>Ga0208378_1000605_pt1 | contig 11745 bp, 14 predicted proteins | sample CryBogCBE24Aug09_FD_184556 | JGI IMG/M metagenome (GOLD analysis project Ga0208378, IMG submission 184556) | Freshwater microbial communities from Crystal Bog, Wisconsin, USA - CBE24Aug09 (SPAdes) (version 2) | ecosystem: Environmental > Aquatic > Freshwater > Lake | place: Crystal Bog...
AGAACTTTTGGATAGACTCATTGCATCATACTCTGGAGCAGACATCAGTCAGCTTTCCAAAGACCCTACAAAGGCTCTTATGGACAAGATACGCTGGGGCATTTCACAAGTAAGCAAGCTCCCTATCTTCATCCGAGACGAGAGCAGTATCAATCCATTGCAACTACGGGCCGCCGCTCGTCGTATGTCTGCCGTGCATCAAATCAAACTCCTAGTCATTGACTACATCCAGCTCATCGAACCACTGAACCGCAAGGAGAGCAGGGAGCAACAAGTTGCAGAGTCATCTCGCACAATCAAGATACTAGCCAAGGAGCTTGGAATCCCAATCATTGCCCTCACCCAACTCAATGCCGATGGAGCATCCCGTGAGTCAAGAGGAATTGAAAATGATTGCGATATGTTTTTGAAGATACAACGAGACGAGGAAAAGCCATCCGATTGGTGGTTAAATATTGCCTTGTCTCGTGCTACATCCACAGGTAGAATACCTCTCTCGTTCAGATCTGAGTTCCTACGATTTGATGAACGAGAATAACAACGAACAAAAATGCAATACGATAACGAAAAACGCTTCGTGCTTTTCACGAAGGAGAACGCAAACCCAAAGGCTCCCAACTATTCTGGAACCATCACGATTGATGGCAAGGAGTGGGAGATGAGTGCTTGGAACAAGACTGGAAAAAGTGGAAGCAATTTCATTTCTGGATCTATCAAGGAACCATTCAAGAAGAATGCTGTTAAGCCGAAGGTGAACACACCCAACTCCGACGAGGACATCCCATTTTAATATGAAGAAGAAAGGACTGTACGATAATATCAACGCTAAAAAGAAGCAAATGCTCTGGAACAAAGTCTCGTAAGAGTTAGAAAAATTTGGTGTCGGTTTGGTTGCACAAGCCCTCGTCCCGTTGTCATGTTCGGGGCGGGGGCTTAGTGTTTATGCCGCTTCACGGCTCATAAAAAAAGTTCTTGCAATAAATCTTGCACCTGAAAGTATTGATCCATCGGCACAACCTCCGATACCCAAACATGAAAGTAGAATACAAATGTAAAAACGAAGAATGTGAACACGAGTTCAAAGTTGAATACTCAGGGGCAGACCAATGGGGAGGTGGAGAAATCACCCCAGACGTGTGTGAAAAATGCGGAGAAGACATTGACTTCGAGGAGATCGAAAATGATGCCCTTCCCGACCCCGACTACTATAACGACCGAGACCGCTAATATGAAACACTCACAATCAATACTCCACAGCATCACGCCACTACTTCAAGTGTGCATCAATCAAGCAGATCGTCATGGATTGGACGAGATCCGCATCTCCAAGGCGAGGGCCAGAGAGATCCTTCATCTCGCACTAGCCGCTGAAAAAGAGCTTGAAGAAAAAAACAAACCCCCGCAATATTTCTCCCACCTCGATTCAATCTTTGGTAAATAATCAATCTATGAAAAACCGAAACACACACCTCCTGCTCAACAAGCTGGAACCCACCATCCACGTTGCAATCAAGTTTGCCAAGTGGCACAAGCAAGACAAGATCACTATTGATCGTGAACAGGCAGAGGAACTGATCAAGCTCATCAAGGCCGCTGACGAGGAGCTTGCCCTCACCGCAGAACTATGAACGCCATTGTCATCATTGTAGGATCAATCGGAGTTCTGGGAGGACTGGTTGCTTTTTGCTTTCAGCTTCTCGAACACTCCAGAAAGCAAACAGAGAAAGCCATTGCCATATTCTATCGGGACAATCCTATGGAATGCGTGATGATGCTCAACTCCATCTCCCTCAAGGAAACCAAGAAGGAGATCGCAAACACCAAACACAAAATGGAACATGGATTCTGAAAACGACTACCTTAGAGATCGCAACTTAGAACTTCAGAACAGGATCATTTACCTTGAAAGCGAGCTTGCTCTCCTCATCCACACCTTAGAGAATATTCAATCATACAACACACTAGGTAAGACAAAACTAATCGCAGACGAAATAACCCCAATACTAAAACGCCACAAATGAGCATCATCATACCCGCTGGAATTGACCAAGAAGAAGTGAGAGTACCTATGGAGTTTCCACTCCGTGCAGACGCAGACATGGTACTGGACAAGAATGGAAAGACCGTATTCACAATGGACTCCTCCATTGCAATCGGAGAGAGCCTCAAGTTCACCAAGCTATTCTCCAAGGCTCCCGATATGTGGGAGCTTCTAGGGGACTGCTATGTTGCACTTGCACTAGTCGCTCGCAATACTGAAGGCATCCAGCATGGATCGCCCGACGAAGAAGACACAGAGAATTGCCTCCTCTGCCGCTTGGAAGAACTCCTTTCATCAATCCAATGAAGAAACCTCGTAGCCTGAACTACGTCCCACACAACAAGCACGTTCACATCGACACATCAAACGGAGAGGACTGGGATTCCTACATGGATAACTTGTCCTACACCGTGAGCAAAGCCTGTGAAAAGTTCTTTGAGAAGAGGGGCATCACCTTCAACACTCAGTGGCAAACATCTCCACCAAAAGAAGAATAAAAGAAATGAGTAATATGTATGGACAGGCAGGAAAGGGGGACACCCCCCGATCCTGCAACTCCAAAGCCTTCTTGGACAATTACGACCAAATCAAGTGGCGTAAACTGCCCGACGATGAGGGAAACTGCCCGACGGGAAATGCCCGACGGAAAGAAGGAAAGCCAAAACCAATTAGGATTTGTTACCGATCTGGACAAAGTAAGCGTTCGTGAGAAATCGTCTTACAAACCACATCGTGTGTAATTGTGCGTAATTGCAAGCAATTGTAAGACAAAGCATAAAAGCCTTTTAAATCGTAGGCAATTCCGGGCGATGATCTACAAGGGGAGAAAATCAAAGTGATTTTAAAGCCCTCCTAGGGGCTTGGATCATGGCACGAAAAAGCCCCCAGGCTCATCACCTAGGGGCTTTCCTTGTGGGGCTGTTACTTTGTTTGGTTATCCTTCCAAATAGTCACGCACCCAGCTATTAGTAAAAGAGCGGGCATTGCATAGAGTAAGCCGAGGAAACACCATTTAAGAGCTGATATAACGTCCTCGCTCATAGGACAAATCCTGACTGATCATGCTTTGCTTTCCCTTTCGCCTTTAGTCCCACCACTACGCCTTTGGGATCGAGGAAACGGAGATCAGACTCGTCACCATTTACCACGGGATGACCAGAAAAGGAACTAGGGACATCCCGAAAGACTGTGGCAACATTTACTCCCAGAGATAAAGCAAGCTCCGCATGGGCCTTATTGCTTTCACTTCTGGAGAATGTAAGCGAATAATTAGGCAAAGGATTATCTTTCAGCTTTATCACTTTATTAATGTTCTTTGTATAGTCATAAAAGCTAATATCAGGGAAAAGCTCAAAGATGTTGGACGCTTTACCTACTGGTATTGTTTCCCAACTAATGTCACTAGTTCCATTTAATCGAACACAAGGAGTAAAGCCTAGCTTTTCTGCTTTTTTCTTTAGTGCTTTGATATCATTTACTAATTGATCCATGAACTCAGCCTTTGCAGAATGAAAAAGGAGAGTTTTATCGACTCTCGCTTTCCTCACATTAGGAAAAGCACCCCTTCCCGAAGTGAAGAGACAAGCGGCCCTACATCCTTGAGATGCATAGCCACAAGTGTTTACCACTCCCGACTCGTTGCTTGGTGCGAGGTAAAGAATCCCCGTGAGGTAGCCTTTTAACTGGCCTTTGATTGTCTTTGCGTTGGTGTCTATGCTTAGTAGTTTTTTCATGTTATTAGATTTATTTTTTAATGTGAGTTTTTAGGTATTTAAGGTTTTGTCTTGCCGATTTTATCGCTTTTTCTAGCGTTATTCCGCTCCCCATTTTCCAATCTTTTAAGGGATCTTTCCCCGTGGTGGCACATTCTAAGTCATAAATTCCCCACCCGTAAAAGTGATCTATACTCCTCCCTTCTAGGTGAAACCATAAATCCTCGAGATTGGATTGATCCACCTCATCCCCTTCTCTCTCATCCCACCCTGCTACGGGTTGGTAATCCCCATACCCTGCAATGGAATCCTCCAGAACTATGAACCATGTTTTCCCATCCTTCCTGCCTTGTTCTATAACTTGGCAAGAGATGTGCCATTGTGATTCACAATCTGAATCATCACAATTCCAAGCATTGCCCACATCTTCTGGTTCTCCTTCATAAGAAAAGTCACCTTCTGGACAATGGGAGAAAAGATCCTGCAATGTGGGGATTTTTCGATTCTTTGGATCATAAGCAAGAGACCTTGCTTCACTTAGGGATTTTCTCAGCTTGGTAATTTGTCCCTTCTGAGATGGGGACAATCTAAGGTTTTCCTCTTCTCTTTCCTCGTTGCAGTTATTATATAACCACTTGTCAGGGTCTAAGTAGTCGTCGTGAATTCTTCCAATATTGCTTCTCATAATTTTATATGTTAAATGCTTTGATTTATTTAAGAAAGATGCAATCTTTCCAGACTCCTTCAACGTGAAGAGGGTGGAAATAATGCTGATCATAATTTTCACCATCTCCGCTTTCTACATAATAACTTGAATCATAATCTCTTTTCAGCTTGCCAATAATAATTTTTTTTCCCTTTACAAGGCGAACGTGCTTTTCTGTTAAATGATAAACGCTTTTTTCCATAATGTTAAATGCTTTGGTTTTTTTGCTTGTTTTCCGTGTATTCTTCCCAACTAATCCATCCCTTTAGAAATGCGGAATGATTCCACCTTTCAAGGGGCGAAAGTCCCAAGGCCGCACCTTGTGAGTTGAGCCACATGAACGAGCGATGTCGGGATTTCTGTTTGGCTTGGCTAATGTTTCCGTTTATGAGTGACTCAATGATGTTCATTTTTTAGTCTTTGTTATTCTGTTCATCTTCCCACCTTTCAACTATGTCAGACAATGAAGAGCAAACAGCCCCCCACATGAAAGACTTTATCTTTTCTTGTGATAAATCGCCTTGAAATTCATGAGACAAGGCGGCAATTTCCACTTCGTCAAAAAAGAAGTTAAATGATACTTTTTTAAGTGGTTCTTTCATTAATTCCAGAGTAGGCAGAAGATTATGAAGGCACAGAAGGCAGAACCAAAAAGGAAAGCTAGTGTGTGGAGGATAAGGTTTTTCATTTGTTTGTGTTGGTTGTGAGGGGGGATTGCTCCCCCCTCTGGTGATTTAGATTGTGCAATCGTCGTAGGCTTCTGCCATCTCCTCAAGCTCGGTGACTGTGAATTTCGATAGATTGACCCTCTGACGGATGTTCTCCTTGTTCCATCCGATCTTACCCTCCTTCATCAAGAAGGCTAGCCTGCAATTTTCCCATCCATACTTCGCGGTGATGTCGTAGCTGTTTTCTGTAGTCGTCATGTGTTTGTTTAGGTTGCGTAGTCGTCATTGACTACGGATCAAGAATGTCAGAACTGGGCATAATCCCAAGAAAATAAAGAAAATAAATTTCATCAATTAAATCTTTTCGCCTTGTCATTTACTCTAATTCTGATACATCATCCTGTCACAAATTTGTCACAGGTTGTAATACAATGGGATCACGCATAGCAATAGACAGGGAACAAGTGAGGGCGACCTATCTCGCCACAGGATCTCTAAAAGAGGCGGCAAGGCTTCATGGGGTGAAGTATGCTACTGTAAGACAATGGGCAAATCGTGATATGTGGGAAACATCGGGAACGATGACAAAGCTCATTAAAAAAGCCGATGCCATCCGAGACATCAAAAGAGAAAACGGCCATGTTGATGCTGTCACCATTTGTCACGCTTCGGATGCTTTGGCTGTTTCGATGGAAGAGAATAAGAAAGCGTTTCACTCTTCAATGGCACTCGGTCTAACTAAAGCCGCATCAAGTCTTACAGAGTTGGACAACCTTTCAGCCCTTGAGGCGAGTAGGAAGATGGTAGATCTCGCCAATGCTGGTAAGACAATCTTCGGGATTGGTAGTGACACGGATAAACCCACGTTGTCACTCAATGTCTTACAACTTGGAGTAGACTCGCTATCGCTCGTCAAGTAAGCGTTTGTCTTACACCCGCTTCGCTTCGCTTGCGGTCTGTCATATGTCCGTCTTTGTCTTACATAGTCCCCTCTCGTAAGGAATCCCTTTTTTCGCCAGTCGTCCCAGACGCACACCACCCTTCGAGTAGGGAGGTTGACCGCTCGTTTTCCCGCAAAACCCCTCCACAATTTTTTCAAAAAAACCCTGAGTGACAGAACTTTGTTCTGCTTCTAAAGAAGTGACACTCACTTTGTTTGTGAGCATCTGAAGATGCGACAGCGAGCGTTAGCGAGCTACGAGACATGGATTTGAACCATGACTAGGTGAGTCAAAGTCACCTGTGCTACCGTTACACCATCTCGTATAAGCTAGTTACGTTTTCGTTGTTTAGCTACGCTCTGTTCCTTCCAATGAGCTTTACCGTATATGGTCTTGTTAGCAAGCTCAGAAGGAAGTTCTTGGATAAATATTTTAAGACGAAGGGAGTATTCTGGGTTTAGGAGGCTTACTAGGTGTGAGTATTCGGAGCCATCATTGGCTAGTTTTTTAGCCTCCGCTAGGATGTAGAGTTGATTTTGATCGTATTGGTTGTAGGTCATATTGTTAAATACTTGAATTTTAATGGTAATAGAATGAGTACATAGAATGCCCTACCCTGTAGAGCATCACTTTCCCACGGGTTAAGAACGGCCTATGAACCCTAGTCTGGATAGGTTGACTAGAAAGAGACGAGATCCATGCGAGGAGGATCTCCATTATTAAAGAGGGACGGCGATAGTAAGTACCCCTCTTCTTACCTTGGGGAGTGGCCCGCCCGAAGCGATCTCCAGTCCTTACACCATCTACTAGTCCTGCTAGTGGATGTGGAGAGAATAGGATTGACGGAGGGAGGTGTCAAGAATAGTTTCCGTGCGTGAAGATTTTAGAGAATGGAATAGCCGTTTTGGATGGCGACACGCATATTTCTGAGTGGGTAGCCTCCTCTGGTCGGCTAGACCACGATCAGTATGCTTTGCCGATTATTTTGGAGCATATTCAGGAGGGTGATGTGGTGATTGATGGAGGGGCTTTTATTGGAGACCACACGATTGCTTATTTAGAAGCAGTTGGGGAATCTGGATCTGTGTTGGCCTTTGAGCCTAACCCTGCGGCGTTTCAGTGCTTGATTCATAACTGCCCCAAGGCACAGGCGTTCAATTACGGACTATGTAGCCACGGGGGAGAGGCTTTCCTTGAGACTTGTGAGAATGTGGGGGCTAGTTCCGTTGGAGAGTCTGGACAGGCTATAAAGCTCATGTGCTTGGATGAGCTGAATCTTGATAGATTGGATTTCATTAAACTTGATGTTGAGGGGTATGAGATGAAGGCTTTGCAGGGAGGAAAAGGATTGATTGAGAAGTTTAGACCAAAGATGTGGATAGAGATCAATTATTATGCCTTAAAGAAGCAGGGAGTTAAGTCAGATGCCATTATGATATTCATGTACGATTATGGGTACAAGGTTACTGCATATCCTAATCCAGATGGAATGCAATACGACATCCTTTGTTTGCCATGTTAGGAGGTTGCGACATCTTTTATAGATCCTATGCCAAGGATTTTGATTGGTTGGCATATAGCTTGCTTTCAGTGAAGAAGTATGGTGGTGGATTTACTAAAGTGCATATTGCTGTTCCTGCCAATGATGCGGGCGGTGTTCCTGTCAAGGGTTCGGAGGAGGTGCATCTGGTAACTGATCGCACTGATGGCTACATGGCCCAGCAGATTACCAAGCTCCATGCTGATGAATTCTGCGGAGCAGAATATGTGCTTCACGTTGATTCAGATTGCGTTTTCTTTAAGGATTTCAGCCCCTTGGATTTCTTTATTGATGGGAAGCCCATCATGTTGCATGAGAAATGTATGACGATCTGGAACAGGATCACTGAAAGGCATCTGGGATGGGGGGATGAGTATGAGTATATGAGGAGGCTTCCAATCATCTATCCTAGGTGGATGTATAAGACGTTTAGGGATTGGTTTAATAAGAAGCACGATATGAGTGTGGATGATTATATTATCAGACAGAACAGCAGGGATTTCAGTGAGTTCAACACTATGGGGCAGTGGGCAAAGAGGCTTTATCCAGATGCCTTCACTTGGATGGAGCCAAAGGATGTGCCGAAGTATTGTGAGCAGTTTTGGAGTTGGGGAGGCATCACTGGGGAGATAAAAGATAAAATACAAATCATCCTTGCTGATTAGTTGGGTGGAGAATAATTTGCATGGAAATGAGCCAAGCAATGCCATTCCCAGAAGACGATCCAGAGATTGTGATCGTGGAGGAAGTTTTGAATAGGGTGAGGGGGATACTTGGAGAGCATTTTGATACTGGGATTATATTGTTAACTAGGCAGTCTCCAGAGGGAATCACTTCCTATCATAGTACGGAGTTTGGTAATAAGTTTGCATTGAGGGGGATGGTGGAGAGTTATGTGGAAGGGGAGTTTGATCTTGGTCAATTCGATGATGGACAGCAATAATCGTTGACTTAAATAAGAGAGGTTAGTAAACATAACTTTTCATGGCCTCTCTTAACTTTGCCCAAGCTAAATCCCTATTTTGCTCGTATGTTACGAGCCAAGGGCCATCTGACCCAGAATTGGGTAGGGCAATTAATTTTGTTAATGAGAGGTTTATCACTGGTGGGCAATGGAGGGGGAACAGGTTTTCCTACACTTTTAATTGCACCCAAGGGATTGATGGAAGTTATTACTTTGACACGGTTCCCGGCATTGAGAGCGTGATGCGGGTTATTGCCTTGGATACAACGTATCTTACTGGGGAGATAACTCAAGTGATGGGGGATTGGTATCCTTGGAATGATTCTGGGATTGGATACATGAGTCCTACTTTCGTTGGAGACACGCAAGTTATTAGACTTGGCCCCACTCCTGCTAATCCCCTTCCTAGCAATCAGACTAGCGACACGCAGAGATATAGGGTGGTGGGAAAGATCCCAGAGACTCGTTCCATGCTTTGCTTGGTGAGGAGAGGGTATGTGCCTCTTTCTGCGCCGACTGATTTGCTCATCCCCTCCAATCGTAACGCCTATCGTTATGGATTACAGGCATATAACTACGAGAACAAGGATGAGCTGGAGAGGGCGAAGGTTTATTGGGATCTTGCTTATCAGTCCTTGAATGATGAGACTGAATCATTTGAAGAGGCAAGTGACGATCAAGTTCAAATCCAGATGAAGGCATTTGCCCCTGGTATCATCCAGAATCTAATCTAATGGCACAGAAACAAAAAGTCGTAAAAGGAAAGGTTTATAACTGGGATGATAAATCCAAGATGTGGTTTTATCAGTATGACAACCCGGCCATTAAGGATGGAATTTATGAGAAGGGCGGGGTTCCTAAAGCTAAAAGTGTGGCAAATCAATTTGCAGAAGCACTTATGTCTCCGGGAGATATAGAGATTGCACAATCCGTTGGTAGGCATTTGGGAATGGGAGATATGCCAGAAAATGCTGGATCATGGATGAAGGGGGCTATTCCTGCGAAGCCAACCTATGCCACACCGGAAAGGCTTCGTCCTGTGGGGGTTACATCCACCCCTGCTCAAGAAGTTGCTACTGCACCAGTGGCGACTCCTGCAAAGCCCGTTGCAGTTGTTGAGCCGGTTAAGCCTGTCTCTTCTGCTATGGAACCTATTCCCCCCATTGCAACAATTTCCCAAGAGGATTGGCAGGGAGTGAATAAGATTGTGCAGGATAAGATTAAAGAAGTTGGTGCATCTGCCCGTCATCCTTGGGAACCATCAATGCCTACAATCGGCATTATTCCAGCCGCACCAGCAGGGGCTACTATTCCTAGGTTTAAGTCCAAAGCTCAAGTCAATGCTGAACTAGATGCGGAGATTGATGATAGAGCAAAACAGATTATTGCAAAACAATATGCTCCAAAGAAAGCGGAAGCTCTTGTTCCTCGACCAGCTTTGATTTCCACCCCTGCTTCTATGAAGCAAACAGATGTTGTTCCTTCTAATTATGCAAAAGAAATGAGGAGCAGATATGCCCAAGCTCTTGCTGGGCAATATGGTTCCACTTCTTCAACATCATCCTCTGGGAGTTTAATGTAATGATTGATTACAAAAAGCTATATTCAGAGCTTGGTGGCGTGGGGAATGTGTCCCCAGAGCTTGCCTATGAAGCCAGAGGGCTAGAGAGAGCAAAGGGAAGTCTGTTTGATTCTTCCCACCCACTAGCTTTTGATAATGCCCAAAACACGGCACAGAGGGCAAAAGATAAGTCTGATGAGTTGCAGGAGGCTTTCAAGGCGGCTTCTGCTGGAGATTTTGAAAAGATGCCTAAATTCCCCGCAGGATTTGAAAGGAATCCAATGTATAACCCAAGTGCAACTGGGATCAATGCACCTTCCATGTTTGCTCCAACTCAAGGACAATATACTCCAAATCGTCGTATTTTTGCTGGAGGTTTTTACAATACAGATCCTTATGGTAATTTGAAGAACGAGCAATACGAAATGGCTCGTACTGGAGTTATGTTTGGAATGCCCGGTGCTGGAGTAGGTGGCTATGGATCAAGCAGAGACCAAATGCAAAGGCAACAACAGACCCCAACTTCAAATATTGCTCCTTATGGATTTGATGAGGATGGGAACAGAATTGTTCAATCTAATTTAGAACCAATGCCATCCGAAGGGCTTCCAGTTTCCAAATATCAAAAAAAATAATTATGGCTACTCAACCACCAGATCAATCTCAAGATCCAACACTAACTCCGTATGCACAGGCATACACAGCAAAAGAGATTGCCGGCATTACCGCATCACAACAGGCCCAAGGAACTGCTCCTTATGTTGACCCCAACATGGTTCAAGCAATCCAAGAAAGAGCCATGACAGAGGAGGCCATGCGCCGTTATCAGTCACATGGATATAGCCCGGATGCCGCAGAGGGAATGGCATATCAATTTGTGAACAATTACAAGGATATGCAAGCAATTAGAGACCAAGAGGGAATGCTTGCCCTTCAAGAAGAAAAAAACAAACTTGAAGATAGAAAGAAAGCATTGAATGAGGGGGCTAGGTATCAAGAGTTTAATCAAAAGGTTAATGCTTTGCCGACCACTGATCTCCGAAGGGCAGATAAACTTGCACAGCTTGCCATTGAATACCCAGACCTTGCGGCATCCCCAAGGGAAGAAATTAGGGGTGGGTTTGAATCAACAATGAAAAACGCTCATGCTATTAGTGCAATCAACACTGCCAGACAATCCATCAATGCCCAGAAGCTAGGAATCCCTGTTTCAAGAATTGGTGGAATCCCAGAAGAGGCTATCAATGAAAAAGGGTCTCTTGATCCAGAGAAGGGAATGGCATGGGCTAATCAGTTCCACTCGCAAGAGGCAGAGCAAGAGGGCAAAATTTACACAATGAAAGAGGAGGCCAAGTATAAGACCATGCTTGCAAGTAAGGAGGCATTCCAGCAATTCCTTATTGATTCCGGTATTAAACTTCCCAAGCAACAAGTTGTTTCGGAGTTTGAGAGGGCAAAGATTGCTCGAAGGGCAGGATTGATTCCGACTGGACTAGACGAGCGTGGAGTGATGAAGTATGGGGTTCCTAGACAAACATTGCCTGGAGAAGAGCCTACAACTAATCCTTCCGAACCATCTCCAGAACCAGAGGCTCCGGTTCAATCACAAGTT
>Ga0208378_1000626_pt1 | contig 11512 bp, 19 predicted proteins | sample CryBogCBE24Aug09_FD_184556 | JGI IMG/M metagenome (GOLD analysis project Ga0208378, IMG submission 184556) | Freshwater microbial communities from Crystal Bog, Wisconsin, USA - CBE24Aug09 (SPAdes) (version 2) | ecosystem: Environmental > Aquatic > Freshwater > Lake | place: Crystal Bog...
AAGCTCTTGCTCTTGCAAACCAAAACTTGTACAAGACACAAGTAGCTATGAATATGGCACCACAAGCTGCCGCACAAGGTGGAAACTATTACGGTGCTACGGCAGGACAAACAGAAGCCGCTTATCAAAATATGGCTGGTAATATTGGAAACACTTTATCTAACCAAAATGCTGCAGTTAATCAGTATAATAATCTATTACAAGCTACACAAGCTCAGGCTGGTGCACAAGCAGGTGCTGAAACCACTACACAGGGTCAAAACATTACACAGTTAAATGACGCTGCTGTTAATGCTGCTCAGATAATGCAAAACGCTGAAGCAACTATGAAAGATATTGAAACACTTCAGCAACAGCAAGGTGGAGTTACTTCTAAACAAATTTCCGATTATCAGAACGCTTACTCTAGCTATGTACAAGCTCAAGGTCAATACTTACAAGGTCAAGGATCAGTCATGCAAGGTCAAGCTCAACTTAACAATCAGCAATTTCAACAAAAAATTGTTTCAGACTTTATCGGTGCTGCTCAATCATACTTTGGATTTGATCCTAACAAGGGTAAGAATGGTGGTCTATCAGGTCAACAATTAAATAATTACAATAACTTTATAAGTAAGGCAGGATTGCCTGGAATGACTAGCAAATAATGAACCCAATGTCTTCAACACCACAAACAGACGCTCTACTAGGTCAAGCTAAGACTATGGCTACTATGGGTAATCCTAGTAATGCTGTAAACACTATTACTGGTGCTGCTAATAAATTTGCTACAGCTAATAACTTACAACAAAACGCAGCCCCTACGGCAGTAGAAAGATTTAGCGGTTTATTTCCTACAGCAGGAAACGTAGCTGGTGGCGTTGGTGGCGGTATACTTGGTTCTATTTTAGCTGGTGAAATTGCAGACCCTGCAGGTGGAGGACTAGTAACTGGAGGAGCAGCTATATTAAGTAAAGTTTTACCCTACTTGGGTGGAATATTCGGAGCTGGCACAGGTCAAACAGCTGGTAAAGCAACACAAAACGTAGTACAAAACAAACCATTTACTAATCAGCTTGGCAGTAATTTCTTAGAAGGTGCAGCTAGTCAAGCTGCAGGAGAAAGCATAGGTAAAGGTGCTTCAGTACTAGGAAGAAAAGTCATATCTCCATTTTTACAGTCAACAGCAGGAAAACTAATAGCTGGACAATTAAAAGGTGCTACAGGAGATTTAGCAAGCTTCGCTAAAACTATTAATGACTCAGGAATAACAGACATCAGGAAAGCTCCAGACCAGTTTAGTTTAATTACAGGTTCTAACGGTGCCGCAACTCAAGGTGTTATAAAGGCACTTCAGCAATCAGGCAACAAAGTAGATATGGGCGGTTTTCTCGAATTCGTAAGAGACGAACTTAACAACGCAACTATGGTTGGCAAAAATACAAGCAGTAAAGTTAATGATCAGGCAATTAAAACAGTTCAAAATGTTATGGGTGGAAAACAAGGTATGATTGGTCCACAATTATCTGACCCTGCGGAGGTATTGGCTGAATTAAGAAAATACGAAGCACAATACCAAAAGTACGCAAACATGAAAAACGCTACCCCTGAATCAAAAGACCTTGCAACAGTGTACGGCAATATATCTAAGAGATTAAATGATGTTATTTTTAATCCATTTGATTCTGAAGCAAACCTACCTATAGATACAACTATAAATGCTTCATTAAAAAAAGATGTAATAAACCAATTGCAAGGAAATACCGTTGGAAGTGATGGAAAATTATCTTATGATGCAAGTAAAGATTTATCTAAAATTAATCCACAATTATTTAAAAACGTTAACGATAAGCTAAATGGTGCTAAGACCATAGGTGATTTACGCGGATTACAATCAGAATACGTAGGAGCAAGTATAGCTTCTCGTGAGGCATTAGCTAAACAAGCGGCACAATCAGGTTTAAGTGGTGCAAACGTAGTTAGATTACTGGCACCAGCATTAGGCTTAGAGCATGGTGGTCTTGCTGGAGGTATATTGGGTGGAGTAGGGTCTTTTTTATCCGCACCTAGCGGAGAAAGATTGTTGACAAAAGGTGCAGCATCATTGGCAGCTAAAACAGGTGGTGAAAAAGAAGCAACAAGTACAATAGGAAAAGTTTTATCTAAACTTCCAGCAGGATATCCAAAAGCTTTAGCAGGAGCAACAGCACTAGGGGCTAACGCAAGTAACTTAAGTAACCCAGGAACATCTAATAATCAAGGAGCAATTATGAACCCAGCAGCAGGTGCAGGAGCACCAAATCTAGGAGCAGCTACACAAGGAGTAGCACCTACAGGAACACCATCTATTAACCCTAACGTAGCAACACCTATAGCACTAATGGAATTAGCAGCTATGACGGACCCACAAATATTTCAACAGATGGGTGGAGCCGATACGTTAAATAACTTACTTAAACCAGTAACTGCAGCCCAAACAGCACAATCCGGATTGAATACATTATATGGAAACTTAGCACAAGGAGCTGGATCGCAAGGTGGTGCAGGAACCCCTCAACTTGGTGGATTATATGCACAAGCTGGTGGTGGACAAGGGGCTTTGTCTGGTGGTTTATCTGGCACTCTTTCTCGATTGTTTGGTGGTGGAGAAACTTCAAGATTTAGACAGCAACTTCAAAGCGAACAACAAGCTTTGCAAGATGCTCTTAGTGCTGCTGGCATTAAAACTCCTGTTAATTTACCTGATATTACAAGTAGTCCACAAGCTGCTGCAGCTCAACTTCAATACTATCAATCACTTCTTAATCAAATTGGTGGAGCACAACCCACTAACTCACCTGGTGGTGGATTTATACCACAAAGCGTTCTTAACTCTATCCCTGCTGCTCAATAGCTTTTTCTACAAGTTCTTTAGGAAGAGAACGCACCTTGAGTTCTTTCTTGTCGTCTTCTAAATCTATTTCAAACTGTAGGTTAACGTCTTCATCGTAACCATGCTTATTAGTACAAACGTAGTATAGGAATCCTGAGATTACCTTGTCTTTAAACACGTTGTACTGTAGAGATAAGTTTAAAATCTTAAGATAATCAAACTCTCTATCTGTTAATACGTATACTTTGTCTTTGTTGCTTTTCTTTATTGTTCCCATATTACTCCTTTATAAATTTTTTAAATCTTCATCTTTAGGCAAGAACCCATACTCTTTAGCTTCTTCTGGGTATGCTTGTATAAAGTCTTCGTTAGGTTTGCCCGTTCTATCGTAGGGCTGAATAATCTCTTTAGCAAAATCTTTTCTCTGTCGTGCGTGTTCATGCTGTTTATACATGGAACTCTGTGAGCTTCGCATCTTACTTAGGTCAGGCTTTCCCGTATAGTACTTACCATGTAAAACGTATCCCATTATCTTGGTCCTAGTTGCATCTTTCTTAATCGTTCTTGTTCTTCCCACTCAAGTCTGGCAGCTGTTTTAGGTTCTACCAATCCTATCTGTCCGCTTTGATTGGTTATCTCAACGTGCTGTCCGTAGGAAGCGTTTGTAGCTCCGACTTCTGGCTCGGCTACTTCTAGCTTATCTGTAAGGTCGTTTATCTTGTCTCTGATATCTCTATAAAAGTAACCCATAGCGAATGCCATGATTACTAGAATCAGGCTAGTCATTCTTCATCTCTCTGTCTTTGAATGTTAGTCCAACAGTTGTCGTAATAAGAGTTGTCACCACGCTTACTGCGTTGATTACAGTTTGCTTTGTTACTTCAGCAGGGTCAATGATACCAGCTTCTAGTAAGTTAACTGGAGTGCTTGAGTAGTTTCGTAGGTCAAATCCATACCAGTTGTCAGAATCTAACATCTTAAATAGAGCTTCTTCAGGGTTGAGTCCAGCGTTAGTGATTAGTTGTTTAAAAGGTGCTTCAAAAGCTTCATTGAAATAATCGGTATCCATTCTAGCTAGTGTAGTTCCACCACCAGGCACTACACCATCTCGTATAGCAGCTTGGGTAGCAGAGATTGCGTCATCAACTCGGTCTTTAATCTCGTCTCTTTCAGATTCTGTCGCAGCACCGACTCGTATAATGGCTATCTTACCTGTAAGAGTACTTAATCGTTTCTTGATTTCTTCTTTGTCTACTAGGCTTTCAGCTTCTTTGTATTGGTTTCGTAGGTCGGCAACACGTGCGTCTATATCTTCAGATGCAGCTTCTCCACCTACAATAGAAGTAGAGTTAGAGTTCACAGTAACAGATTCGGCACCACCGAGCATATCAATAGTGAATGAGCTTGAAGGAGCACCCTCGTCTAGGCACTTACCACCTGTATAAACAGCAATGTCTTCTAAAAATAAGGAACGCATAGGTCCAAACATAGGTACGTCTACTACTGTAGGGCTGATAATACCTTGTGCTTTGTTCAACGCTAGTGTAGCAAGAGCTTCGTCTACTATGTCACCTATAATTACGACTTCACTTCCCCTACCAGCTGATTGAACTATTTTCTCAAGTATAGGAGTAACGTCTCCAGCTGTTCTTAGGGTCTTCTTGGTAATAAATATGTCTGCGTTCTTAACTACGCTCTCAAGGGCTGTAAAGTTGTTGATTAGATACTCGTTAGTAAACCCTTTCTTAAAGTAAAGTCCACTGACTTCTTCATCGTAACAACCTATTCCGTCAAAGTGTTCTACTAAGATGTTAGATTCAATTCCAACTCTGTCTATAACGTCAGCAATCATCTCACCTAAAGCTTCATCGCTGGCAGATACCTTAGCTACAAACCTTGTAAGCTCTGGGGTAGCGTCAATCTTAATCTCATCAATCTGCTTCAAGACTAACTCGGCAGTGTCACGTAGCATTCTAGCCACAGCCATTCGGTTATGCCCAGCTCCAATTAACTTGCGTGCTTCTTTATACAGGTAGTAGCTCAGGATCACTACTGCTGTTGTACCATCACCTACTACTTGATTAGACTTCTCACTAGCCTGGACAACAGTTCTCGCAGCCATGTTCTCCACAGGGTCTTCTAAATAAACTTTACGTACATTAGTCACTCCATCTCTGGAAGCGTTAGGTGCACCGTAGTTCTTTTCCACAAGAGCTATACCAGCACTTGGTCCGTAAGCAGCGTTAGCTACTTGGAATAATTTCTCTATACCTTTGTTTAGTTTGTCGTCTAGTTCGTTACCGAACCAAATATCTCTACTCAGTTTTCCCATCGTAACCTCTTATATCTTCAAATTTAATAAACGCATAAGCTGTGTTGTCTACTTTGAATTGAGTGCCATCTTTGTACTCATCAAAATAAACTTTACACCCTAGTAAATAATCGTGTTCCTCTGTTATGTTCTTAACTATTCCAGTTGTCTTAGTTGCATATTGTTTATCGGGCGTGACTACATACTGATAATTTTCAGTAAGTTCTACAAGCACGCAACCGTTTAAAGGGGTTGGTAAATTCATGTTGTTATTGTATCACAACCACGTTAGAATTCAATTCTTGAAACGCTTACCCATATAGGTTATAATCTAACGCATAGGCAATAATGCTAGAAGCCCCCTGAGGGCTTTTTTAATTTCAAAAGGAATAACACTATGGCGATGAGCGTAAAAGATTTACTAAAACAAGACTTACCACCAACAAATGCCGACGCAGCTATGCGTAAGAAGCACACGCTTGGTTCTATTAAGCACAATTCAAACCACATTAAAGACCACGCTAAAGGTCTTGAAGATTCACTTAACAAGCTTTACACAGTAGACAGCAAAGAGTTCCAAAAACAACTTAAGATGGAGATTGCATCACTTAAAAAGATTTACGATCACATGTGCTCAATGCAGAAGACTGGTTCTTCAGATGGTAAAGACTGGCAACACAAAGGATTCTCAGCATGAGCACTGTAAAGAGTTTAATGAAAGCAGATGCGTTTAAAAAACATGGACGAGGACCAGATAAAAAGAAGCGTAAACCCAAAGGTGGTGGAAACAATGCACAATCTGCAGGTAGAAACGTCTATAACGAAAAGTTAATCAAAGACGTAAACACCAGTGCTATATTCCCTAAGTCAGGAATGTACTAATGAGTCTCGTTAAACAACTAATTAGGAAAAGCAAGAAGCAAAAAGGCGGCTCTGTATCTAACGGACAGGGTGGTTACAACGGAGGTATCTCAGCATGAGCACTGTTAAAAGCTTAATGGGACGCTCACACAAGAGCTGGACTTCTGGCAAACCTATGTACGGTAAATCTAAAGTAAGTAAAGTGATGCGTGAGTTTGGCAAAGGTAAGCTTCATTCAGGATCTAAGAAAGGTCCAGTAGTTAAGAATCAAAAGCAAGCTGTTGCTATAGCTTTGAATCAAGCAAGAAAAGGCTAGAGATGACAGTTCGAGAAAAGGAATGGTTAGCCAAATTGGAAGAAAAAATCGACAGAATCATGGAACGAATAGATAACCTTGATGACAAGTTTGTCACACGCAGGGAGTATAATACTATTAAGATGATTATTGGTGGAATTATTGCTGTCGGAACAATGGTTGCTACCTTTTTATTAGTTAAAAAATAAAGGAGATATTATGTCTTATATAAACGCACTTGATGTCAGTAGATGGCAGGGTGATATTAACTGGGCTGCCGTAAAGGGAGCAGGTTACGAGATAGCAGTAATAAAAATAAGTGGTGGAGACGATGGTCTTTACTACGACCCAAAAGCAAATCAAAATTATAACAACGCTAAGGCTAATGGATTATCTGTAGGTGGTTATCATTTTGCAGGTGGAACCGACCCTGTAGCCGAAGCTGAATATTTTGTAAAGGGAATGCAACCATTTGAAGAGAACGATGTGTTTGTATTAGATTGGGAAGTTCAAAACCCAGACCCAGTAGGATGGTGTACTACATTTGTTAACAAGGTGCACGAGTTAGCTAACGTATGGCCACTAATTTATATGAATGGTTCTACTCTTAACTCACAGGACTGGTCACCAGTAACAAACAACTGTGGAGTATGGGTAGCTTGGTATGGACAAGACCCTAACGCTGACTTACCTGTTAAGTATCCTTACGTCATGCACCAGTACACATCACAAGGTAGCGTACCTGGAATCTCTGGCAACGTAGACCTAGATGCTTGGTACTATGACATTCCTACATGGAACAAGTACGGTTACCACGCACCTGTAGTTGCACCTGAACCACCTAAGCCTGTTGAACCTCCAGTTGTTGAACCACCTGTAACACCTGTTCCTGTAATCATTCATACTTCAGCTGACGTACACGTTCACGCACCTGCACCTACAACCGGAGGTGTTTCACAAACAATTCCTAATTCTCAAGATGGGGGGGTAACTTCCATTCCGCTTACGGTAGATAAGAAGAAAAACATATTCGCACGTATATTTAACGCAATACTTTACTTCTTTGATATTAAAGTGAAAAAACCATGAGGAAATTCATTGACAAAAAATTATTTCCAGCGGTTATTAGTTATGCTGTTAGTAGATGGCATATTGTTGCTCTTCTTATTCTTGGTGTCGTCTTGATGACGTACCAGAAGCCAATAATAGAGCTAGTGGGTGGTAATTATACCAACGTGACTTCCGCAGTGGTTGCTCTTCTCATACTAAGGGAAGAAATCTTACAGAAGAAGTCTCATGGTGATTTACATGACAAAATTGATGAATTGCACAATAAATTAGATAAGAAAGGATAAATATGGTTCAACTAAAACAAATTTTTAGCTTAGGTAAACCATCAGCATCACAACTAAAGCACGATTTGTGGTTAGTAGTAGTTGCTTTCTCAAGCACATTCTTTGCGACTTGGGACGGATCACTTTCAAAGACAGCTGTTAAAGCTGGAGTTGTAGGTGGCGTATCCGCAGCTGTGACTGTGGTCAAGAGTATCTTAACTACTCTATAAATTAACAAGGGGGGAACATGCAACCTTATAAGGTTAAATGGGAGGGCGATGACCTTAAACGCCTTCTCACAATGGGGAATGAGGAACTTAAAAGATATTACTACTGGTTGGACTGGGACGGAATAAGAAGAACCAGGAATAAATATAGAACTAAAGCTAGGAAGGTATTAGAGATGGAAAAGAAGCCACAACAGCGAACGCCAGAAACAGATAAATTAGCCGAATTGTTTGAGCGTAGTGGAATAGACCCTAGCGACATCTTAAAAATAAACCGAGTAAACTTGTATCAGGGGTACATGAAGAACGAAGAGGGCGAGTTTGAAACAGCCGACCTAGTAAGCGTTCAATACGTACCTAAGCCAACCGACCTTACCGAAGATATGTTTATATCTCAGGCAAAACCTACCATCATACGACCCACCAAAACAAATAAAAAAGTATCTTCCGAAAAGCTAGCTATTATCTTACCTGACATCCAAGCTGGCTTTAGACAATACGAAGATGGCACACTTGACCCACTACACGACACTAAAGCTCTTGACGTTGCTTTACAAATAATAAAAGATACAAAACCAGACCAAGTTGTTCTCAATGGAGATAACTTAGACCTACCGCAGTTTGGTAGATACGCACAGGAATCTACGTTTGCACAAACTTTGAATGCAACGCTAGACTATGTGCATAAATTTCTTGCTCAAATACGTGCGAATGCTCCAGACACACGCATTGTTTACTTAGCCGGTAATCATGAGCTACGACTCAGTAAGTACATTATGCAGTACGCTGAGAAGCTTTACGGAGTTCGCCAAGCGGGAACTACCGAGAAAGTCTTAACCATTCCCTTCTTGCTTAATCTTGCAGACGTGGAGTGTGAATACAAAAGTGGATACCCAGCTAACGAATACTGGATAAATCAAAGACTCAAAGCTATACATGGACATGTTGTACGACCCGCAGGTAAAACAGCCGCAGCTATAGTAAAAGATGAAGAGACTTCCACGCTGTTTGGACACGTACATAGGCACGAGTACGCAGCAAGGACTGCACACAACTACTCAGGAGCTAGGTTTATCATAGCCCAATCCTTTGGCTGTCTGGCACGCATAGACGGTGCTGTGCCGTCTTATGGCAGTGGAGTTGATGAAATGACCGACCAACCCGTTCAGAACTGGGAGAACTGGCAACAAGGGCTAGGAGCTGTGTATTACCAAGATGGAGACAAGCCGTTTGATACTCAGCAGATTACCATACAGACACATAACGGATACCAGACTAGATTTAACGGAAAGTTGTATCTCCCAAATGAGTGACTTTGAGTTTGGACAAAACGCAGACAACTTAAGAGAATACTTGCCTACACACGCAGGTATAGATTGGCATGACGCTTTCTTACATAAGTATGGTGATGAGATTAAGTCTGTTTGGGGTGAAACATTTGATGAGTATGGAGAGTTCTGCGAGCAACTGCATCAGGAAAATACCTGTTTTTATCTTAACGCTACTAATAAAGATTTTGACATAATTGTAGTCTTAGATCACAGAGACCAAAGTGGCGACTTTTGGTTTACCAGGGGTCAGATAGGTTTTGAACGCTTTGATGAACTGCTGGACGGCATAGGTGAAGAAGTCATGGTTGTTAAAACAAAATACCCAGCTAAACACGTAGCTGAGTTTGTAATGCGTACTATGGTTACTGACTTGTAGTATAATAGAAGGGCTAAACAAAGGGACAAAAGACTTCGGTCTGGATTTTGGATTTAGACAGTTTCAAACTCTATTATGAGGATATAAAGTTTCACTCTATATATCTAAAGAAGAGCAAAAAGACTTCGAATCATCGATAATTTCTTGAAGTTCATTAACTGTTAGTTTGTGAAACTCTTGAGCTCTGTGTGCCAATTTCTCGGCTGTTCCTTCTCCATACTTAACTTCAAGTGCTTTTGCGTATTTGTACTGTTCGCCCTGATTAAACGTGTTACATCCTGCACATTGTGCATTTACATTCTCTTTATCATAACGGGTAGAAGAATATCTGCGAGACTGAAAATGTCCAGCGTGCATCTGCTTTAGTGGTAGCCATCGCTCACAAGTAATACATTGTGCCTCCCAGCTACCGTTAGTCTGTTTGCCATCTCGGTATCTTACATATAGAGAGAATTCTTTGTCTGCTTTTGCTTTCATTTTAGATAGAGTGTTCTTGTTCTTAGATTTCATTAGTAAATGTCATTTCCCATAGATTTTATTTCCATGTCGGACATAGTAGTAAAAGGATGTGGACCATTAGATACATTTAGTTCAGAATGGGATATGGCTACTATATACTGTGCTATTCGATTAACTATAGATAGTTTCTTTTCTTCTTCCATTTCAGCCATTTGTGTTCGGTATATATTGTGTATTTCGTCCATGCTCAAATCCATAATAGAATCACTTATTTGATCTTCGCCTGTATATTTGTTAAACACCATTAGTCCAGCTCTCCACATCCAGTTAGTCTTACGAGCTTCTAATTGTTCAGGCGTTGGTTCGTGTTCTATTACAAGTTTGTTTTTGCTTCTTTTTCTAATACGTTCTAGCTCATCTGCCATAGCTTCTGTTCTCTCTCTGTTAATGGCGGCTTCACCACCTTCGCCTTTGTATCTCATATATATTCCTTTTTGTTATAATTATATTATACTCTGTAAATTGTTTCTGTTTTATTTATGACATTTATTTGAAAATCAAGTGCTTCAATCGCCGTAAGACCTACTGAACGTGCTATTTTACTAGTTTTTGGGTGGTCTATGGCTTCTTCAACTGTGTCTTGCAACCTTCTTATATTTCCTATGTAGTCAGTACTGGTATTCAAACCACTGTCATATCTTGGAATATATAGTTTTACTACTCGGTCAAGCGTGTAAGTATCCATTAGGGGAACTTGTTCAAGCTCCCCATGTATAATCAAGTGTGCTGCGTGATTTAATGGAACTATAAGTCCATTGTTGGTTCTTAACTTATGTCCACTCTCATACATGTTCCATAGTTTTTGTGGAAACAATACGTGATGTTTCTCGTTTTTCATAATTCTTCTTTCTTAAATACTATAATTGCACTTGGAAACGGAGCTGAATTCTTTTGATCATCAAACTTAAGACGACCTTTTATAAAACGTATTTCCGTAGCTTTCATACAATAATCGTGCCACCAAATGGTATCAGTTCTGCTGGGTATTAGAAACACAACTGTCTTACCTTTCTTCCATTGTTCATAACCCTTTGCAACCCATTTAGGTAGTTCTCTTCCATAAGGAGGATTAACATAATTAATCCCCCCCCATTCGCTAGTCAGTCCATCAACAACATAATTAGGTGGGCATGGATCATGGTCAAAGCCAAACTCTGCATCTAATACCTGGTATACAGCTTTAGGAGTTTTCCAATCCATCTTTTGCGACATAAAGTGTACATTCATTTGCAACCAGCTTTCTTATCGTGAACCTTTCTACATATTTGGCATACTTTACCCATATTACTCCTAACAGGTCTCGCAAACTTGTCTTGCTGTTACGTTTCCTTCTGTATCTACGTGCACTTGCATCATAAATCTACCGCAGTTTAAACATGTCATTTCTTCCTCCTTAATTTCTTATTT
>Ga0208378_1000633_pt1 | contig 11431 bp, 12 predicted proteins | sample CryBogCBE24Aug09_FD_184556 | JGI IMG/M metagenome (GOLD analysis project Ga0208378, IMG submission 184556) | Freshwater microbial communities from Crystal Bog, Wisconsin, USA - CBE24Aug09 (SPAdes) (version 2) | ecosystem: Environmental > Aquatic > Freshwater > Lake | place: Crystal Bog...
CCCAATTTTCTGCAAAACCATCTGAGGGATGGGTGGGTTAAAAATTTAAAGGCAAAACATGATAAAAATTGCACAAGTCAGCGTTCAGAGTTTGATTCCTTACGCAAGGAATTCCCGGAAGCATTCAGACGAACAGGTCGCGCAAATTGCTGCGTCGATTAAAGAGTTTGGTTGGACCAATCCCATCTTGGTGGACGGGGAAAACGGCATCATTGCCGGGCATGGGCGGCTGGCTGCTGCGCGGAAACTTGGCCTTGAGGAAGTTCCGGTTATTGAACTGGCGCACCTGACTGAAATTCAAAAACGGGCGTTAATCATTGCCGACAACAAGCTGGCCCTAAACGCTGATTGGGACAATGAGATGCTGGCGCTTGAGTTGGAAGAATTGCAGCTTGAGGGTTTTGACCTTGCGCTGACGGGTTTTGATGAAGACGAACTAAACAAGTTAATGCCAGTTGAGGTTGAAGGTTTGACCGATGAAGATGCGGTTCCTGATGTGCCTGAAGAACCAATAACCAAACTTGGCGACATATACCAGCTAGGCAACCATCGATTGATGTGTGGGGATAGCACCAGCATCGATGCCGTGGATAAGCTGATGCCCGAAACAGCTAACATGATTTTTACAGATCCACCTTATTTAATGAACTTCACTGGTGGAATCCATGCGGACGGCAGCAAATCATTTAATGCTAAACACGGCGGCATTAAAAACGACAAAATGTCGGAACAAGATGGCAACGACTTTTTAGATGCAATTAACAGCGTAATTACAGCTAAAGTTGATGGTGCTTTTTACATTACCTTTTATCGTTTGGGTATTGATAAATACTTTGCTAGTATGGATAGAACAGGTCTTAAATGCCGTTCTTTGGTAATTTGGGATAAGGGCAATCACACACTAAGCAATAGTGATTACATGAGTATGTATGAACCTATGTTTTATGGCTGGGTTAACAATCATAAGTTTTATGGTGGTAAAAATGGTATGGATATTTGGCGTATCAAAAGAACAGCCAAAAATGATTTACATCCCACTATGAAACCTGTTGAATTAGTTGAAAAAGCAGTGTTGGACGGTAGCGCAATTAACGGTATTGTGTTGGATTTGTTTGGTGGTAGTGGTAGCACTATGATTGCCTGTGAAAAGCAAAATCGCCATGCTAGGCTTATGGAGTTAGACCCTAAATACTGCGATGTCATAGTAAAGCGTTGGGAAGAATTCACTGGAAAGAAAGCGGAGTTGTTAAATGGCTAATGGAAAACTACCCCCGGAAATCCATCAGATACATGGAACCAAAGGACAGAACCCCGGCATCCTTTTGCCCGAAAAAGTAAAAAGCCGGATTCCGTTTGCTGAATGGGCGCACCAACCAGAACTGTTCACCCGTGAGCGTTTTGTAAAAGAGACCGCCGATTACTTGTTTGATGTTTACGGGATTGGTTCCGAGCAAGACCGCCACACGCTGGTGATGCTGGCCGACCAAATGCAAATCTACATTGATGCCCGTGTTCAACAGGCTAAACATCCGCTGGTGGTTAAAATCAACGCTGGAAAAACATTTGCACCAAATCCTTACATTGCGGTTGCTAACAAAGCAATGGAGAATTGCGTGAAGCTCATGAACGAACTTGGCCTGACCCCCAAGAGTCGTTTGAGCGCCAATAAGACAGACGAAGACACTTTAATAAACGAACTATTCCGAGGTCCGAAAGCGGCATGAATTGGCAAGATGGCGTTCTATATGCAATCCAAGTCGTAAAAGGCGAAATCAACGTATGCAATGACGTTCGCCTGACTTGTCAGCGGTTTATCAATCAATATGAAAACCGCGAATGGGAATGGATATTTGACGAAGACTACCCGCAGCACGTCTTAAAATTTGCATCGGTCTTAAAGCACACCAAAGGCCCGGACGCTGGCAAACCCATTTTGCTGGAACCCTTCCAGATATTTATGATTTGTGCCGTGTATGGATTCCGGCATAAAAAAGACCGCAACCGCCGCATGGTGACGGACGTCATTGTCTATATTCCACGCAAGGCCGGGAAATCAACCCTGACTGCTATTCTGGCGCTTTATGAACTGCAATTTGGCGAAGTTGGCGCGGAAGTGTTTACGCTGGCGACCAACCGGGAACAAGCGACCATCGTTTTTGATTCGGCCAAAGGGTTCATTGAAAATATGCCGGGGGCGTTGGCAAATACGTTTGCGGTGTCCAAATACGAAGTCAAACGGGTCGGTGATACCCAATCCATGTTTAAGGCGCTGTCGCGCGACACCAAGAAAACAGGCGACGGTAAAAACCCGTCTTGCGTCATCATTGACGAAGCGGCGCAGATTGTTGACCGCAATTCCATTGAGGTTTTGCATTCGGGTATGGTTGCCCGGCGTAACCCTTTGCGAATCTACATCACCACCGCCAGCTTCACCAAGGACACCAAGTTTTACGAAGATTTGTCGATGTATCAATCCATGCTGACAGGCGAAGCGTCGGACAATCCCCGCTGGTTTGGCCTGATTTACTCGCTGGATGCCAAGGACGATTGGCGCGACCCGACAACATGGGCAAAGGCAAACCCGATGCACGGAATCAGCGTTTTTGAGGAAGCCATTGCCCAACGCGCAGAGGAAGCAAAGCACAAACCGCAAGCCTTGAATGAGTTTTTGTGCAAGACCTTGAACATCTTTGTGTCGGCCAACACCGCATGGCTGGACCGCCGATTTTGGGACGAATGCAAAACCGAAGTAAAACGTCAAGAACCCGAAGCCGTGTTTATTGGCTTTGACTTGGCCGCTACCCGTGACTTGAACGCCGTTTGCACTTTAAAGCGGTTTGGCGAATTGGATTACGAAGCGGAATTCAAATTCTTTTTGCCCGAAGAAGGCTACAAGCTGATTCCCAAGCACTACGCCGACATTTTCCGGGTGGCCGTGTCATCGGGCATTTTGAAGCTGACCGAAGGCAACGTGATGGATGACCGCGAGATTTCCGAATACATCAAACACCAATGCGAGAAATACGAAGTCAAAGAGGTTGGATACGATGCCTACAATGCCGCCAGCTTGGTCGCCAGATTGCACGATTCGGGCATTCCGGTCAAAAAGGTGGGCCAAGGCATGGGCGTCTTGTCAAATCCGTCCAAATACGTTGAGAAATTGATTCTAAACAAGCAAATCCAGCACGACGGCAACCCGTTTGTTGGTTGGCAGCTTGGGAATTGCGAAATTTACGAAGATGTGAACGGCAACATCAAGGTTCGCAAAAACGAAGCTGACAAAGCGGCCAAAGTTGATGGTATTATCGCGATGATTATTGCGGCGCATTGCAGTTTGGACAATCCGTATGCGTCAAGTTCGTTTGGTTTCCGTTCGTTTTAGGGTGGAAAACGTCAACTAATTGGGGAAAAACATGGGTATTTTGGACATTTTCAAGGGTAAAAAACCCGCACAAAACGAAAGCAATACCCTGTTTGGTCAGACCCAATTGGGCAACCAAATCTTGCGTCAGAACCAAAACGGTCAAACTGGCGCGAATTATCAGCTTTTATATGTCACGACATCCAGCACCACCAACGCTGGCCGCATTGTGGATATGTCCGTCTTGTCGCGGAATTCCACCATCATGTCTTGCGTCAATTTGAAGTCGCGGGCGCTGGCGCAATGCAACTTGAAGGTTATGTATAAAACCGACGACGGGGTATTTGAAGATGCCTTGAATTCGGAAAACATTGGTGCGCGGGACAAGAACAAAGCCAAGCAAATCATGTCTTTGTTCCAAGAACCCAACAACTTCCAAAACCAATACGAATTTTGGTATCAGTTCGTTATGTGGTACGAATTGGCTGGTGAAGTTTTTACTTTGCTATACCGCAAGAACCAAAAAGATTCGTTGCAAACGCCCATTGAAATGTATAACTTGGACGCGACGCTAATCACGGTCCAAGCCAGCGAAACACGTTACCCGACTTACCGGGTATCGACCCCAACATACGGGTTCAACAAAGACGAACCCTTGGCGTATTACCAAGTTATTCACACCACCGAATCGCCGTGGCAAGGTTCCGCAGGTTTCAACAAAGGCATTTTGGCAACCGAACTGGTGGCGCTGGATACCGACATCGATTTGTATGCCAACTATGTGATGCAAAACGGCGCGAAGCCTTCCGGTTTGTTCCGCACCGACCAAGTGATTCCCGACGCCAAATATAAGGAAATCGCCCAACGCTTGAAAGAAGCGTGGTCAAGCATGACAGGAAGCCGCCCGACCGACTTGTCGAAGCCCGGCCAAGGTATGTTGCTGGACCAAGGCATGACCTTTGAAACGGTCAAAATGCTGACCTTGCAAGACGCCGACGCCGCCAAGCTGAAAGAGCAAACCACAAAACGCATTTGTGCATTGTTCGGCGTTCCCGCCCAATTGCTTGGATTGGATGTTGGCAAATACAACAACACCCAAACGTTGCTGGATGAATTCTACAAAACCACCATGTACCCGATGATTATCAACATCGAGCAAAAGTTCAAAAAGGGTTTGTTGAACGGTTATCCCAATTTGTCTATCCGTTTCGATACCAAAGATTTCTTGAAGGGCGCGGCGCTGGACCAAATGAACTTTGTTACCGCGGGCGTGGCTTCCGGAATCTTTACGCAAAATGAAGCGCGTGAATATCTGAATATGTGCAAGGTTGAAGGCGGCGACACATTGCCACCCGTAGACCCCGCAAACATTTCAAAAACCAATGTTCCGGTTGGCGCAAAAACCGCCAAGATTGACCCCATCCCCGGCTCAAGTCCACAAGATACTGGCGGCGGTGGCGGCAACCAACGGTCCAAAATGAACATTGGCAAGACATGATTGCCGCACATAAAATTGTGCGTATCATGGCGGCACAAATCCATCAAAGCCGTGTTATATTAACGCCACATGAGAAAACCCCTACAATACAAGACATTAACTTGGCTATAAACAACGGGGTTGTTCATGAAAAATCTGAATCTGATTTGCGAAGCGAAATTAAGCCTAAAAAAAGAGGCAGACCAAAAAAGTCCGTCGGGTAACATTTCCGCAGTCGTGACAACTTGGGGTCCCCGCGAAGGCGAAGATGGCCGCAAGTTCAACTATCAACCCGAAGGCTTCAAAGAATGGGCGCAAGCCTTCAAAGAAGCTGGCAAACCCCTGCCAATGTTTTTGAACCATAACGATATGGGAATGCCCGTCGGCGAATGGTACGAATTCAACTTTGAGAAAACCGGAATGACCGCTGAAGGTCGTTTGTTTACCAACACCGTTGGCGGTTCTGACCTATACAACATCATGAAAGATTCGCCCGACCTGTTTGGCGGCGTTTCTGTTGGCGCTTACGCTGACGAAGCCCAAATGGTGGACGCTGACGGTAACGTTATCAACCAATCCATGTCGTGGGGCAACGACGATGATGATGACAACGACAGCGACGAACAATACTTCCAAATCACCAAAGGCGGCTTGCGCGAAGTGTCTGTGGTCATGTACCCCAACAACACCAAAGCCCAAGTCACCCGCCTTGAGTATTTCGACGTGGACGGACAACCGAATCCACGCATTATCGAGAAAGTCTTGCGTGATGCTGGCCTTTCGCGTAAAGATGCGACCACCGCATCTTCAGTCTTGAAGAAAGTTCTGGAACAACGTGATGTTGTCCAAAAACCCATTCAAGTAACCCCAACCCCGAGCGATTCGGATGCGGTGGTCGAAGCCGACGACATTTTGCGAGTTCTTGAAGAACGCGAATTGTTGAAAGCATTATCTCAACGATTGAAAGGTTAATATCATGTCTCTCGACAAAATCACCGAAAAGCTGGATGCAATCGAAGCGCAAAACGTCGCCAAGATTGAAGAAATCAAGACCGAAGCTATTGCCAAGGTTGAAGAAACCAAGGTTGAACTGATTGAAAAAGTCGCGGCTTTGGAAGCCCGTATTTCTGAAATCAATTCGTCCGCATCGTTCATCAAACCCGCGAAAACCGTTCGTGGCGATGTGAACAAATCGGTTCGTGAACAATTGTCCAAGTTCTACAAAAAGGGCAAGGCTTACGAAAAAGAAGTCAAAATCTTTGAAAGCACCGACCAATACGACGCGTACATGAAGGAAAGTTCCGCGCTGACAGGCGGCGGCGCTGGCGTTGGTGGCCGTACTGCATACGACCCCGTGTTCCACACCTTGCGTTTGATTAACCCTTTGCGCGGTGTTTCTCGCAATGTCTCGACTGAAGGTTCGACCTATCAGTTCCGCGCTAAAGTCGGAAACGCTGGCGCACAATGGGGCTATGCAATTCAGAACAACGGTTCGCCCACTACTGAAAACACCAACATCTGGCAATTGACCTTGCAAGATTTGAACGTTCAGTTCCCTATCCGTACCGCTGCGCTGGACGACATCGACGGTTTGGAAGCCAACGTTGTTGACGATATGTTGATGGAATTCTCGCAAGTTGAAGGCCAATCAATGATTTCCAACAACGACCAAACCGACACGCCCAACACATACGGCGGCACAAACGGTTTGCGCGGTTTGAATCAATACCCCGGCGCTAATGGCTCTTATACTGGCGGCACGATTTCTGTCGGCGCTTTCGGTTCAAGCGGCACAGGCTCTAGTTCTGGTTTGCACAGCATCGCTACATACGACCAATTGACCACCAACGGTGCAACGCTTGGCGCGGCTAACGTCACTTATCAAGACGTTATCAATTTCGTATATGCCTTGCCGCAACAATACTGGAACCCATCGACCAAGTTCTTGGTTTCGCCTTTGATGTTGTCTCAAATCCGCGGTTTGAAAGACAGCAACGGCACACCAATCTTTGAACGTATGTCGCCTTTGGTTTATGACGGTATCGTCGGCCAACTGTTGGGCTTTGACGTGGTGGTGAACAAGTATGTCGATTCTCCTGATTCGTCTACCAGCACCCCCGGCACTACCAGCTTGTATCCCATGTATTTTGGCGATTGGCAACGTGGTCATACCATCGTGGACCGTCTGAGCATGGTTTTGCGTCGTTATGACCAAACCTTGCCAGGCTACATCACGTTCTTCGGTGAAAAGCGTCTTTGCACTAGCGTGGTGGACCCCTTGTCCATCATCCGCTATCGTTCAACCGCGACTGCGACCTGATAAAACGGTGGGGCTTAATGCCCCACTTTTTTAACAACTTTTTTTTGGGATTAACATGACCGCCAAACAACATATTCTCGAAGCTATCCGCAAATCCTTGAAAAAGGAAGAACGGGTAACGGTAAACCTTAACGAAGCGTCTGGCATTACCGGGTCGGGTTCTGGTGTCGGCGGTCGTGTTATCTATGACGATGCTTTTGCCGCCTTACGCTATGCAAACCCTTTGCGAACTGCTGGTGTTCGTGAAATTACTACTATTGGTTCAGACCAAGCGTTTGTGGTTAAAACTGGTAACGTAACCAACCCAACCAACCCTTGGGGTTATACCTTCACGCCCAACGTTGGCACACCTAACACCGCCACATCGTTCTGGCAATTGCCCGTCCAAGTGGTCGCGGCTCAAGTTCCCGTCCGCACCGCCGTTCTGAGCGACGTGAACTATTTGAACGAAACATTGCTGACCGACATCGGTTTGGAATTCGCGCAACAAGAATCCTATTCCCAATGGTTGAACAACGACCAATCCGGAACCACCACGACCACATACGGCGGCACTTTGGGCTTGCGTGGCTTGAACTATTATCCCGGCTCGACAAGCGCCGCATCGTTTGGAACAAACGGTTCTGGCCCTACCAACGGCATTCACACCATGTTGCAAGTGGCATCGACCACCAGCGGCACTTTGGTTTATAACGACATGGCCGCCGCCAACGCCGCCTTGCCGCCACAATATTACAACCTGCCAACCACGGCATGGGTAATGCACCCCAACACCATCGCATTCTTGCGTGAACTGAAAGATGGTCAAGGGATGCCGCAATTCTTGGAATTGGGCGCAAAAGACGGTTTTGCCGTGGGCAACATTTTCGGCCACGCCGTGATTGCCAACCCTTACATGGACCAAATCGGTTCGGGCAAGTTCCCCATCTATTTGGCCGCATGGGAAAATTTCTACACCATTGCGGACCATGAAGAAATGTCTTTCCAATGGTTCGAGCAAACCGCGCCCGGTTACCTGACCCTGTTCGCAGAAAAGCGCCTTTGCAGCACCATCCGCGACGTTTTCGCTGGCGTTCGTATCGCAACCTAAGAGGCGGTTATGCCATTAGACAGCTACACCAACGGCCCATATTTAGGCACATCCCGCAACCCGTTCAGCTATGAAAAAGTTGAACAAATTTCGCGGGATACATCCACCGAATGGTTGACGCTGACCCAAATCACCGACCAATTAAATTTGTTTGGTGATACGTCCCAAGATACTTATTTGCAAGGTCTTGAATTAGCCACGCGCATGGCGATTGAAGATTTCTTGGGCATGGCAATCTTTGCTACCCGGTATCGGTGCTATTACGGCGCATTGAATGGGATGTCGGGAACGCAAGTCAATCTGGATTTGCCCGAAGTCACTCAAACCACCGTTAGCGGCGTTGTTGGCGTCACAATCAATTCGGTTGGCTATTGGGATTCAAGCACCCCGCCGGTTTTCACGCTGGTGGATTCATCGACTTATTTTTACGATGCCACGGGCAACAAAGTTGTTGTCAACAGCATCCCGAACGAAGTCAATCAAAACATTTCAAACCCCATCGTGGTGGATTACACGCAAGCGGCCAACCCGCTGGCGGCTTACCCTGTAATTCAACAAGCTGGTTTGTTATTGCTGACGCATTTATACAACAACCGTTCAAACACGACCCTGACCAAACTGAATGAAATTCCGTATGGCGTGGCCGCATTGTTGCGACCTTACAAACCGCTGGTGATGTAATGGCACTTACCCGGTACGAAAACATCAAAGTGAATACGGTCACCGCTGGCATTGATTCCATCGGCCAGCAAACCACGACTATCACGTTGGCTTTTCAAACCCGCGCCTTGGTGCAAGATGTCCGCGATTCTATGGTCGCAACAAAGGACGACCGCGCCTATACAAAACAAGTTCGGTTTGTGGTGAACTACACGCCAAACACGCAAAACGTTTCCATCAATCAGTATCAATACTCTATCAATTGGCGTAATAAGGATTACAAATTGTTGGATGTTTTGGAAGCCAACGACCGCATGACGATGACGTTTGTTTGTTATCGTAACGACCCGATTACCAGCGTATGACCACCCAACAAAACGTCCTTACATACGCGCAAGCCATCCAAAACCAATTGGTGGCCGTGGTGTCACCCGTTCCAGTTTATGCCAACTTCAACCGCAACTTTGCCGAGCAAAGCCAATTTTGCGTTTGGCAATTGCGAAACGTTCACCAACCTGTTTACACGGGCCAAGACCAAACGAACAAAGGTATTGATACGCCCGTGTTTCAAGTGAATGTTTTTGCTTCAGACATGAATAACTGTTTCAATATGACCAATCAAATCTTGCAAGCCCTGCATGGTTATTCGGGACAGTTTGGCGTCAAAACTGGTTTTGCTGGAATTTATGTTGCCAAGATTGACGTGACGATGTTATACAATACATACGACGATTCGGTAAAATTGAATCAAATTGTGCTGGATTGCCGCATGGACATCCCTTGCTGATAAGACAAGACTTTTTTAACTTTTAATTGAGGTTTACAAATGGCTATTCCAAGTAAAGTTCTTGCTGGTTTTCAAGCGTCCTTGTGGTGTCAAACTGGCGCAAATCCAACCCCGTTGACCAATACTTATTTGGCAACTTGGACCGCTGAAGTTCAAAACATTGTCGGCACTTCCGCTGGCGGTTCTGGTTCATCGGGTCAACAATTGAACGTGGAAGAAATCCCCGCATTCGGCCAAGACGATGCAAGCGCAAACTTTGCGGTCGCTGGTTCGCGTCAATCGGACATCATCCCCACTCAATCGAAGCCCACATCTTTGACCATTACCGCGCCTTGGAACCCTTCCGACGCTGGTTTGGCAATCATCCAAGCTGATGCTTACAACGGCACAATTGACCGCACTTTCGTGATTGCTGCATACGATGGCACAAACGTCATTGCATACGCTTTCAACGGTCGCGTTTCTGAGTTCCGCATTGAATCGATGCCCAAGGCTGAGGCAAAGTGCATTTTCAGCATCCACCCCCGTGGCAACCAATACGGCTGGTCACACAATACTTGATAACATGACGACAATACAAAATAACAAAGACCTGTTGCATTTTCTGATTGACCAAGCTGGTTCTGGCAAAAAAGACTGGTTTGGTTTTTCAGAACAAAAGATTACGGGAATTGACCTATGCTATGAACTGGCGCAACGTCACGCGCCAGAAATGACCCCCGAAGCGGTGGTGGATTATGTTGTTCGGCTGAACAATACAATCTTCCATCGCATCATCATGGGCAAAAACAATGGCTGATTACGTTCAGCAAAACAAGGGATTCAAGGTCCAATGGACGGGCTTTCAAGAATTCCAAGACTTGCTGGACGAAATCCAAACTGACTACGGGCCAAAAGACGCCAAGAACATTTTGCGGAATGCTTGCCGCGCTGCCATGACTACGGTTTTGCAAGCCGCACGTTCTAATTTGGAACGTAACATTGACACCGGACAATTGATTCGTTCGTTACAAATTGAAGCGCGAAAACCCAATTCAAAGGACAAGCGTTCATCGTATACGTCGCCAACCATGATTATGATTTCACGGGTAACTGTTGCCCCCGGCACAAAGTTTATTCCCGATGGTGACGGTAAAAAAACCAAGTTTACGACCAAGACATTCAAAAATGTTAAAACGGGCGAAAAACAAAATATGCACAGCGACGCTCGAGCGTACGCCATCGAATTTGGAACGGCGCGTTGGTTAAAAGGCGAAGGAATGCCCTATATGCGGCCAGCGCTTGAAAACAATGCCGCCACGGTAACGAATAACCTTGGCTATTATTTGGGTACAGCTTTAGAAAAATATCGTTCCAAAAATATGAAAGTTCCTAAAACATGACAAAATTATCTTCCGCATTTGGCAGCAACTTTGACAAAGATTCGTTACGGGTCCGGTCGTTTGTTTTAAATGGACACACCTTTAAAGTGAAAGTCCCTTTGACTGCGGAAACCGACGCAATGTTTGAACGCGCCAAAATTATTGACGAAGCAAAGGTGGAAAAATACTATGCTGACCTTTCAAACGATTTTGTTGAAAATAAAGAACGCTTTGCCAATGATTCGGATGTTACTTACGAAAGTGATGACATTTTTATCAAAGGGACGTCCTTAAAATCGACCGCCAGAAATAAAGTTCAGACTGAAAACCGCATCACCGAAATGGTGCGTTTGCTTGTTCCCGAAAACAAAGATT
>Ga0208378_1000635_pt1 | contig 11407 bp, 36 predicted proteins | sample CryBogCBE24Aug09_FD_184556 | JGI IMG/M metagenome (GOLD analysis project Ga0208378, IMG submission 184556) | Freshwater microbial communities from Crystal Bog, Wisconsin, USA - CBE24Aug09 (SPAdes) (version 2) | ecosystem: Environmental > Aquatic > Freshwater > Lake | place: Crystal Bog...
ATTATATTAGACTTATCTTACCAACCCAGTCACGTGCTTGCATATGATGATTCTTATTCATACGCTCAGCAAAGCTGTCAGCACGTTGTTGTGCCTGACGAGCATCAGTAATGATCGTGCCATCCAGTTCTAGTTCACGTATTTCTTGTGTAAGACTTGCGCTGTAAGCTGTTATTTTATAGCCATTTGACATAGTAGTATTCCTTTTATCTGCTAGTATTTATAGTGGGTTACGGTTGTATGTTATAGCTCTATTACGGTTATACTCACAGACGTACTCATTGTTAAAGATATTCAATATAGAGCAGTCAGCATCAGTTATGTAACTTGCCGAGTGTTCTGTGGGTGTTTTGCCCGTAGTTACTAGTGATCCTGTACTGGCGGCTGTATATGCCATGCCAATAGGGCCAGCACATGCTGTTAATAGTACTACGGCTATCAATAGTGTGAACTGTAACGATCTACGAATAACCATATGACTATTACTACTATCATTACTATAGGGAACCAGTCCTTCCAAGTCATTGGCTTAGAATTGTCTGGTATCCGTGGAGGTGTGGGTCTAAGTGTCATTGTCACAGTATATATGAGTTAATAGCCGCGAGTCAATAGGAAACGGGCGCGGTTCCTATTGCGAAGTCGTAGCACGAGAGTTTCGAGTGCGTTGAGACTACTTTGGGAAAAAATCGCTACAGGATTTTTGGCGCTCCGCTTCGCGGGCAGAGTAACTAGGGCTCACCAAAACCCTTTGACTCTAAGTGCGTATTCGTGTATAATACACGTATTGTTCAACTACTTAGGCAGATATTATGGCAGAGGCATATAAAGAAACTACAGTATGGGCGGATGGATCCACCAGCATCAATCACACTTATCTCTTAGAAGGAGACCGGATGATTGCTTATATGCGGAGTCAAACTTCTGTTCCATTCTACTTTAAAACACCTATTCGTATTGATCGTCGTGGACGCAAGTTTGAGCTGTTAGAAGAGAATCCATTTGAAGTCATCGCTATTCCGCAAGTTGTTGTGGAACAGCGTGATGTGGATGTAGTGGAAATTTCGGGTAGCAAGGGCGCAAAGTACTATCTAAATCGCATTCAAAAGACCTGTACTTGCCCAGGCTATACCTATCGCGGCACTTGTAAACACGTTAAAGAATTGGAGGCAAAAAATGAAACAAACTAAGAGTTATCGACTGATTGATAAGGACCCTAGCCGCAATATTGTATTTGTCGAGGCTTGGCCCGGTGAAGGTGAATTGGATTTGTCTAGTGCATTTAGACAAATAGAAAGCCTGCACTCGAAACGCAATAACAATCAACCCTGGCGGGTAGTCTACAAAGACAAGGAAAAGAAAGAATGGCTAGTCAGCTTGGACCATTCAACTTGGCCCAAAACCTATGCCAATTGGGATCGTAGATTCAACCCTGACGTTAAAACAGAACGTTGGCACGGGCTAGTATGGGACACACTTAAGAACCCGGAGTTGGCATAATGGATTGGTCCTCTATTAATCTTATCTTAAGTGTAATCAATGCTTGGATGGCCTATGACTCATTTCAACGTGGGCAGAACCTTATGGGTTGGGTCAGTGTTGTAGTCAGCGCCGTTTGTTTTGTAGCAGGAGTATTATAATGTCAGACCGTCTCATTCCATTCTTATTGTTGCTATCGGGCATCAGTGCTATTTGTCTAGCTATAATGTTAATAGCCTTTGGCTACTGGCTTGCGGGGGTAGTATGATCTATACCGAAATCGAATTGATGGAAATGGCCCAGGACTATCGGGCTATGGAACGTAGGGCAGTAGAGGATGCTGAAGAGCTACGTAGGCTACGTGAGGGTGAGTTGGTTGTCATGCCCAAAGACGTAGAACATGCTAGGGCTATGTTTAAGCTGGCTTCTTACTATCTAACCCAGCATGACCCTGAGTTTGGGCTAACCCATGAACTTGTTCACTGTAACTAAGCTGGATCGTAGACACAAGGGCTACAACCTCTACACCCACTACATCACCCCTGTGTGGTCTACTACCCTCAGGGATAAGATACGCTTTTTTGAATGGCGCAATTGGTGCTGGCGTACATGGGGGCCTGGTATGGAACGTGAGCAGGCCATGCAGTTTGGCTCTAAAGACTACGCAATAGGACGCTGGGCTTGGCACGTGGATGGCTACTCCAAACGCATTTACTTTGCCAGCGAAAAAGAATTAAATTGGTTTGTACTTACATGGACATCAGACAATGAGTAACCTAACAGAATATTTCGCTCGTACCTTACCCAAACCAAAGTATCAATTTGGAGACAGGGTAGAGGGTAGATATAAGGGTGTACCCTTTGTGGGTACTGTGGGTACAGACAATGTACGTAATGAAATTGAAGGGCCTATGGTATGCGTACATTTGGACCTACCCTTGAAAACCAAAGACTCTGTACACATGACCGTTGTTCGTGTACAATATAAAGACATAAAAGGACTAAGACAATGATTAACGTAAGCCAATGGGTGGCGGTGTTTATAGTATGTGGCCCATATAATATTTGTGTAGTTGAAAACGATCCCCAGCCCTATTGGAATCAATCGGACTGTCAACTAACTATAGAGATGGCTGTGGAGTCCGCCAAAACAGACCTACCCCCAGAATACACTATGGATGGGTCCTGTTTGAAAATAAACTCAGGAATTAAATTATGATCAAAGGACTAATGGGCTCAGATGGCGTCTTTGTGGAAAACGGCAACAACTCATTGCCATATCATAGCCCCCAGCAGGGTGACAGCTTTAGTGGTGTGCTACGTTTGAATGGCACAGATATCCAATACTATAATTCAGGTATGTGGATTAACTTGCCCACCAGTTATGCTACTGTACGCATGGATGCCAGCATTACCGCTTGGGTACGTGAAAAGCAAACCAAAGAGAAAGAACAGCAAAAAGAGCTGGAGTATTTGAAGCGCCGTGCTGAAGAACACCCTAGTCTAAAGAAGGCTTATGAAGCTATCATACGTGCTGAAGAACGGCTCAATGCAGACATTGATAAGGCTGTGGCTGATTTCAAACTGTTAGATAAACTAGTAGGCGAAGAAGATGATAACGCAGGCATGGAAGTGCAAGCACCCATGACAAGCCCATGAACATCCTAAACCTACGCTCGGAACTAACCAATCCATTTGATCGCTGGGATTACTTCCGTAATCTTGGCTGTATCTCCGGTATGATAACTCGATTCAAAGCGTGGGAATTAGAGCACTCTTATTACAGTCCTTTGTTGTTTGATTGCGAACTGCGTTTAACACACAGAACAGATCACGCTGGCTTTGAATTTGGTATTGGTGTGTTAGGCTACGGCGTCCATTTCCGTATATACGATACACGTCATTGGAATCCAGATACTAACCAATACGAGGAGTACGACTTCAGTGAGTACTTTGAAGCTTTCCGCTAGACAATGGCGTACAATTCGTGCTGAACTACACAAAGAACACCCAAAAACTGTTTTCATGATTAGAGATAAAATGAAACGAGTTTTGGGCTTTACTGTACGTGAGCATTCGGGTTATAGGCCAAGAACAGCCAGAGAGCTAGAAGATTATGATCGCAGTGATAATATTTGGCACGAAACCGAAAAGGATCGTAAGTTCTACAGGGAAAACATACAGGATCATTTCATTGCGCTTGACTTTTATAACGAACGTAAGTACACTATGTTTCTACTAAAGTTTTCTGAGATCTTAGGCCAGAAACAGGACAGAATTAACTAAAAGGATAAAATTATGACGTTAGAAGAAATACAAAAGATATTTGATGGAGCCGAAGTTGGCGTATATGGTAAGGACCTATACACGTTTGTAGTAGTACACGATTGGGGCGGAGCTCAAACCAGTTCAGTTGGTGCTAAAAACTTAGAGTCTACATTAGAAACTTTAAAAGAATGCACATTTGTTGAATACCAAAGTGGTTGCCCAGTGTTTCACAAGCCTGGAGAGCAACCAGAATGATTCTAGCTGACTTAGAACACATATTTCGTTTTCAAACAACTGAAACAGAAGATTACATACCTACAGGACAAGTAGACTATATGATCTTTGAAGGACAAAATCGTATAACCCGTACACATGATGCTAAAGATTTAGCCAGTCTTGTGCCCTTGCTAGACAACTTTGAATTTGATGGTTATAGAGATAAAACTCCATTGTTTGTCAAACCCGAAGTGATTATTCCGTTGTAATAGGATGATTGAATTGAAAAACGTCAAAGTGGGAATGTTCAAGCTACCCGGCTTGAGCTTCCCAAAAGATCCACAACCTGAAATTGTAGAAGAAATGATAGCATGGGCCAAAGAGAACCATTGTGGTTTTTGTGCTGGCCCAAGGCTGTGGAGTTTCAAATCAGAAGCACAGAGAGATTGGTTTATCTTACGATGGATTGATCATATTCCTAAAGAAGAACCTAAAGAAGATAACACATGATTATATACTTAGACATGGACGATGTAGTAGCCGACTGGATGCCAGCGGCACGAGCCATTGTCAATCGTAACTGGAACTATGGTGAACGTATTCCAGAAAGCGATTGGAACAAGGTCAAGGCCAAACAACGCTTCTACAGAGATTTACCATTAAAGCCAGGTGCTGTTGAACTTGTTGAATACTGTAAAGATGCTCTAGTCAAAGGACTAGCAGATGAACTTCGTTTCCTAACAGCACTACCACATGACTACTCTGTTCCATTTGCTGTGTACGATAAAGTACATTGGGCACATAGGCACTTTCCAGGTATTCCAATGCTTATTGGACCATATAGTCACGACAAGTGGCGTCACTGTACACCAGGCGATATCTTAATCGATGACCGCACTAGTAACTGTGAGGAATGGGCTCGTGAAGGCGGTTACTCACATATCTACAGAACATGGGAAGAATGTAAGCCATGGCTGGAATCTATCCTTACCAAATTGAATTCTTAAAACACATGACGCAGTACAAAGGTCGCGGTCTAGTACAGATTACTGGAAGACAATCTGGTAAATCAATTGTTAATAGTATGGTTAAACAATTTCAAATGTTGCCCAAAGCACCCAAGCCAAGGATCAAATGGAAACAACTACCTGGCAATAAACTACAGGCCTATGTAGACGAAATACAAGCCCGTGGCTTTGAGCGTGGACTCAATGAATCCGATATGGATCCTATCCAAGAGTGGAGTAAGGAATGTAACTGTGGAGTACGCACGAGTTTTAATACTTGGGAATTTAAGAGCGACAAACACATTACCATGTTCTTAATGAAGTGGTCATCATGACATTGGAAAATGAAATACTAGCACACTTAGGTAAACAAATGTCCGATCTAATTGACGCAGACGTTTTATGGAGCCTACGTGTTTTGGACGCTAAAGACAAAGGTTGGCATCTAGTTAACTTAGATAGATTAATAGATAACAAACATGCTATTGACATTACCGAATGGATCCGTAATAATGTTAAAGGCCAGTACCATCGCAACGGCCGCCACTTTATATTTGAAAGTAAAAAGGATGCCAACTGGTTTATCCTGCGTTGGGGTGTAGCAGATATGTCTAAGGATATAGAATGATTAAAGACTGGGGTGATAAGGTTACAATTAGTTGCTGGGATAACGGTGCTGAACGCAACTGTCATCCTGCTTGGATGAACTTAGTAGACAGTATTGACGAAGACTTAGATCAATATGGATATGAACGAGCTGTGAATATGGCATTGAAAAAATATAAAGCCAAAATGATTCGTCCTACAACTTTTCCACACTACATGCGATTCCCTAACATGAAGATGGCACACTGGTTTTTATTGGAGTGGATGTAATGAACGAACGAATTCGAGAACTTGCTGAAAAGGCTGGAATGACAGAAGGCCGATTTGAGCGTTACAAAGGTCAAGACTGTAATCTTAAAGGTTACAGTATGCTTCCAGACGAGATGGAAAAGTTCGCCGAGTTGCTGGTGTTAGAATGTGTTACGGCTGTGATGGATGGCACCAAAGAAGGAGACCATTACGCTATGCGAATTGAACATCATTTTGATAATGGACCGGGCGGTATACTACATTTCGGAGTTGAATGATGGGAGATCTTAATCAAGAATTCTACAACCAAATGGAAATGCAAGTTAGACCTAGCAATCGTCCATTGCGTAGATTAAAACGACCGCCATTACCACAGGTAAATGCTTGGGATGTTACCATGTCAGCCGACGTGTTGTATCAACAAGTATACGCAGAAGAAGTGCCTTGTGTAGAAATACTCATGCCCAAAGATAGACTACAAACTATTATTGACTATATCAAATACGCAGAATCTGAAATAGAAAAGCATACAACTGATCGTCAGCTAATGGCTAGATATGAACGGGATCGTGTAGTTAGACTAAACAATCCTGCTGTGGAAAAAGCCTATCAACATTACTGTACCTTATTGGAACTGTGTCGCACATGATACCACTACATGCAAATCTATTACTTGATCACGAATATACTGTAGTAGAAATTAATGATCGTACACTTGTACATGATTGGCTAGTAGAGTCATTCGGGAATCCAGGCATTCGTTGGTTTTACAATGGAAATAAAATCTATTTCAGAGATGAGCGAGATTGGATGTGGTTTGAACTGAGTACATAATATGGCAAGTGTAATGAAAGAAGAAATGCGTGTAGCCTTGCAACTTAGAAAGCAGGGGTGGGTGCATGATATATGTGAGCTGTCAGTAAACGATTGCAAGGAACGTGCCAATTGGTGTAGATCTACATTTGGTCAGATGTATAATCAATTAGATCCTATGACTTGGGACTACGAGTCTGGTAAATGGTATGGCGCTGAACTAGACTTTCAAGCAGGCGGAGTCAATGTTAATAGGCAATTTGTTTTTATGTTCCGCGATGAAAAACTACAAACAATGTATAAGATGATGTGGCCAGAATGAATGATAAAATAATGAGAAGGAAGTATATTTCAAAAATTGCTTCCACCAGAGGCAGGGTTGACAAAAATGGACAGCCTATAGAAATGAGGCTATCTTATGAAGAGTGGTGCCAGCTTTGGAATGACTTTGGAGTCTTGCCCGGAGCACCATATGTACTCAGTAGGAAAGATGATATCGGCCACTATGAGATTGGAAACGTGTTTATACAACACAATATACAAAATGCTATTGACTCACATGGGCTTACTAGCGAACTAGACCGACGCATTAATAACTATGTAATCGAAACAGGTTTTAAAAGAAGAACAGTAAAACGTTTGATAGCACAAGGAAAACTAACTCTGTGAATGATACAATACTACCTTTACCAAACGGAGACTTTACTACTGTAGAGCACATTGAGAAACATGGCCCGCTCACAGTAGTATGTCATAAAATACGAATGGGAGATGTAGAAGACCCAGACTTATTTGTGGCAGAACCAATCTGGCAATGGCAACAAACTGAAATGGGCAAGTGGGTTATGGAGAACGCTGTCCAAGAGCCTTTGTGGCAAAGAACTATCAACGATAGCTACGGATGGACTTACTCAATTACTGCCAAACTCTCTCCCAAAAACTACACATATTGGTGGATCAAGTGGGGACATGAACTTGACTCTAAACGTAAATTATAGTAAAATACTTGTATCTTAAATTAAGAAAGGTTCAGTATGCATTGGCTAGTTCCGGTAGTTTTGGTCCTGACTGGTAATGTCGGCTGGGCCTTATTCATTTCTTTAATCTTTATCTGCATGGAGTGATATGAACGAAAAAGTCTTATGTAAAGATTGTAAACATGCCAAAGCACATTGGTTCAATCGAATGATTGGTAATCGATATATGTTTACCTGTACACATCCAGATGCTTGGTATCAACCTAAAGAAGATTTAGTTATTGGTAAAACAGAAAAAGGTTATTTCCAATCTTGCAATTCAATGCGCAGTGGTATAAACGATCCTTGCGGCAAAGCAGGCAAACTTTGGGAACCTAATAATAAAAAGGACTTGTTTAAGTATATTAAACATGTAAGCGTATGAGTGAACGAATTCAATTGTTAAAACAACAAGCAGGCATAGATTTTAATCCTGATCAAGAAGGCTTGGATCAGTTTGCCGAATTGCTTATCAAAGACTTTTATAATATCTGTGATCAAGCCTGGGATGCTAACGAACGCAATCGTACTAAAGAAGGCTTGAGCATTCCAGAACAAATGGTATTGGCAGGCGCACAAGCTCAATGTCAAAAGATGAAAGAAAATATCAAAGAACTATTTGGAGTAGAAGAATAATGGACGAGCCTATTATCCCACGTAAATATCTTTACACAATCAAGTGGACACAGCCTTATGCCACAGAGTATCAACGTCCTTATCTAAGAGACATGCAATCGGCAGTTGAACGTGCTATCGAAGTACAACTCGAACGCAAAGAGTGGCCACAGGCTAAGGAAGTTATAGAAAGGATAATGCAACTATGACAATAATCGCAGAAGGTCTTTGTTTTATGGCAGTAGGTGTCATATTGATTGTTCTTCTTGTTAAAATTATCAATATGTTAAATGGAGATGAATAATGCAAATTAGAGTTAAAGAAGATGGTAAGAAGTTTGGTTCGTGCGGTTGCGGCCGTAGTCCTACGGGCGAATGTATAGGCTGGCATGGACTAAATGAAGAACAGTTAGCTGAAGCACAGCGCAAATACGACTTAGAACAGTATTCAAAACAAGCCCAAGACATTTGGAGTGATAGCTGTACAACTCCAAGGAAACAAAATGACTAAAAAGATAGAAGGATTTGCCGACCTAGAGGAAGGCGAAGACGGTAAAGTAAAACTAGTATTTGAACCAGGATGCTTTGACGACTTTGATGGCACCCAGGAAGAACTAGATGAAGCAGTGGCTATGATTCAACAGATGTTTGAAGACGGTATTGCAGAAGCTGAATCTAAAGAAGTAGATTTGGAAGAACTTATGGAAACAGATCCAGAAGTAGCCGAAAAGATTATCAAAGCCCTGCAACGTCTAGACGACGATGGCGATGAGCCTCCAACAAGGACACTACAATGAATTGGTTAAAACGTCGACTTCGCCGTTGGTTAGATAATGATATTGATACAAGTATCAAACTTGCAAGCAATAGCATAAGTGCTGGCCGTGATGTAGGCAGTGATCCTACACTACAGTTTAAGATCTATAGTGCTATTGGTGGCAAGGTTGTAGAGTTTAGTCGTTATGATCGTCAAAAGGACAGACATTTCCACGATATCTATATAATTGGCAAAGACGAGAATTTTGGGGAGAAAATTGCCAAAATTGCTATGTTAGAAACACTTAAAGATTGATTTTTGTAAATAACTTATCCAAAAGGAGATATCCATGGAGACATTTCTCTCAGTCATGCCTTATTTTTGCGTAGCTTATGGGGCATTTTATATTGGCAAACATTGGGCCTTGTTTCAGTTTAGTCAGAATCTAAGTAAAGATCCAGATCGTATGATTGATATTTTGAAAAAGATTAAAGACATCAATCAGGAAGTTGAAACTAACGACATGCCCGAAGATGCCAACCCAATGGAAGTAGAACGTGTAGGCAACATGCTTTATGCCTATGACAAACATTCCAATCAGTTTTTGGCGCAGGCCGAAGATTTAAACAGTTTGCTCGAAGCAGTTCATAAACGTTTCCCAAGTAAAAAGTTTTTTGGCACAATTGACAAAGACAATCCTGCCAAAGAGCTTGTAAAATAACTGTAACTTTGTTACAATAGATACAGCTGATAAATTTCAGCATAATCTATAGAGGAACATTATGAAATTTTTTAATCCAGAGACAAAGACTTACAAATTATTCAACGCATTGTACAATGGCGAAACAGTAACAGCTTCACAAGCTCAACACCGTTTTGGTATCAAGAACATTAGTGCTGAAGTATCACGTATTCGTCACAGTGGCTATGCAGTTTACGCTAACAAGCGTACAGCTGGTAATGGCGTTACTGTTACTGAGTACACAATTGGTAAGCCAAGCCGTGCAATCGTAGCCGCAGGTTACAAAGCATTGGCAATGGGTCTAGTTTAATAGTTAGAGTAAGTTAGGTAAAGGCTACTTAGGTAGCCTTTTTTTATGACTTGTAAGTAGACAAGGATATTAATCGTTCAATACTTTCATCTGTAGAAGATGTTGTATCACCAGGCAGACCTGTGTGACTTAGATCTTTTGGTTCATACTTGACAGTGTTCTTTGGCTTTTGATATAGTGTGTAAACTATTCGACGTGCTATACTTCTAGCATCTGCACCTAAAAAATGTTCTGCTGTAAATCCTGCTACGCCGCCTGCAATAAAACCAGCTAGAGCCATTGCGGCTGTGCCTACGCCTGGAAATACAGCACTACCCACTACACCAGCTAATAATGCGCCTAGTTCTGCTGACACAAAACCTAATCCAAATTCAGCAATTAATTCAGATATAATAACATAAACTTGTTTTTCGTAGTCTTCTGGATCTAAGTTTTTAGGAATTGCTAGTATGCGAGACCAACCGTCGTAAATTTGGTAAGCAATAGCTAATGGAACTACAATATTGTTAACACCCCATAAGGTTTTTCCAGCAAGACTCTTACTGGATTCAATGCTATTAACAACAGCATTGCCAGCAGATTTAATTGCTTCTTTTTCTGATAATAAGGTAATTTCTTTAACTAGCATAAGAGTATTTATTCCATATTTGTTGCATAAAAACTTAAAATTAGCTAAAATACTACATGATTGATACAATTTTTAAACCTACATTAGAATGGATACGTGATGACTATAGCTCAAACAAGTTTCGTTTTGTCGTTGAGTTGCTGGCTTGGGCTATTAGTATTGGCTGTAGCATTACGATGGCGGTCACTGTACCCACTCCTCCGCTTCCTATTCTCTATCCCATTTGGATTACTGGTTGCAGTATGTACGCTTGGGCTAGTTGGACCAGACGAAGTTTCGGAATGCTGGCTAATTACCTATTGCTTGTGTCTATCGACAGCATTGGCCTTATTCGAATGATTATGAGCTAAAAGGTTCCCCAGAGAAAGGCCAGTATCTTATACTAAGCATAACTCCTACGCCTTCTCCTCTATTCTCTCCAGAATGCCATTGATTGATATCGGCTATGAATGGTTGATTACAACATACAGATTCAATTAATTCTGCCGTTTCATCTGGTATTTTTGCAACAGGCTTATAACGTCCTTGATAGCCTTCTTTGTATATCTTAGATTCATCTAATGCTCTGTACCAATTCATGTAAACTGAATCACAATCTTTAATAGGAACAGTTATAGCACGATGTATATTGCCGTTATGGTTATCGCTGTGAATTTCAATTTTATGTCCTTTTCTAAATATGCCTAGTAAGACATTGCTAGTATG
>Ga0208378_1000645_pt1 | contig 11345 bp, 19 predicted proteins | sample CryBogCBE24Aug09_FD_184556 | JGI IMG/M metagenome (GOLD analysis project Ga0208378, IMG submission 184556) | Freshwater microbial communities from Crystal Bog, Wisconsin, USA - CBE24Aug09 (SPAdes) (version 2) | ecosystem: Environmental > Aquatic > Freshwater > Lake | place: Crystal Bog...
ACAACATTTTGGAGTTGAAGAATGATCGAAGGCTTAGCCCACGTAGGAGACACTCATAAATGTACAGTATGCTCCTGTGAGTTTACAGATGACGAAGGTGGAGTACAGGGGTACTTTGGTATGTTGCCTGTGGCATTTTGCCCAACTTGCTATTCATGTATGCACGATATGGTGCAACAGGATATGGAGATAGAGTATGATTAATTTTACAACTCATAAAAGTAAAATTTGTACACTCAAACCTGGAGATAAACATTTCCAAATACAAGATGTGTTTACTGTTGCTAATAGAGCAGGATTTGAGATTGATGCAAAATGTCCTAGTCAATATAAACAGATTATCGCAGAGTGTTATCAAAGAGGTTGGTTAACACCTGTCGCTAATCTAACAGAACGTGAAATGATTTTTATGGGGTTAACAGATGACAACTCTTAAAGAACACTTAATCATGTGGCCAGCGTTAATAGTGCTAGGTTCGGCCTTATTTGGCCTACTCTACGGCATCCATTCTGTGTTGCCACAAGAAACCACATATAACTGTAGCATAGCAGAAATTAGTCCGGATATTCCTTTAAAAGTTAAAGAAGAATGTCGTAAATTAAGATCGGTAAAAATAAAATGAAACAAGAGTTAGACGAATACCTATGTAAGGTATATCCTAAGATGATGGTGAACCGCAACAAGTCAATGCAGGAGACTTGTATGTGTTGGGGCTTTGAATGTGGAGATGGTTGGTTCCAAATCCTCAATCAACTTATGGGTAATATCCAACATCACATTGATTGGAGGGAACGTCAGCGTGATATTGATATCAAATTTAATGAAATGGCTGTACAGCTCAAAGCTGGGGACTCTACACTATTCGATGAATCCATGAAGGATATGCTGAATCGAGATTGGGTTGAAAAACGCAAACAGGAACTTATCGATCTACCATTGCGTGAAATTAAAGAATGTCCTCAAGTAACGCTAGATCAAGTTAAAGAAAAGTTTGGCACGTTACGTTTCTACTACACAGGTGGTGATGACTATATCAGCGGACTTGTGTCTATGGCAGAATCTATGTCAGGTGTTACTTGTGAAGAGTGTGGTAAACCTGGGACCAGTACAAGAGGTGGTTGGATCAAGACAGCGTGTAAAGAACACGGCGGTATTGACTACGAAGAAAGCGAAGAAGACTATCTCAAACAAGGATACGAAGATTGATTTTGTATGCTGTCAACAACTATTGGAGGATTTATGATTGATTGTTTAATTATGGGTGATAGTATCGCTGTCGGAACCCATATGGTCAAACAAGAATGCGTAGCTTATGCCAAAGGCGGCATTAACAGCAAACAGTGGGTGGACAAAAACATAGGTAAGAGTCCTTATATTGCCAAGACTGTTATTATTAGTCTAGGTAGTAACGATCACAAATATGTTAAAACTGAAGAAGAATTACGAACAATCCGTCAACTTACTGAAGCTGATCGTGTATATTGGATTTTACCCGCTATCAAACCCGATATCCAGGATATCGTTCGTAAGGTGGCGGCAGAGTACGGCGATACTGTACTACCAATTACAAGATTACAACCAGATGGTATCCATCCAAGCTGGGCAGGATATAAACAGATAGTCAAGGAAGCAAAGTGACATTACCTGACGAACGGTATCGTGCTATAGTGTTAGCACAAAAGTTCTGTGAAGACTTGCTCAATCCAAAAAAAACTCCACGAGTACCTTACGGTATTAGGCAACGTGCCCACAGCATCTTAAGACATTTCCCAGACGAATACTATCTCAGTATGTTGGCGGAAAGTCGTCCTGATATCATAGAACGTAGAGAAGGCCCGATGGAGCCTCTCTATAAAATGGTTAAACAATATGATCTAGAAAAGAAAAATGGACAAGAAAACTCGTAATGCCTTGTTAGCAGAACTACAGTTAGAAGCGTGGCATCATGCTATCGCTGGACAGAAACTGTTATCACGTATAAGGAATTTAGAAGCAGTATTTTGGGCGGAAGATGCTCGTGAAGATAAAGAAGACAAAGAGAATGATCGAGCCACTTCGTGACGATCTGATGGTACAGCAACAGTTGCCGGCCGGACTCAACTGTGGGTTAGGTGTATGGCAACACATGACTGCGGTAATCATGCTAAACCAAACCGGACGTAAACCCGTAAAAACTGTAGCACCAATCTTTTGGCATAATTGGAAAAGCCCGTATTCATTCTTACAAGCTAGCGAAGATGAAGTTAAAGATATTATATGGCCCTTAGGTATGGTCAATGTGCGTTACAAAAGATTGCATCAGATGAGCAGAGACTTTTTGACTTGGGATGGCAAAGATGCTACAATGTTGTATGGTATCGGCAAGTATGGGTCAGACAGTTATGAAATTTTTGTTAAAAACAACTACTCAGTAAAGCCTACTGATAAAGAATTAAAACGATATTTAGAAGAGGAAATATACGCATGAATTTAGTACCAATGGTAGTAGAAAAAACAAGTCAGGGCGAACGTGCTTATGACATCTACAGCAGACTATTAAAAGAACGTATCGTGTTCTTAAACGGTCCTGTAGATGATAACAGTGCTAACTTAATTGTTGCTCAAATGTTATTCCTCGAATCAGAAGATCCTAGCAAGGATATTAACTTCTACATCAATAGTCCGGGCGGAGTCATTACGTCAGGTATGAGCATTTATGATGTAATGCAGTTTGTCAAATGTGATGTGGCTACTTTTGTGATGGGGCAGGCGTGCTCAATGGGTAGTTTCTTGGCACAAGCAGGTGCTCCTGGCAAGCGTTATATGTTGCCCTATGCACGTCATATGATCCATCAACCAAGCGGTGGTGCTCGTGGTATGCAGAGCGATATCGAAATCCAATACAAAGAAATAACCAAAATGAAGCAGATGCTGACTGAATTATACGTCAAGCATAATACAGCAGGCAAAACATTCGAAGATTTTGAGCGAGATATGGACCGTGATACGTTCATGAGCGCAGAAGAAGCACTAGAATACGGGTTAATTGACTCTGTAGTAGATAAACACGAATAAAGTATATTGTATTCCACTAAATAGTAGAAATAGCTCTTTTGGGCTAAATCTACTATTGGAATACGCTAATGTCTATTGAAAACGTCTTAACCCTAGAAAACGGTAAACTAATCGCCCGTAGCGATCTAAACATCTACGGTGAACTTACTGTAAACAAAATCACCACACACGAGCTAGTAGCGCACACACGCTATGATGCAGGATATTTTGAGTTTAGTAACGGTACTACGAACGGTACTAACGAAGGTTCCGGATTCCTTTGGCCAAGAGGCGACTACAATAGACAGCTAATCTGGCGCAATGACCCAAGTCGGTTTTGGTTCACTGACAGTTTAGATTTAGCCGCAGACCGTGCCTATCATATCAATGGATCACAAATCCTAAGCGAAACTACCCTAGGCGGTAGCGTCGTTGATTCCAATTTACAAAAAGTAGGACATTTAAAATCATTATCAGTATTAGGTAATGTAAATTTCAATGACACTGTATTCTTCAATGCTACAGCTGGAAGACTATCTGTAGGCTCAGATATAACCACAGGAATTTTTACTGTTTATGATCAAGTCAATGATGTTGAATTCGTAATTACAGGCGATACTAACCAAAGAGCCAAAATCGGTACAGTACAAACAAGATCGCTAGATCTTATAACTGATAATCAAGCACGTTTATCAGTAGAAGTAAACGGCGATGTAACAGTCGGTCATGAACTAGATCGCACACCAACTACCAGAGTCTACGGTAAGGTATCTGTTAATGTAAAATCTCCAACAGAAGATTTGGAAGTTGCAGGAAATATCAAATTCGCTAATAGATTATTTGCAGTCGGTAGCGGTATGCCAACTAGCGGTAGCTATACACAAGGCGACACGATTTGGAATTCTAATCCAAAAACCAATGACTACGTAGGTTGGATCTGCATACAAGGCGGAACTCCGGGCGAGTGGAAACCATTTGGTTTAATCAACAGTTAATTCTCTCTATATCCATAATAAGTAATTAAGCAAGAGGAAGTCTTGCTTAGGCACTCAAGGCACTTTATGGAGCATTATTATGGAAAAAAATTTACGAAAGCATCTAGCACATCTCCGAGAGTTGGACGGCGAACGCAAGCATTGGTTAGGAATCAGTGTGTTTGTTGTAATAACTATCATTGGCATAGTTTTTAATTGGGACTATGTTGTCAACGATAAAGTCGCGTGGATTATAGTAACATTTGGATTAACAATCACAGTCCTCTGGTGGTACTGGACTATGAAGATAGTACGCCATTTACTAGAATCCAAAAATGACGAATACGAACTGTTGAACGAAGTGGTAAAGACCATTAAAGAAATCAAAGAGGACGTAAAAAACCTACCGAAATAGTTGACAGAATAAATAACCGTGTTATAATATTTTATAACACACAGTAGTCGACTCCTATGGCATTCATCCGACTTTAAATATTCTGCATGTCATCAAACTTGCTCATAATAAGGAGACTAGAGATGGCAAATTTACAACCAGTAACATACAAATGGACTAGCACTAAAGAATATGTAGATGCTTTTCCTGTAGCATATCGTCAGTGGAGAGCAGATAGTCACTGCAATCTAATCCACGGTTATGCGTTCAGCATGAAGTTCTATTTTGGAACTAACGATTTAGACGTTCGTAATTGGTCTGCTGACTACGGCGGATTAAAAGAACTCAAAGAAGTACTACAAAGTCAGTTTGATCACACACTTTTGGTAGCAGAAGACGATCCAGAACTTGAAACATATAAGTTGATGGAGTCAAAGAATATGTGTAAGTTGACTATTCTTCCACGCCTAGGATGTGAAGGACTAGCTGATCAACTTTACAAATATGTAAATGGTGTTTATATTCCAGATTATTGGGGTGAATCCGAAGCAGGACGCCTTTGGTGCTATCGTGTTGAAGTTCGCGAAACCCAAAGCAACATGGCTTTCCGTGAAGGACACCGTGAATGGAATGAAGATTTGTTTGCCTAATTGACTTTTTCCAAAAGTTGTGCTATAATAATACTATGAGCACATATACTATACAACTTGAAGAAGATCCAGAAACTGGAGAATTACTCCTTCCGTTCACACCAGAAATCTTAAAAGTAGCTGGCTGGGCCGAAGGAGATATTCTCGAATGGACCATGGAAGAAAACGGATCAATTACCTTGCGCAAAGTCAATGATTGAAATTCTAGACAATCTGTTTGATCCATTTATTAATCAATATATCATCAAAGGACTCAGTGCCTGCGAGGGTTGGCGAATTTCTACTGATCATCTATCCTACGACAGCGATAAGAGTTTTGAAAAATCAGAAAACTCTGATAGCGGACACGTGCTATTGTCGTATGCGATCGATAAGCAAGATAACACTAATTGGAAACTTAATGCCTATGCCGATTTGATCCTAGCAAGGGTATTAGAAGAAAGCAAATATCAATACAAAGATATCAATGTCATGAGATATTTTTGGAACTATTATAGTAGATCTTCGAATGGATTATGGCATAAAGATATGTTTGATCCAACAGGTAATTTTAACAGCATAGTTTACTATATAAATGATTCGGATGGTGGCACGACCGTTGGAGATCAATTTGTGCAACACAAGCAAAGTCGTGCTATAATATTTGATAGTAGAGAATTACACAAGGGCGCAGGACCTGTAGATAGTAAACAGAGATTTGCGTTGAATATTCTTTTCCAATTTAAATCTAAACAAGAAAAGGACCTAAATGGTCAAACGAATCGGATTTGCCTGTAAGTGGATAGACGGGCCTAGCCAAATTGACGGTATTAAACAAACCGACACAGCTAGGCAATATAACACGGGCACAACTACCGTAGCTTGGTTAAATAGACAAACTAAGGAAGTTGCGGAACAAAAGCTATGGGACCTAATGGTGGGTAACATCGAAGCTACCCGCAAACTTGTAGAGCGAGTAGGAGAATTAGATGATAACTTACGTATGGTACGCATTAGCAGTGACATCCTGCCTGTCTATACTCATCGCGATTGGAGCTATTTTTGGCGCCGTGGGGACGTGGTTAGGGTATGTGAGCAATCGTTTTTGGAGATTGGCAGACTTGCTCGGCTTCGCAATGTACGTCTGTCTATGCATCCTGGTCAGTTTGTTGTTTTGGCTAGTGATAATGAAGGTATTGTTCAACGAAGTATAGAAGAATTTGAATACCACACTAATATGGCCCGGTGGATGGGTTATGGCAAAGAATTCCAAGATTTTAAAATAAACGTGCATATTGCAGGACGCCAAGGTCCTGAAGGTATCCGCCGTGCTTATCAAAGGCTTTCGCCAGAGGCACGTAACTGTATTACAATCGAAAACGAAGAAAACTCATGGGGGTTAAATGACTGCTTATCTTTATGTGATACTATACCTATTGTTTTGGACATACATCATCACTGGATTCGAGAAGGAGAATACATTGACCCTAAAGACCCGCGTGTTCTACGTGTTATTGAGTCTTGGCGTGGTGTTCGGCCTACTCTTCATTATTCAATTAGCCGAGAAGATGTTATCGATGTTTTATCATATCCCACTAGGCCCGAAATGGCCTTGCTGTTAGAACGGGGATACAAAAAACAAAAACTCAGAGCTCATTCTAATTTCTATTGGAATAGAGATTGTAACGAATGGGCACTGAGTTTTCTCGAAACACACGATATCATGTGTGAATCTAAAGCTAAAAATCTAGCCAGTTTTGCTCTAGCTGAGCAAGCTCGAGAGCTTACTTTGCTTTAGGCTTGCGAGCTGTCTTAGCTTTTACTGCTGGTTTAGTAGTGGCCTTAGCAACACGTGGCTTTCTAGCTTTTGGTGTTTCTGCTACTGGAGCATCTGCTACTGGAGCTTCTGCTACTGTAGTTGGCTCAGCTACTGGAGTTTCTACTTTGTATGGCACTGCGGCTTCTTCTACTTTCTTTGGCTTAAAAATAAAGTAAACTACAACAGCCACAACGATAAGTCCAATGATAATTTCCATAATATGGTTCCTTTTAAAAAGTACAGTTATTTAAGACACAATAAATAACAGTATGATTAAAAATGATGTTAAAGATTACGGCTTTATCAAGTGGACTACGCTACAGGAAACTAAGTCAAAATCCAGCGATAAATTAAGTCGAGTTAAACTTAACTACTCTCTCAGCGATTTAGACCCTAGTATTTCAGAAGATACTATGGATTATCACTATGGCAAGCTATACAAAGCCTATGTAGATCGTTATAATTCAGGTGAAGGCGATCCTGATTTTAATGAAGCAGGTGCATTTTTACACGAAATATATTTCAGCCAATTCCGCCACCCACAGTCTAAAAATAATCCTGAAGGCAATATCAGCGAATTTATTAATGAACATTTTGATTCGTTTGATGCTTTTAAATTAAAATTCTTAGATGCTGCCATGGCAATACAAGGTAGTGGTTGGGTCTATCTAGCTCGAAATGGGCAAATTAAAACTATCAAAAATCATCAGATCAAAAAAGACATCGTTTTATTGATTGATTGGTGGGAACATGCTTGGGCCTTAGACTATCAAGCAGACAAAAAAGAGTACCTGGCTAACCAATGGAAGATAATCGATTGGCCTGTTATTAACACACGCATCGCAGACATATACACCAAGTAGTACGATTCAGTTGATTAACACGTCTGATGACGTTATAATAATTACTATATGCTGAAAATAAAACAACTAAACGTAGCATCTGAAGATCAAGAAATTCTCAAAGATATTAATCTAGATGTCAACCCCGGCGAAATACATGCGATCCTAGGTCAACCTAGAAGTGGCAAAAGTGCGCTGGCAATGGCAGTGTCTGGATTGCCGTATGTCAACATCGTCTCTGGTACTATCCAATACAAAAATAAAAAATTAACTTCTATGTCAATGGAGGATCGTAGCCGGAATGGCATCGCTACTATTTTCCAACAACCAGTAGAGATTCCTAATTCTACCAATTGGGAATTACTAGAGTATATTTTAAAGTGCAGGAAAGATGAACGCAATCTTAGCGATCTAAAAGAGTACTATCAAGCATTAGTCGAGGATCTACATTTAACCCCACATCACGGAGATCTTATCGCAGACGGCGATAGCATGACCTGGGGCGAAGCTATGCGCAATGAACTATTAATGACATTTATGCTAGACCCTGCGCTAACTGTAATCGACGACATCGATGAAAAACTAGACCCAGAAGAAACTGTGATAGTAGCATTAAATATTAAAAATTGGTCACATTCAAAACGTAGGGCTACGATAGTCCTAAGCAAAGACAAGAATGTGCTAGAACTTATAGAGCCCACACATGTACACGTTTTAGTTAACGGAAAAATAGTGTTGTCGGGTGGAGCAGACTTATTACAAAGGATTGATAAAGATGGGTATCCAGAGCTTTCTACAAGCAGAAAAGGGTGATCCGGATTGGCGGTTTAGTCCAGATGAATACTTCGGTAAACAATTTAAGCTCTCTGATGCTAATACCATCGAACTTAAAGAAGATCGTGCAGATCGTGTTACCCTACGCCTAACACCAAACGAAAAGGGACTGTTGGCCAAAAACTTGCGCATGGACGTCCGCGACGGCGCAAAACTAGATGTGCTAATCCTAAATGATTCTGGACCCGGAACCCAGCAGGTGTTTATCTACGATATCCGCATACGAGAAGGTGCTGTACTAAATCTAGGCATTTTTGTCAAGGGTGGCAAATTCAACAAGCATATCCTCCAAATCGAAATAGAAGAAGGAGGCACACTAGCCAGTTACGGTTATATGAGCAACTCCGATCAAGGCGATACTGAGATTATAACCAAGGTTTATCAGAGAGGACAGTCTTCTTTATGTACGCAGTTAATTGGCGCCCAAGCAGGTAGCAATAGTCAAACAGTGTATCAAGGTATGGTGCAGGTACACAAGGATGCCGTTGAATCTGAGGCAGGGCTAGAAAGCCTAAATCTAATCACAGGTACAGAAGGTCGCTGTTACAGCAAGCCAGAAATTACCTACGATACTGCATTATGTAAAACTAGGTATGCTAGCCAAACATCAACTATCGACGGTACTATGATGCAGTATCTAGCCAGCAAAGGACTAGATGAAGTACAAGCTACAGACATCCTAGTTACCAGTTTCCAAAATAGCATTTTCCGCTTAATTCCCCAGGAAGAACTACGTCAAGAAGTTGACCAGATGTTTAAAGCATCTGAGTAAAGCCCTACCAGTTATTGGTAAATACGCTATATTACGATAAACCTCGGATAGGAGTAATTTTACTCCTATAAATATAGGATCGTAGGGGAAAACATGTCATTAAACTCATCAACCAGACTAGTAGTTAATCTTGGAAGCCAATCAAACGATGGTACAGGCGACGCGATCCGCGATGCGTTTGACAAGGTTAATATTAACTTTGAAACAATTTTTAACGTAGCAGGACTAGGAAGCGGATTAAAATTCACCAAATTAGCAGATGGTCCAACAAAACTGTATCCTAATCGAGTAATAGGAACAGACGCTACAGGACTTACAGTAACACAATTTACTGCTGTTGGCGGTGGCGGTATCCAAGTTAGTATCGATCAATCAAACAAACAGCTCTTAATCAATTCTACAATAACCAATCTAGTCAATGACCCGGCGCCGACTCTTTCTGCAGATTTAAGTGGTGCTAGTTTATATCGAGCCGAGAACTTTGTTGATCCTGTCGATGATCAGGACCTAGCAACTAAAAAATGGATCTACGATAATTTCCTAAATCGTGATGGCAACTATCAATATATTTCTAGCTATAATCCAATAACCCATGCGAATGTAACAGCCACTATCGTAGAAGGTAGCACCCTACGTCATAACATCCGATTAGAACCTACAACTTCCAATAGCGTAGTAAACGTAGGCAAATCAATCAAAGTGCATCTCGCCGACGGAACCACATCTACAGTCGATATCAGTGTCGGCGGTTGGTTACCAAGTCACCTAACACGTAAAGACTACGTTGATACAAAAATTTCTCTACAAGGTATTGACACTATCGATCCAGCGACTGGTGCTGTAAATACCGGCTTTGGAACGATGACAGGACCTTTATATCTGTCACGTGATCCGATGACCCAGGACCCTAGTCAGATTGCCGCTACCAAAGGATATGTTGACACATCAGTATATGTTAGTAAACAAAACTTCTATGTATCCTTGACCGGTAATGATGCAGACTATACTATTCCATCCTTCAAACGCGGTCGGGGTTGGGCATGGGCATTTAAAACTGTCAACAAGGCAGCACAAGCAGCCTTACAGTATTCAGAATCTAGTGAAATCAAATTAGGTGTATACCAACGATTAATCACTACACAATACACAACACCTGTAACGATTTTCAGTATCGGTGCAAGCCCAATTACTGGAGCACAACGTCTTACTGTCTTATATAACGGTGGTGCAGGTACTGATCCTTTTGTTGAAGGCAGTGTGCGTCCTGGCATGTATCTACAGGGTGTAAATTCAAACGCTATCGCAGAAATCCTAAGTGTTACTCTAAATCCTAGCAGTAACGTGCAAGAATTTTATGATTTCAAATACGTCGATTATGCTCAGACATTCGTAAGTTCAATCACTCCAAATGCTCGCTCAGGAGATGTAACATTTACATTCAACACTCCTAATCTTATAAACATTCCAGATTTCTGGATCGGCTATACATTCCATGAAGATAACAGTGCCGCAGAAGGTACTATTATTTCTATCGGCAGTTACTATGATGTAAACGGTAATGTTTACGATACTATCACTGTACGCTTAACAAGTCCATTGACTACTACTAATCCTATCGCAGGACCAAACTGGCATGTATACTCTGGATATTTCTACGGCCCAGATGCCGGTGGAAGTCCAGGCGAAGAATTACGTTACGGACAACGCTATAATAAAACTGAAATTTCTATCCTAGTAGAATCAGGAGAATTTAATGAACAGTTACCGATCAGGATCGGTGACAACGTTTCTGTTAAAGGTGATGAATTCCGTCGTACCGTTATTAAGCCAGCGTATGTTCTCCAAGGACAAGAATTAACTGCTAGAAGTGCTATTAGTACTTCGCCATTCGCAGGTATCTATTTCCGTAGAGATACTCAGCTAGACGGTATGATCGTCGTAAGTATCAACACCAATACCAACTATGCATCGAACGTAGCTGTTACTCCCGATGGAAGTACTAATAATTCTGCCTCGGGAGTTATCACATTTACATTAGCATCCGGTA
>Ga0208378_1000646_pt1 | contig 11339 bp, 14 predicted proteins | sample CryBogCBE24Aug09_FD_184556 | JGI IMG/M metagenome (GOLD analysis project Ga0208378, IMG submission 184556) | Freshwater microbial communities from Crystal Bog, Wisconsin, USA - CBE24Aug09 (SPAdes) (version 2) | ecosystem: Environmental > Aquatic > Freshwater > Lake | place: Crystal Bog...
AGAACTGCAAGTATAACAGTTATCAATGCTGACCCATCAGCAGGTGGTAATAACGCCTTTGGTGTTTGGTCAGTAGGTGGTACGTCAGGAACATCGTATGTAGACTTCCAAGGTTACTATGGAGCATCTGTAGTGGGAAGTACATTAATTAGATTGAACTATTCAGGCGGTGGAGTTTTAGTTGGAAGTTTATCTGGTACAGGAACAAGAATGGTTGTTGCTGATTCAACAGGTACATTATCTACACAGGCTATCCCATCAACAGGTGTCACTTCTTTCAATACAAGGACAGGTGCGGTTACACTTTCTTCAAGTGATGTTACAACTGCCTTAGGATTTACTCCATATAATAGTACGAATCCAAGTGCTTACATTAGCTTGACTTCATTGTCAGGTTCAGCACCAATAACCTATAACACCTCAACAGGTGCAATATCAATAACACAGGCTAGTACCTCGACAAATGGATACCTTTCAAGCACTGATTGGAATACATTTAATGGTAAACAAGCTGCGTTAAGTGGAACAGGTTTTGTTAAGATTTCAGGTACAACAATCAGTTACGATAATAGTACATATTATCTAGCATCTAACCCAAGTGGATATATTACATCTTCAGCTCTTAGTTCTTACTTGCCATTAGCAGGGGGTACATTGACAGGTATTTTTTATTCTACATATGTAACTGCTACAGGATTATCTAACGGTAGTTTTAACGTAGCAAAAACAGTGTATGGTAATATTCATATAAATAATGGAGCTGGTCCAGCAAATAATAATGGGAATCAGGGTGCTATAACATGGCAAGGTGATGGTGGTATACCTCAAGCTGGTATTTATGTATCTAATAACAGTAGTTACGGAACAGCTATGGGTTTTGCTACTACAGATTCATACGCAACAGGACCTCAGTTATTTATGACCGCTACAAATGCAGGTCAAGTAAATTTTCCTAGAGCTAGACCTAGTTATGCAGGTAACACTATTTTAGATGCTGGTAATTATTCATCATATGCTTTACCATTGAGCGGTGGTACTATAGGCGGAACTTTAACAATAAATACTCCATCAAATGCTGTAGGTAGTGCACTAGAAATATATTCTACAGGATATCATCAATACCCTCAGATATACTCTAATGGTAATCTTGAGGCAATGTGGAATTTTAAGAATAGTAATGCTCAGTGGTATGCTGGATTAAGAACATCTTCTCAGTTGGTAGGTACAACAGGATTCCATTTTTACAATACAACATCAGGTCAAACAGTAGGAGGATGGGATGTTAGTGGTAATTTATATGCAATAGGAACAATCTCAGCATCTAATATATCTCAAAATGCAGATGCAGCAGCTACAATAGTACAAAGAAATTCTTCTGGATATGTATTTGCAAGATATTTTAATACTACAGTTGGTGGTACAGAAAACAATACATCTGGTCTTAGTTATGTAGCTGGTTTTAATGGTACTGATACTTATATAAGAAGTTATTCTTCAGCAGCAGTTGCGTCAATGATTGGATTAAGTAATTATTTACCCCTTGGTGGTGGTTATTTGACAGGTCAATTAGTTGGTATCGTACCTACAGGGTATCCATCAACAACAAAAAATATTGGTGGTATGCCATTTGTGGCTAACTCAATAAGTGTAACTCAAAATGATGATACATTTTATCCATTAATTAGTTGTTATAGTGTAGTATCAGGACAAGGATATTATAACTATCCTGCATTTGGATTTATGAGACCAACAACTAATATTAATGGTGATGTTGTTATAAGTAATAGAGGAGATGGATTAGGTACTTTATATTGGAAATTTAAACCTAATGGAGATTTAACTATTCCTGGTTCATTTAATGGTAATACTGTTGTTGCTAACTCAACTATTACATTTAATAACTCAGGTTCATATCCTGCAAATTTAGGACAGATTGGTGCTTCTTGGGCTGGAAGTTCATATCCTACACTATATGGAAGTAATGCAGATAGATGGGTGATGCACATTAATCCACATATTTCATATACTCAACCAGGATATAATGGATTCTCTGGTTCTATGACAGGTGCTACTATTAGAATGGCTAGTGACCCTGCTGCAACATATTATTGGGATATTGGACCTGGTACTTCTGGCGTTGGTACTGATAAATTTTCTATAGGAAGAAATGCTACGTCTTTTTTTAATATATCAAATAGTGGGAATGCTGTTTTTTCTGGGAGTGTATCTGCATCTAGTTTTAGTGGTTCTATTGCATGGAGTAACGTATCTAGTAAACCAGCAGCTTGGTTAGATGCAACAAATTTAACAGTTAGCAATGCTCCAAATACCACAGCGGTTAGTGGATTTTATAATGACTACGCAGGTTCAGGAAATCCAGTAGGAACATGGTTTAGTTATGTGAATGTAAGACATGAGAATCCTACTAACGTTTACGGACATCAGCATGGTATGTCTTTTTATGATAACCATTTTTGGTTTAGAAGTTATGCAGGAGGTAGTTATCAATCTTGGGCAAGGGCATTAGATACAATCTCAGACGCATATCCTTCAAACATGAATCAGTATGTTAGAACATCTGATTATGTTACTTTTAATAACCTAACAGTATCAACAAGCGGTACTGCTTCTGATTGGTATGTTAATGGTGGTTGGTTTAGAGTATATGGCTCTACAGGATTATATTTTAATGATTATGGATATGGATTGTGCGCTCCTGCTAGACAAGGAGCATCATACGGTAACGTATGTACATATGGTAATAACAGTTGGAATGGATATTCTATATATGATAATACTGGAAATATTTCTTCATTCATGGCGAATGGAGGCAACTTTGGAATTTATGGACAAAGTATTGGTAAATGGGCATTCTACTACAGCACATCTACTGCCTCTTATGCAATCGGAAGTTCTAGCCCTGTATCTGGTTACACATTGTATCTAATTTATGGTTTATATACCGTTGGATTATATAATGCTTCAGATGCTCGTATGAAAAAAGACATTGCATCTTTATCAAACTCATTAGATAAGGTAAAAGCATTAAGAGGTGTTTCTTATGAATACATAGACAAGGGAGATGGAACTAAGCATCAAGGAACTGAATTAGGATTTATTGCTCAAGAGGTAGAGCCTATTGTTCCAGAACTTGTTAGATATGATGAAGAGAAAGGTTATGCAATGAACTATAACGGTGTATCAGCATTATTAGTAGAGGCAATAAAAGAACAACAAGCTCAAATAGATTTCTTAACTTTACAATTAAATAACTTATTAAATAAATAAAAAAATGGCGTTAAAAATTACAACACAAATCGGCACAGATAAAGGCATCACATCAGAAGCTTATGTGCGTATTGCAGACTACCAATTATCAAAGTATGGTAGTGCAAATTTCAGAATTGAATTATTCCAATCTCAATCTGATGTACCTTCTTCAACAGCTGCTAATCCTCCTATGCAGGTTGGTGTTGCTCGTAATCAGCAAATTGGAGATAATTTATGGGTTGCTTTAACTAAAGAGGTTGAGGCTACAAGAACTGCAACAAGACGTGTAGAGGTGGTTGTTACTCCTGCTGTTATGGCTGAGGATGGTGTAACTATTGTTACTCCTGCAGTTACAGAATGGCAAAACCAAGACTCAACAGAAACTTACACAGCAACTGTTCCTGACATGTCTTCAGTAGAATCTGGAACAATCTTTGCATTTGGCTACAGCCATTTAAAAACAAAGTTAGTAGGTTTATTTGGAGCAGAGCATGTAATTGATTGCTAATGAAATACTTACTGATTCTTTTATTATTTACTTGCCACCAAGTATCAGGACAGAATATTGCCATAATGGATGTCAAGAACTTTATTAAGGTAGGTAATCTTGCCGGCAATAGAAAGATTGAATTTGGGGTAAAGAATATATTAGAGGAGGTAGCTCAGGACAAAGGCCTTGATTTGTCGCCTTCATCAAAAAAACAGATATTTGTGGAGCTTATTTATATGGATGTATTGCTTACAAAAAGCAATATGTCCGTATTCCACAAGGATGATAATGCTGTTGTAATAAGAATGAAAGGCTATATTGTTAATGACGGAAAGAAGTCCAAGGAACAAATAGTAGAAGAATCAGCAACAGAGGTCTCTACATCAACACTTGTAATAAGCGAAAAGGGTACTTTTAATCAGACCAACTTAAGCACAGCGATAAAGAAAGCATGTAACGCATTGTGTAACAAGTTATTAGATTAAAATGAAATTATTATTATTGTGTTTTATTACTTTTTTATATATAAATGTAACAGCGCAGGTTCCTGACTTATACTTCCAAAACGCAAGTATAACTCAAAACATACACGGCAATCTTATTTCAAAAGGAGACACCGTACAGATGATAGTAAACTACCGAGGCAACGGCTCTACCACTCGTACGATTTACTTTGACTTCCAATACAACTATAAGTTATTTAGTATAATAGATGTGTCAGCAGGTAACTCAGCCCTTCCTCAAGGTGGCACAACAAGTTTTACAAACTACTTCTACCCAGGATATACCTATCTAAGAAACGCACAGAACTTCACAAGAAATGGAACACAAAACTACAACTATTGCAACTACTCTTACAACGCGAATGGTCCTAACGCTATACAGCGAATATACGTTACTGTTAGTTCAGCTGCTAACCTGTTAGATGGTGACTTCCTAAAAGTTAACTTAAAGGTTAACAACGTAGCAGCAGGTTCTGCCTACGATTCTTTGTATATGAACTTTGCTACAACATGGGATAGAACAGGTGCTAATCTTGCTACGAATATGCCAGACCCAAGGTCTACATGGGTACAACTTGGTGCAGGACAAAACGAACTTGTCAAAGGAAGTTTATATGTGGTAAATTCTGTTCAGCCAAAACTATTATTCTCTGACTCAGCAACTAGCGCATTAAAGGCAACAGTATACCCTGATATTAATGGTAACTTTTCTTTAGCCTCAGAGTTGAGTGCTAATACAACCTACAAGGTTCAGGTGGCTATAGATAGCCTAAAAACAAAAGCACAATCAGCTATTACAATTTCTGATGCTGCTGCAGTATTGGGGGAGTTTGGTAGCCAAAATTTAGACGGAACATTTAACAACTCAAACATCATGACAGGAGCAGGTTATCTTGCTGCTGACATCAACTACAATAAAAAATTAGATGGTGCTGACCCTTACTTATTACTAAGTCATGTGGCAGGTGTAGATAGTCTTACTCCATCTTTATACCTAATGCCTAGAACAGAGTTCAACGCCTTGTCTACTACTAATTGGAATGCAAAGAGCTATACTGATTATGTTTACTTTAAAACAGGTCAGGTAAGTCAGCCATTAGTATTAAACTATTTAATAGCAGGGGATGTGAATCGTTCTCATAGTTCTCAGGTGGTAGATGCAGGCAATAACATTAAATCATTCTCATTCGTAAATACTCCTATTCAAACTAAGAGTCCTGTAAATGTTAATCTATCTAATGTGGTAGCACAAAATGACTACATCTCTATCCCATTCAATATCAGCACAGACTCTAAGGTCTGTGGTTTGCAATTTGAATTATTGTTTGATGAGACTAAGCTTATGGTAGACACTGTATCAGCTAATACAGATGCCTCTTGGTTAAACTTCTTTAAGATAGATGGTGGTAAGTTAAAGTTTGGTGGTATAGACAAGACCTTATCAAACCCTGTTTCAGGAACGCCATACATCGTTAGATTAAAGGCAATCAATGGTGGAGCAAACATCAGCACCTTGGTAACAGTTACTGATAACATGGATGCCTCAGACAACAAAGGAAATCAATTAGGCGTAAACCTAAACTCTCAATCAATTAGAATACTTGGAATAAATAACTTTAAATAATGAGGAAAATTATAATCGCTTGCTGTGTCATTTTTATAATCTCTTGCAGAAAAACCTATGATGCACCTATCGCCCCATCAATGCCACTATCTACAGGCTCATTCAATGTGTCTCCTAATCCTACCACAGGTGTGATTAACATGACCTTTAATGTTGAGCCTAATCAAAAGTATAGTCTATTGATAACTGATATGTCAAACAAGACCTACAAGTCTTATGGCATCTCATCTCCTAATCAGCAACTAATCAAGACAGATAACCTAAGCAATCTTCCTGATGGTAGCTATGATTTAATCTTAATGGATATGAACGGCAACACCTCAAAGACACCAATACTAATAAAGAAATAATATGGCAAAGAAAACAGAAAAGACTCCAGAAGAGCAAATGGAGAAAAACGAAAAGCACAATGACGGAACCGCTAAGGGTTTAAGTAAAACAGTAATCGGTACTATTGGTACTATTGTAACTGCCGGTGGTGCTGCGGTAATTTCTATGTTTAGCGGAAAGAAAGAAGATAAGGCTGCTCAACCACAAATCAATATCAGCGTGCCTACTCAGCAACAACCTGCTCAATCTACGAAGACTGTCGTAATAAAAGAAAAGAGTGCAGACAAACCAGCTGAATCAAAACCAAAACCAAAGAAAAAAGAAGGCGATGAATTTAAAGACGAAGCTCCTAAGTGGTAGTATACTTTTAATGTTCTTTGTTGGAAGATGTCATGCTCAAATAGCAACAACCAAGACAGAGAACTTTAAGGCATCTTTTGAGACCAAGATTGACATCAGTCAATACATGGATTATAGTGGACCAACTATTCCTATTCAAATATTAAAATGTGGTATATCAGATGAAATCTATGAACAATTCCCAGAGCTTAAGGAAAAGAAAGTTGGACTTGGAGTTGCTAACATTACCCTTGAGTACCTTGAGAACCTCAATAGGTTTACTTTCACAGAAGATAAGACAGAAATCAAAAACAGAATGGTCAAGCAATTCCAAGCAAGCCAAGCAGGAATTTCTCAAGATAAGTTGGACGGAAGAGGAAAGATTAGATTAGCCCATTACTTCGTTGAGATAGAGTGTTATGATTTCTCTGTCAGCGAGGATGAGGAGATTAAGGTAAAGGATGGTGTTAAAGAAACTGTTGTAACAAGATTAGGTCTACAGGTAAGATTTACTGATGCAGAGACAGGAGAGATTATAGCGGCCTCAGGTTTAGGGGAGGCTAAGACAACAAGAGAAGCAAGTCTACTTAATGATGCCAATTTAAGTGAGGTTAAGTTTAATCAATCAACCATAGGAACTGCCACAAAAAAAGCATTAGATATTGCATGTGCAAGAATCCTATCAAGAATGATTAAGAAAAATGTCTTTACGAAATAAAATAATCTGTACGCTTTTATGTACAATATTATGTACATCATTGAAAGCGCAAACATTAGTGCAAACGTTTGTTGACCCTTGCACCAAGAAGGTTACAGTATTCATAATCCCCCTACAAGGTAGCACAATCGTATTTATGGGTAAGGCTAAATATTTTAAGCCTGCTGATGTTTCTAGTGGTGCATTTATGACTTGGGTGAATCAGGTCTATGCTCAATACTCAGCTCCATGTCCTGTGGCAGCTGTGACAAACACCGTAGTTTCTAGTAGCATATCAGCAGCCATTCCTGCTCCACCACCACCACCCCCTCCTCCTGCAGCAGCACCTCCGCCACCTGCCTCAAATGATAATAGCTCATCAAGTGCACCGCCTGCATCAAGTAGCTCGTCACAAAGTGAGGGTAATTCTTCATCATCCTCGTCTCAAAGTGAGGGTAATAAGAGTGAGTCTTCTTCTGATACAAAATCCGAATCCAAGTCCGAAAGCAAGTCTGAGAGCAAATCTGAAGACAAGAAGGAAGAAAAGAAAGAGGAGAAAAAGGAGGAGAAAAAAGAAAGCAAGAAGTCTGGCAGCGCCATGACTCCAATAATATTTTCTTCTGACCTTAGTGCTGTTCAGCAAATTAGGGGAAATTTTACTCCTTCAGCAAATTTAGGTCTTTCTCAGTCATCATTAACAGGAGAGATGTCATATGGGGCAACAGCAATCATAGGCCTTAACATGGTAGCCTTATCAGCTAGGTATTCAGTTGCCGAGTTCTCTAATGGAGAACTTTTAGGGGCAAACAGTTATTCTGTCTCAACAGTTTATAGTGGAGGAAATCTTATTTATATGGGAGCCTACTCCTATGTGGCTATGAAAGCTCCCTATGTTTATGGTTACAACCTAGCCTTAATTGCAACTAAAGTTCAGTCGCAAACCTTGCTGATGTCTTCTGTAGTTTTATTTGGAATGAAAGCCATTCCCTATAGTCGTAGAATCAGCTTTACCCCTGAGTTGTTTATAATGAACTCCCCCACCTCATATATAACAGGAACAGATGCCTTGGTAAACAATAGTAAACTGAGCTTTATAGTGGGTAATAGCTTTGATATAGCTTTGTCTAAAAGGTTCAGAATCAGCGCCAATATCAAGTACATGCCACCCCCTACCAACTCGGTTGGGCTATTAGTTGGTTCAAAATTTAATTTGTAAATTTGGGTATGAAAAATATCATAAAGATAGCAGCTGGATTAGCTGCATTGGTAGCAGTATACTTTGGCGTGTTCGGAAAGCATAACCCATTCTCCCCACAAATCAAGTACATTGATGGCAAGCCTTACGAGGTTATCAAACATACCATAGACACAGTTGACATTGTAAAGACAAAGGTAGTTACAAAGAAAGGCGAGGACATCTATCACGACAGCACAATCTATGTTCCTATCCCTATGAACGTAGACACAATGCAAATTATCAAGGAATACTTTGCTAAGAATGTATATAAGGACACCTTACAATTACCTGATAGTCTAGGTTCTGTATATGTGCAAGATACCATCAGCAAAAATAAGATTGAGTCTAGAAAGTATACGGCTAGTGTGAAGCAAAGAACAATCAAGGAAACCTTAATAGTAAAAGACCTACCTAAGAGTCACATCTATTATGGATTGAATATGTCATTAGATAAACCAAACTTTGTACATAGTATTGGTGGTGGTTTAATGTTACAAACAAAGACTGATAAAATATATAGTCTTTCAGTAGGGGTTACCACAAACCTAACTCCTGTAATCGGTACGTCACTTTATTGGAAATTAAAATAAAAAATCATGATTAAAAATTTTATCAATTGGATTGGAGGTTTTTTTGATTCAAGCAGCGAAAAATCTTCTAGTAAAAGACTTGTAGGTATTGCAGGTGCGTTTACTTTATTTGTAACTTTGTATTCTAACTCTCACAGCGATGCTCATATTGCTCCATCAGAGGCCTTAGTATGGGCTGATGTTGTAGTTATTTGTACTTCATTGGGGTTGGCATCAGTAAAAGAAATCGGAGATATGATGGGTAAGTTTAAAGGAACTACTCCAACTCCAAGTCCAGAACCACAAACAGAAGCATAATGAATACATCAGGATTAAATTTACCAGAAGCAATCAATGCTGAGTTGCCAACTATTATCAGCAAATTCAAATTAGATAGCCCTTTAAGACTTGCACACTTTTTAGCACAGGCTGCTCATGAAAGTGGAGAATTTAAAATTAAAAATGAAAGCCTAAACTACTCTACTCCAGAAAGAATAGCAGCAGTATGGCCTTCAAGATTTAATTTAGATGGCACAGGTGGTAAGTTAAATGCTCATGACTATGTAAAAAATCAAGAGAAACTAGCTAATGCCGTATACTCAAACAGAAATGGCAACGGAGATGCTGCTAGTGGAGATGGATTTAAGTTTCGTGGCGCAGGAGCAATTCAACTGACAGGCAAGGATAACTTTGCTGCTTTCTCTAAATCTATTGGAGAAGATTGCGTAGCTCACCCAGAGTTAGTAGCTACTAAATATTACCTAACATCAGCTGCATGGTTTTGGGACAACAAGAAGCTAAATGATGTAGCAGACGGAGGCCCAACTGAAGAAGTAGTAAAGTCTATCACTAAAAAAGTTAATGGCGGGCTAGTTGGGATTGAAGATAGATTAGCACATTTTAAAAAATATCATGCTATTTTAACTGCGTAATTACTTTTGTTCATACCTTTGCAAAAAAGGCACATGAAAAAGACTATAATTTACGTAATAATATTTCTTTTATATGGCTTCATTGTACATAAAATAAGTACCTTGGAGTCATATAAAGAAAATATGGAATCTATCCAAGCTAAGGATATAACTATTGACTCTCTGAAAGGAGAGATTCAAGTTTTAGAGATGACTCTTGACTCTCAGGATTGGATTATAGAGCAGGCTAGAGACAAACATCCAAAAGATATGGAAAAAATAATTAACGAATCAGAATAATTGTGTAACTTAGCACTAAATTTTAACAACCATGAAATTATCACTTAATGAGATTTTAGTTCTATCTGAAGAATTGAACGGTAGAATTATCAATCAGCAAACAGGCGAAAGAACAAAAGGCATTTTATCAAGCAAATTAAGCATCCGAGTTAAGTATGCATTGAACAATGAGCTTAACAAAAAGGTAGCTGAATATGTAAAGGAGTTTGAGGAATCAAGAAACGAATTGATTAAGGAATACGGAGAGGAGAAAGAAGGTGGCAACTATGTTGTAGCTGAGGACAAGATGGAGGCATTCCAAAAAGATTTGTTTGAGTTATTGTCTATTGAAAAGAACATTGACGTTCCTGCAATTAATGTAGGAGAGTTATATAACATTGAAACAGAAGACTACTTCCCTATCTTATTAGAGAAGGTATTGGCTAAGAAAGAAGAAGCTAAGAAAGAGGAGCCAAAGTCTGAAGCGCCAGTGGTTGATATTAAAGAAGCTTAAATAAAAATATATGTACCAATTAACAGATGTAAATCTAAATCAAATCGCTGCTTGGTTTCACCAAGATGTACCATGTAAAAATGGCGTAAGCGTAATCGACTTAATCAAAAGTTTATCAGCTGAAAACGTAATCGCTAATGTAGCTACAGAAGATGCTGCTGATGTTACGGTTGCTGAAAATACAGTTCAAGTTGATGTCCAAACAGCTGAATAATGGACATCCAAACTGAGATAACATTAATGGACGCAAGATTATCAACTATGGAGAGTAAGTTAAATGACGTTGAGTCTAAGCTAGACTCTGTTGATAAAAAATTAACACAAGTTATAGATGCTCTGATTGGGAACAAACTCACTCAGAGCAACGGCTTGGTTGCTGATGTTAAGGAGATTTCAGATATAGTTGAAAGACACGATGAGCAACTAAAGAAAGTAAAATGGTTTTGGTTAGGTGTTCTTTCAGTTGGAGGTGTACTTGCTTTCTTAATAGAACTAGCTATAAAATTTTTATCTAAATAACATCACGCCAGATGCAAGACACACTAAAGTACATAGCAGAATCTCCATATGCTAAGG
>Ga0208378_1000671_pt1 | contig 10967 bp, 8 predicted proteins | sample CryBogCBE24Aug09_FD_184556 | JGI IMG/M metagenome (GOLD analysis project Ga0208378, IMG submission 184556) | Freshwater microbial communities from Crystal Bog, Wisconsin, USA - CBE24Aug09 (SPAdes) (version 2) | ecosystem: Environmental > Aquatic > Freshwater > Lake | place: Crystal Bog...
TACGATAAGCTGCCCTATACCTCACGCGTATTAGCAGAGAATCTGGTGCGTCGATGCGATCCCGTATCGCTGGTGGCATCACTGACTCAGCTTATTGAGCGCAAGCGTGATCTGGATTTTCCCTGGTTCCCGGCTCGGGTGGTTTGCCACGACATTCTTGGTCAGACAGCCTTAGTAGATCTGGCTGGTCTGCGCGACGCAATAGCACTTCAGGGTGGGGATCCCGCTCTGGTCAACCCAGTTGTCCCAACACAGCTCATCGTCGATCACTCACTCGCAGTTGAGTGCGGCGGTTTTGATCCCGACGCATTTGAAAAAAACCGGGCGATTGAAGACAGACGCAATGAAGATCGTTTTCATTTCATTAACTGGACGAAAAAGACCTTCAAGAACGTCGATGTCATACCACCCGGTAACGGCATCATGCACCAGATCAATCTAGAACGTATGTCGCCAGTGGTACACGCACGGGATGGCGTTGCTTTCCCTGATACCTTGGTCGGTACCGATAGCCACACACCTCACGTGGATGCGCTTGGTGTCATCGCGATTGGTGTTGGTGGGCTTGAGGCAGAATCCGTCATGCTCGGTCGCGCCTCCTGGATGCGCCTCCCCGATATTATCGGCGTTGAACTCACCGGCAAGGTCCAACCAGGTATTACCGCCACCGATCTCGTGCTGGCCTTGACAGAATTCCTTCGCAATCAGAAAGTGGTGTCGTCTTATCTTGAGTTTTATGGCGATGGAGTTGCGCAGCTGACCTTGGGCGATCGCGCAACGATTTCGAACATGACACCAGAATATGGTGCAACTGCTGCGATGTTCTACATCGACCAGCAAACTATCGACTATCTCACCCTGACTGGTCGTGAGGATGAACAGGTCAAATTAGTTGAGACTTACGCCAGACAGACAGGTCTGTGGGCCGAGAGCCTCAAGAACGCCGAGTACGAGCGTGTGCTGCATTTTGACCTGTCATCAGTCGTGCGTAATATTGCTGGCCCCTCGAATCCTCATCGGCGGGTTTCAACAACTGATCTCGCTGCTCAGGGCATCTCTGGCGTGGTTGAAAACGAGGCGGGAAAAATGCCTGACGGCGCGGTCATCATTGCTGCCATCACGAGTTGCACAAATACTAGCAACCCGCGCAACGTGATTGCTGCTGGCTTGCTAGCCCGAAATGCCAATGCGAAAGGTCTGACTCGCAAGCCCTGGGTCAAGAGCTCACTTGCGCCAGGTTCCAAAACAGTTGAACTTTACCTCGAAGAAGCCAAGCTGATGTCCGAGTTGCAAAAACTTGGCTTTGGTATTGTTGCTTTTGCTTGCACGACCTGTAACGGCATGAGTGGCGCGCTTGATCCTGTCATCCAACAAGAAATCATCGATCGCGATCTTTACGCAACAGCCGTATTGTCGGGCAATCGCAACTTCGATGGTCGTATTCACCCATATGCCAAGCAGGCGTTTCTTGCCTCGCCGCCGCTAGTAGTCGCCTACGCCATTGCAGGCACTATTCGATTCGACATTGAGAAAGATAGCCTCGGCAACGATGCCAGCGGCAATCCGGTGACGCTAAAAGACATTTGGCCGTCCGACGAGGAGATTGATGCCATTGTTGCCTCAAGCGTCAAACCAGAACAGTTCAGAAAAGTCTACGAACCAATGTTTGCTGCGACAGTCGAGTCCACAGAAAAGTTGAGTCCACTGTATGACTGGCGACCAGAAAGTACTTACATAAGACGCCCTCCTTACTGGGAAGGCGCACTGGCAGGTGCTCGTGCGCTCAAGGGCATGCGCCCGCTGGCCGTACTTGGTGACAACATCACGACCGACCACTTATCCCCATCAAACGCCATCATGCTCAATAGCGCAGCGGGCGAATATCTCGCCAAGATGGGCTTGCCAGAAGAAGACTTCAACTCTTACGCCACCCATCGCGGCGATCATCTCACCGCGCAGCGGGCAACCTTTGCCAATCCCAAACTTATTAACGAAATGGCTGTGGTCGATGGCAAGGTTAAGCAAGGGTCGTTAACTCGCATCGAGCCAGAAGGTCAGGTAATCCGCATGTGGGAAGCGATCGAGACTTATATGGATCGCAAGCAACCTCTCATCATTATTGCTGGCGAAGACTACGGTCAAGGTTCATCCCGTGACTGGGCGGCGAAGGGTGTGAGACTTGCTGGTGTCGAAGCTATTGCTGCTGAAGGTTTTGAGCGTATTCATCGCACCAATCTGGTTGGGATGGGTGTCCTGCCACTTGAGTTCAAAGCTGGTGTGAACCGCAAAACCCTGAGTATCGATGGTACTGAGGTCTATGATGTAATTGGCGAGCGCACACCTCTTGCCACCCTGACGTTACAGATTACGCGCAAGAACGGTGAGCGCGTCGATGTGCCTGTAACCTGCCGTCTGGATACGGCTGAAGAAGTATCCATTTATGAGGCTGGTGGCGTATTACAGCGTTTTGCTCAGGACTTTCTTGAGTCGACGGCTGCGGCTTAGGTTGTTTCAAATTTAATTCTTCACACCGACACCGTGACACAGGACCTAATACGATGACTTTTGCTCCTCAAATCAAAGTACCTGCCACCTACATCCGAGGTGGTACTAGCAAGGGGGTTTTCTTCAAGCTGCAGGACTTGCCGGTTGTTGCTCAAGTCCCTGGCGCGGTCCGCGACGCCTTGCTGATGAGAGTGATTGGTAGTCCGGACCCGTACGGTAAACAAACAGACGGCATGGGCGCAGCAACATCCAGTACCAGCAAAACCGTCATCCTTTCCAAAAGTACTCAACCCGATCACGATATCGATTATTTGTTTGGTCAAGTATCTATCGATAAACCCTTTGTAGACTGGAGCGGCAATTGCGGCAATCTGACCGCTGCGGTCGGTCCGTTTGGTATCAGCAACGGCCTAGTCGACCCAAGTCGTATTCCGCAAAACGGACACGCCGTTATTCGCATCTGGCAAGCAAATATAGGCAAAACGATCATTGCCCACGTTCCGATGACCAACGGCTCTGTTCAAGAAACTGGTGACTTCGAACTTGATGGCGTGACTTTTCCCGCTGCGGAAGTTCAACTCGAGTTTATGGATCCCGCAGCGGAAGAGGAAGGCGCTGGTGGATCGATGTTCCCGACTGGAAATGTCGTCGACGAGCTCAACGTGCCAGGTGTAGGATCGTTTCAGGCAACGATGATCAACGCTGGTATCCCGACTATTTTTGTGAACGCTGAAGACATCGGCTACCGCGGGACTGAATTACAAGACGACATCAACAGTGATCCGAAAGCGCTGAATATGTTCGAAACAATCCGTGCCCATGGTGCCGTGCGCATGGGATTGATCTCTGACATCTCAGAAGCGGCAACGCGACAGCACACACCCAAAATTGCTTTTGTCGCCAAGCCAGCCGACTACGTGTCCTCAAGTGGTAAGGCGGTGTCGAAGAACGACATAAACGTGCTGGTGCGAGCGATGTCGATGGGTAAGCTCCACCATGCCATGATGGGTACAGCAGCAGTCGCGATCGGCACGGCCGCTGCGATTCCCGGAACACTTGTTAACCTGGCGGCGGGCGGAGGTGAGCTTGAATCGGTCCGCTTTGGACATCCATCTGGCACACTGCGCGTTGGCGCACAAGCGAATCAGATTGACGGCGAATGGCAAGTTACCAAGGCGATCATGAGTCGTAGTGCGAGGGTTTTAATGGAAGGATGGGTCCGTGTGCCAGGTGATATCCTCTAAACGTGTGTCAGTGCGCAGGCATACAAGCCTGCAGCGGCACTTAAGCATTTGATACACACGTCAGCGTGTCAGCCCAACCATTACCAGAGCCATCATGCCAGACACCCTACCCGCCGCATTAGTCATTTGCTTTAGCTTGTTCATCGCTTGCGCCTTTGCTTTTTTTATCTCAGCCGCATATCTGTTGCTCTTCAAAATTAAGAAAACAAATCGGCTGTTCAAACATCCCTATCTTGAAGGTCGAGACTACGCAAAATATCCGCTCAACGTCCGGATGGAGATCCTGCTCGATTACTTCATCCGGTTGATGTTTCCTAGATCGGTCGTCTGGCTTGCCGCCAACTCGAATCGTTTGCTGCATCACGTCAACCCTAAATCGATCCCCATGGATGTAAAGTGGCCGATCGTCGGGCTATGGGGCAGTTGCTTGATCGGCACACCCGTCATGGTGACCCTCTGGATACTTCTCATGAGTAGCGGCACAAAATGAACCTCGACATCACCCATGATTTAACCAACAGCCGTTTTTGTACGCTGGTAGACGGACACCTGTGCGTGCTGACCTACCTGTTGAACGGCAAGACAGCTTCGTATGACCATACAGGTGTACCCGAAGCAGTCGGCGGACGCGGCATCGCAGCAGCATTGACTAAATTTGCGCTCGACACCGCACGCAAAGAAGGCTGGAAAGTTGTTCCCAGATGTTCATATGTGGACATTTATATACGAAGACATCCTGAGTATGCGGATGTTGTAGCTAAATAAATAGTCTTATATAAGACATAAGACTATTGTTGTGTAACACGCAAAGTACTACAATCGGGTTATAAGTTTTGCAGTCGCAGCCATAACATTTCCTGTTCATCACCTCCTTTTTTAAAAGGCGCCATCATGCTCCAAGCTTATCGTCAACACGTTGCTGAACGTGCAGCACTTGGTATCCCTCCACTTCCACTGTCTGCCCAGCAAACCGCTGAGCTGATCGAACTGCTTAAATCGCCGCCAGCCGGCGAGGGTGATACGCTGGTTGAAATGTTCACGCATCGCGTCCCAGCTGGCGTTGACGATGCTGCAAAAGTCAAAGCTTCCTACCTGGCTGCCGTTGCACTTGGTAGCGAAAAATGCTCACTGATTTCCCGTGCTAAGGCGACAGAGCTGCTGGGCACCATGCTTGGCGGCTACAACATTGGCCCCATGGTGCAGTTGCTTGATGATGCTGAAGTTGGTCAAGTCGCAGCCGAAGGTCTCAAAAAAACACTACTCATGTTTGACGCCTTTCATGATGTCAAAGAAAAAGCTGACCAGGGCAACGCGAACGCCAAATCCGTCTTGCAAAGCTGGGCCGATGCAGAGTGGTTCACGAGCCGTCCGGAAGTCCCCGAGAGCCTGACCATCACCATTTTCAAAGTCGCTGGTGATGCCTGGAGCCGGCCAGACATCCCCCAACATGCTTTGGCGATGCTCAAGAACCCGCGCCCTGGCATTGAGCCGCAAGAACCCGGCAAAATTGGCCCCATCAAATTCATCGAAGATTTGCGTAAGAGAGGCAATCTCGTTGCCTATGTTGGCGACGTTGTCGGGACAGGTTCCTCGCGTAAATCAGCAACCAATTCAGTGCTCTGGTTTACAGGAGAGGATATTCCTTTCGTGCCAAACAAGCGCTTTGGTGGTGTCTGTCTCGGTAACAAGATTGCACCGATCTTCTACAACACGATGGAAGACGCAGGCGCCTTGCCAATCGAGCTAGACGTATCGCAAATGAATATGGGCGATACAGTTGAGCTGCGTCCCTATGAAGGCAAAGCACTGAAAGATGGCAAGGTGATCGCTGAGTTTTCGGTCAAGTCAGAAGTATTGTTTGACGAGGTTCGTGCAGGTGGTCGTATACCCTTGATTGTCGGGCGCGGTTTAACAGGCAAAGCTCGCGAAGCGCTTGGCTTACCTCCTTCTACGCTGTTCCGTCTGCCACATGTTCCAGCCGCCTCGACCAAAGGCTTCACGCTTGCTCAAAAAATGGTTGGTCGTGCTTGTGGCCTGCCAGAAGGTCAAGGCGTTCGCCCCGATACTTACTGCGAACCAAAAATGACTTCCGTCGGCAGCCAGGATACGACCGGCCCGATGACACGCGACGAGCTAAAAGATCTGGCTTGCCTTGGCTTCTCTGCAGATCTGGTGATGCAGTCTTTCTGCCACACCGCAGCCTATCCCAAACCCGTTGACGTCAAAACCCACCATACGTTGCCTGACTTCATGAGCAACCGCGGCGGCATTTCGTTGCGCCCAGGTGACGGCATCATCCACTCATGGCTCAATCGTATGTTGTTGCCTGACACAGTTGGTACCGGCGGCGATTCGCACACACGTTTCCCAATCGGGATCAGCTTCCCCGCGGGATCTGGCTTGGTGGCTTTCGCTGCTGCCACAGGCGTGATGCCTCTCGATATGCCTGAGTCGGTGCTAGTGCGCTTCAAAGGCAAAATGCAGCCAGGCGTCACCTTGCGCGACTTGGTTCATGCGATCCCGCTTTACGCGATCAAAGCTGGCTTGCTGACCGTCGATAAGCAAAATAAAAAGAATATCTTCTCTGGCCGTATACTTGAAATCGAGGGCTTGCCTGATCTGAAGGCTGAACAAGCTTTCGAATTGTCAGATGCTTCAGCTGAGCGTTCTGCTGCTGGTTGTACGATCAAACTCAACAAAGAGCCCATCATCGAATACATCACGAGCAATATTGTGATGTTGAAATGGATGATTGCCAGCGGCTACGAAGACGAGCGTAGTATCCGTCGCCGCATTGCAGCTATGGAAGCCTGGTTGGCCAATCCTCAGTTGCTCGAAGCCGATGCTGATGCAGAATATGCAGCCGTTATCGAAATTGACCTGGCTGAGATTCACGAACCCATCGTATGCTGCCCGAACGATCCTGACGACGTCAAGAGCTTGTCGGAAGTCGCAGGCTCAAAAATCGACGAAGTGTTTATCGGTAGCTGCATGACCAATATCGGTCATTTCCGTGCCGCGTCCAAGTTGCTTGAAGGCAAACGCGACATGCCAGTGAAGCTGTGGATTGCACCACCCACCAAGATGGATGCCGCAAAGCTGACGGAAGAAGGTCACTATGGCGTGTTTGGCGCATCAGGTGCTCGTACAGAAATGCCTGGCTGCTCGTTATGCATGGGTAATCAGGCTCAAGTACGTGAAGGCGCTACCGTGATGTCCACCAGCACACGTAACTTCCCGAATCGTTTGGGCAAGAACACAAACGTTTATCTCGGCTCAGCCGAGTTAGCGGCGATTTGTTCGAAACTTGGCCGCATCCCGACTAAAGCTGAGTACATGGGCGATATGGGCGTCATTGCCGAAAGTGGGGACAAGATTTACCAGTACCTCAATTTCGACAAGATTGACGACTACAACGACGTGGCTAACGCCATCGACGCTTAAGCCCGACCCGATTGCCGCGATCGTTGCGGCATCAGAAGACGAGAACAGGCCGCCATTTGAGGTAGCCTGTTCTCTTTTTTGCCTCTGGAAAGGCAAATGACAGTCAATTGAACAGATTCGGTACACTGTTCACTTAATTCGATTGATTGGCTGAGGTTATGCCCCGTTCTCGTGCTTCGTTACCGTCCCGTCTGAGCCGTGAGTCCTCAAGGCTCGTTGCACTAGCTCTTGCACTGCACAGCTCGGGTAGTCGCGTAGAGGACTGCTTCTGGGAAGCAGAATTGGCAAAACAAATCGGCAAAATGCTGACAAATGCCAAAGACCAAGTAATCGACGACGCGCTCGACCATCTTTCGCAGCATCACATTGGTGGCTACGAAGTGTTAATGGAGCAATCTGAAACACTATCAGAGTCGTGTGTCATTGAAACAGACGGTATCAGTTATGACGTACTGCTGATCCTGGCTCCCTTAGTTGCCTGGACACGCTACAGCATCCCGACGCAAGCCATTTCAGCAAATATCCTGAGTGGCTTAACCGCTCAAATGCGACAGCACATTTTGGCAGCGAATACAAAAATAGCAATGATGCCCAGAATGGTCAGTCTGGATCAGATGCCCCGAGGATTTTCAGAAACCTGGCAATGGCTTCGTAGCCTCGGCGCAAAAGCGCTTGACCTTCCCACAACTGAACCAGTTTTAAATGAAGTACCTGACAGTTTCAACATGCTTGCTGATACTCGGTACGTAGTGGGAGCCATTGCCGTAGAGCAAGGAAAGGCGCTTTTTCGCTGGCAAGAAGAACCGGGTGAACTTGGCGAGGCGAGAGCGGGTTGCCTTGAACGCTGGGCAGAAGGAACCAGCAAATATTTTGCTGATTTGGTGCCTGGGTGTGGTTTCGAAATTCTGGTACCTGACGCTTTTTACGTTAGCAACCGCGAAGCAGATCGCAGAGTGAGACCGTTGTCAGTCAAAGCTGCGATCGCGTGGCTATGCGCTGCGCTAACTATAGAGCCAGATAACTTGCGGGCAATTGTTGCGGGCTGCGGCGAACTTAGAGTTGAAGAGTACCGTATCGGCTTTACTCAAAAAAATCAAAACGAAGTGGTCTACGGATGCCTCTGGCCCATGTACGGCAGGGAGGATGACAGCCAGGTAGCTGAGCCAGATGCCCCTCCAAGAGATACTGCGGAGGATATCGTTGAATTAATCAAGTCATGCGGCGTACAAGACATTCGACAATTGCCCAACCTGTTATCTCTCGATTTTTGCGATGATTGTGGCGCACCGTATTTTCCCAATCCGATGGGTGAAATGGTGCATGCAGAGCTGCCCGAGGATGCGCAAATCGCCCCAGCCAAGTTTCATTAATGTTCAGAGCAGATGTTTTTTGCCGCGTCATTGATAACTATGGCGACATAGGCGTTACTTATCGCCTCGTCAGACAACTGTGCAATGAACATAAGTGGTCCATCAGGCTGTGGGTGGATCGACTGGCAAGTTTCAAAAAACTAGAGCCCCTGGTCAGCACCCAATTGGCCCGTCAATCAATCAATGGGATTGACGTTGTCAGGTGGGACGAAGCGGCGCCGAACCTGGATCCACTAGACGTAACGATCGCAAGCTTCTCGTGTGATTTACCGCATTTTTATTTGACTAAGCTACATACGCACAAGTCACTATGGCTTAATCTGGATTACCTCAGCGCTGAGGATTGGGTCTCCGGTTGTCACGCGCTGCCCTCTTTGAGAAGCGATGGCCTGTCATCGCATTTTTTCTTTCCTGGCTTTAGCGAAAAGACTGGCGGTCTATTGCGAGAGGCGAATCTGCTGTCACAACGTGATAACTGGTGCGCCGATCGTAACAAGCAGTTCGACTTTCTCCTGGCACTTGGGATTGATCGACCCGCCGCCTCGGCGTGGCGAGATCAGACTGCAAATCGGCCGTTAATCATCTCGCTATTCTGTTATCCACAGGCAGATGTGACTGGCTTGATCAAAACACTTGCTTTACGAAATCAGCATGCGCTTTTACTCGTACCTGATGGTGTCGCCAACGAGCTACAAACGGGCTGGCATGGGCAATGCCAGATACAACGTATCCCTTTCGTCACACAACCAGATTACGACAAAATCCTCTGGACTGCCGATATAAATTTTGTCCGCGGAGAAGATTCAATGGTCAGGGCGATCTGGGCTGGCAAGCCCATGGTCTGGCAAATCTACCCACAGGACGAAGGCGCTCATTTCATCAAATTAGATGCCTGGATCAAGCACGTGAAGCCCGGCGAACGAGCAACCAAGCTATTGCACGCCTGGAATGCATATGGTGACGCTACTGATTTGGCAGAATCCATCAACCTCGCTCTATTGCCCGACTCTCTTGTTGTCTGGCGGGAGGCCATGCTTCGATTTAGCGCGCAACAAACGAAAATGCCTGATTTGGCGAGTTCGTTGAGCAAATTTTGTGAAGTTTCAGCGTCAACGAGTCAGAAAGGCTAGAATAGAGGGCTTATTTCTATCAACGTGGCGCGTTGCGCGCGCCAGATCTTCAGTTACCGGAGTTTTTACCAATGAAAACCGCACAAGAACTGCGCGTCGGCAACGTGGTGATGGTCGGAAAAGACCCCCTCGTCGTGCAGCGCGCAGAGTACAGCAAGTCGGGTCGTAACGCCTCAGTCGTTAAACTCAAATTCAAGAACTTGTTGACTGGGTCAGGTAGCGAGACCGTCTCAAAAGCTGACGAGAAATACGAAATCGTCGTATTGGACAAGAAAGAAGTTAACTATTCGTACTTCGCTGACCCCATGTATGTCTTCATGGATGCGGATTTCAATCAATTTGAAATCGAAGCAGAAAGCATGGGTGATGCATTGAACTACCTCGAAGAGGGCATGCCCGTTGAAGCTGTCTTTTATGATGGCCGTGCGATCTCTGTTGAACTGCCAACCATTGTGGTTCGTGAAATCATTTATACCGAGCCAGCTGTTCGCGGCGACACATCAGGCAAAGTAATGAAGCCCGCCAAGATCAATACTGGCTTCGAAATGCCAGTGCCACTCTTCTGTGAAATTGGTAACAAAATTGAAATCGATACTCGTACGGGCGAATACCGCAGCCGAGTGATGTAATTTGTCGAGGTGTCAACCCGACACACTGATCGACTAAGCGGTTGGTTCAAAGCCCTCGGATCCAGATTCGAGGGCTTTTTTATCGGTAACTCAGCTCTGCTTTGGCTTAAAAACAGGTCGATACAAATGATCGTGGAAGACCATACCTGCGATCATGGCACCAACAAAAATTAGTGCGCTTACATTGCCCGATCCAAGAGAGACTAGCGCAGGCCCGGGGCAAAATCCAGCCAACGCCCAGCCTGAACCGAAGATAAAACTGCCGATAATTAACGATTTAGTGAGATGCGTTTTACCTGATAAGTGGAGTGGCTCATTAAACATAGTCGAGCGCTTCCTTTCGATCAATCCAAATCCAACAAGCGCCACGGGAATCGCCCCTAACATCACAAGTATCAGACTTGGATCCCAGTAACCAAACAAATCCAGAAAGCCAATCACCTTGGACGGATTGGTCATGCCTGATGAGATCAAGCCAATTCCGAACAACAAGCCAGCAACAAACGTGAGTATATTTTTCATAACGTCAGGCGAAAAAATGCAAGAAAAGAAAACAGCTAACAAAGCCAGCGAACATAAAAGTAAGCGTTGCGACCAGCGACCGAATCGAGAGGCGGCCGAGTCCGCAGATACCGTGGCCACTCG
>Ga0208378_1000673_pt1 | contig 10960 bp, 8 predicted proteins | sample CryBogCBE24Aug09_FD_184556 | JGI IMG/M metagenome (GOLD analysis project Ga0208378, IMG submission 184556) | Freshwater microbial communities from Crystal Bog, Wisconsin, USA - CBE24Aug09 (SPAdes) (version 2) | ecosystem: Environmental > Aquatic > Freshwater > Lake | place: Crystal Bog...
AGGAAAGTTCGATCAAGGCTGGGACGAACTACGCAATGAAATCTTTGAGCGCCAACTAAAGCTTGGAACTATTCCTGCGGGCACGGCAAATACAGTTCGGCCAAATGAGATTCCTAGCTGGGAAGAATATCCTGAGCGCTATCGCCCTGTCGCTTCACGACTCATGGAAGTGTTCGCAGGCTTCTTGGCTCACACTGACGCGCAGATCAAGCGTGTCATTGATTCTCTCGACGAAATGGGAATTGGCGACGACACTCTGATCATTTACATCACTGGTGATAACGGCGCCTCAGCAGAAGGAACAGTGCACGGTGCATGGAGCGCACCATCATTCCAAAACGGTGTGCACGAAGACCCTGAGTGGCTACTTGAGCACATGGACGACTTTGGAACTGCCAAGTGTGAGAATCACTACAACGTTGGCTGGGCCTGGGCTCTTGATGCCCCATTCCAGTGGATGAAACAGGTCGCATCTCACTTCGGCGGCACACGTAACGCAATGGCAATGTCGTGGCCGAAGCGCATCAACAATGGAAAGCAAATCCGTTCGCAATTCCACCACGTCACTGACATTGCGCCAACAATTTACGAAGCGACCGGTGTCACACCCCCAGCAACGTTCAATGGTATTGAACAGATGGAATTTCACGGGACATCAATGGTCTATACATTTGACGACCCTGATGCAGCTTCAACGCACACGTCTCAGTATTTTGAGATCCTTGGCAACCGTGCCATCTACAGTGACGGTTGGATTGCTTCATGCTTCCATGGCCGACTCCCCTGGATTCGATTCGCGGGCTTTGAATTCGATGGCGAGCAAGAGCGCTGGGAGCTTTATGACATTCGCTCTGATTTCTCACAGTCAATTGACCTATCGCAAGAATTCCCTGAAAAACTTGAAGAGCTCCAGACCATCTTTCACGAACAGGCGCTCAAATATGGTGTGTATCCACTGAGAGATGCTGGCTCATCACGAGGCGGAGAATTCTCAGTTCCACATTCACTCGGCAATGCAACGAAAATGACGTACACGCCTGCTCACGTGCGCATGCCTGAAAGTTCAGTTCTCAACCTAAAGAATTGTTCGTATCAAATCACTGCAGTGATTGAGGTGCAAGACAGTGCTGAAGGTGTCATTGTTTGTCAGGGTGGAAACATGGCCGGTTGGTCGCTCTATCTCTCTAAGGATCGACTCCCAACATTTCATTACAACTGGTTCGGCCACGAACACACCCAGTTCCAGTCGGCAACGCCGCTCGGTGCCGGTAAACACACAATTGAAGTCAACTTTGTCTACGACGGAGGATTCGGCAAGGGCGGTGACCTCGTCCTAAGCGTTGACGGCGCACCAGTAGCAAGCGGGCGCATTGAGAAGACCATCCCATTGGTGTTCTCAATGAGCGGCGAAACATTCGACGTGGGGATTGACACTGGTTCGCCAGTTGGACCATATCCACACCATTTTCCATGCAGTGCAAAAATTCACACTGTGACGCTTGAGCGCTTGAATGAGCCAAGTGACGAAGTGAAGGCACTCATGCGAAAAGGCGAATTCAAAGCTTCACTAAGTACGCAGTAGGGCCGGTGGGGATCGAACCCACGACCGAGGGATTATGAGTCCCCTGCTCTAACCACTGAGCTACGGCCCTGCAAAAGACATTTGAACTTCAATATGCCTCACAACAAAGTAGCAGCACCGAGGCGAAGAACACCCTGGATACCTGGTCGCTAGCCTGAGTGAAGTGAACCAGCGATCAATCACAGAATCTGACGTCGTCATTGTTGGAGCCGGACTTTGCGGTCTTCGCTGCGCGCAAATACTGTCTCAAGCTGGACTCAATGTTGTAATTGTCGAAAAGTCTGACCGGGTTGGTGGAAGGCTTTCTTCTTTTTCGATTAACGGTTTCATAATTGATGAAGGCTTTCAGTTAATAAATCCCTCCTACCCTGAGCTACTTGCTTCAAAAGTACTGAAAGGCTTTGATCTCAGACCATTTGATCCGAGCCTGACATTCGTTTCTAAACATGAGACCTACCAATTAAGCGATCCTCGACTCCACTTGTTCGGAGCGCTCAAAGGACTTCGAAACAGCCCATTGTCGTTTAGCGACTCGGTAGCTTTCGTAAAACTCATGCTGACCAGCTATATAAAGTCACCTAAGAGCCTCCTGCGAGAGTCAGACTCAACTACCTATGCGGGTTTTGAGGCCACGGGAATGTCTAAAACAGTTATTGATGATGTCGTCCAGCCTTTCTTGCGCGGAACACTCCTAAGTGATGAACTTGAAACTTCATTCAATTACACGAAGCTTCTTCTAAAGAGCTTCGTAAAGGGCAGACCGGGTACCCACCCCGAGGGCATTGCAGCCCTCCCCCAGGCGCTTGCCTCTCTGAGTCCAGATGTGCAGATCGACTTCAATTCGCCAGTGCTTTCAGTAAGTGAGCACACGGTGATAACTGAGAACGATGAGTACTGTGCAAAATACGTTGTTGTCGCGACTGATGGTTCTTCTGCTCATCAGTTGGCAAGCTCGCCAGAACCCGAATGGTCTCCTCAGACCACATGGTGGTGGTCACTTCCGAAACTTTCAGATAGCAGTGGACTCAGGATCGACCTAGAAGATCGACTTCTCTCGAGTGGACTTGACCTTTCATCTGTTAGCCCGGAGCGATCACCTGAACGTCAATCATTGGTAGCAACCCCAGCAAACATGGCTGGTCCAACAACAGATTCAGAGTTGAGAGCACGATCCAGCGTCGCAAGAATGTATGGCGTCGATGAGAAAGATGTTGAACTCATTACGACAACAGTCGTGCCTCACGCCCTGCCATTAATAAAACCACCTCTTCAACTTGGACAAGTGCGCAGAGTTGAGGGAATGTATCTGGCCGGTGACTATCTAGAGACTGCTTCAATTCAGGGTGCAATGATGAGTGGCAACCGGATTGCATCGGCAATTTTAGCTATCAGCAAATAACGTTTTCGAGATTTCTGAATAGCCAATTACCAGTGAATAGGGCCAAATTATGCGCCCTAAAAAATAAGCTCCCAGAGCAGGACTCGAACCTGCAACCTAGCGATTAACAGTCGCTTGCTCTGCCAATTGAGCTATCTGGGATTGCACCCGAAGGTAAATCAACATTAGCACCCACGACTAGGCACTACTGCTGGTCAAACCACCTCTGAAGTCGCTCTGCAACCGGGCTTTCACGCACGGCAAGACGACAGCGTTCAATGCGCTTAGTCATCCCCTGGCGACTAATGCCCTCCTTGTTCGCGATCTCTTCAATTGACATCGTGCGAAATGTTGCTTGCCAGAATGCATCGAAGTCTTCCCCACAGAGTTCACGAAGTGCATCAATAACCCATGACGGAGCGTCACCTGGATCGCTTGCTTGCTTTATCTCGCTCATTTCAAAAGGCGTCGACTGTTCATAACGTCGTGCATTGAGATCACGATTCATCTGAAGAACTTCAAGAGCCTTGCTTTGTGAAATTTCAAGTTCTGCCGCGACCTCTTTTTTAGTTAGTCGTTTTGTCGGGTGGAGGCGCTCGAGCTTTTGCAGTGCGAGCACTTGTCTCATTTCAGAATCTGTGAGGCCTGCTTGTTGCTGAACAGCCAGATTCACAAGCTTCATAATCCAGTAGTTCGCATACGTTGAGAACCGGTTGCCTTGTTTTGGATCGAAACGGTGCAACGCGTTCACCAGACCTTCAATACCAGCCGCTTCCAGTTCTTCACTTCCGAACCTGTAGCCACGCTCCATAACTCGCGTTCGAACAAGTCCACACGTTGCTTGCAGCAGTCGCGTCTCGGCGTCTTGTCCCGCTTGGCGCTCTCGCAGGAGTTTTCTGCGCTTTGCTTGGTCGGTAATTTTTCCCTTGGCCAGCGTTGCTGCAGCTTTTCGTCCCGTTTGAATAATTGGATGAAGCCTGCGCTCTTCTTCCACGCTTAGTGGCGGTGTCATGGCTAAACCACCAATGACTCCTTTTGGTGCGCTGTTCACGAAGTAGCGCGCTCTTCTAACCAAGCACGCAGATCCTGCTCGGCGTCTGCGGCCTGAGCTCCACCAAGTAAATCAATGCGAATCTTGACGTCACGAATTGTCGCCATTGCAACATCAGGCGCAATGGTTCCCTCGCGAAGTTCACGTTCAACATTCTTGAGCTCTTCAGTTGTCGCAGCTCTAAGCAACTGGGCAATGACTGCTGAAACTTCACGTTCTGAGTAGTCACGGTCTAACTCTGAAACGACAATCTCACTGAGAACCTGCGCGGCTTCTTCTTCGCCCTGTTGACTTAGTTTCTCAATCACGTCACTTATTGCGTGCCCGGAAGAAATACCTTCAAAGATTTCCCTTTGAATTTCATTAATGAAGTAGTGAATGACAAATCGCTCTTTAATCGCTGGCTGAGCATGAACGCAGAGTCGGAGTGCTTCAAGTCCGGGCCGAGGCATCGGTGAAAGAGGCGCTCGCTGTTGAGGTTCATTTTCAGATGGCGGTTCATTGTCAATCAACTTACGTGTGCCACTACGAACGGCTTCTGCCACCTTGGGGCGAAGAGCGCTCACTTCTAGGCGAAGGCGGTCAGCAACCTGCAGTACATACTGGTCACGAACAAGGTCATTTGGGTGCTCAGCGAGAACGGCCAGTGCAGCCTCTGCTCCTCGGGCACGACCCTCTGCGGTTGCCAGGTTGGCGGCTTCTAAAACTCGTTCAAGGCGAAACTGTAGGAACGGAACTGCGTTCGCAATTGCATCTCTCAGCGCTGCTGGGTCTTTTTGTGCGAGCTCAGCCGGGTCAGTGCCCTTCGGAAGTCGCGCAACAGCGACGTCCACTTCGTGTTGCTTTTCCCATTGGTACACAGATGCCGCGGCACTCTGTCCCGCACTATCAGCATCGTAGGCCAGCACAATTCGTTTAGCGAAGTTACGCATCGTTCGAAAGTGCTCTTCACCGAGTGCGGTTCCACATGTTGCAACTGCTCGTGGCATGCCCGCCATAAAGAACGCAATGACGTCGGTATAGCCTTCACAGACAATTATTTCGCCAGACTTGATGATGTCTTCTTTGGCCCAGTTGAGTGCGTAGAGCGTGCGTCTCTTTGAGTAGATCGGCGTTTCAGGACTGTTCTTGTATTTAGGTTCAGTCCTTCCGTCGGGGCGTACAACATCTGCAGCGGCTGGAAGAATCCGACCTCCAACAGCAATTGCTTTTCCCGTTGGATCAAAAATTGGAAAGATGATTCTTGCGCGAAGAGAATCCTGACGTCGACCACGTTTGTTGACGAAGCCGAGCCCAGTCCCAAGCAATACTTTTTCATTCAGCGATAGTGCGTTGGCTAGTCCATCCCACTCATCAGGAGCCCAGCCGAGACGAAACTGGCGTGCAATCTCGCCATTGATGCCGCGTGACTTTAGGTACTCGCGAGCGTCTCGTGCGTCTTTTCCGGTGAGCAGTCTTTCGTGATACCAAGTGACAGCTTTGTCCATAGCGGACATAAATTCTTGTTTGTCTTTTCTCGCCGGCCCTGATTTATCGTCTTCGTGGAGTTCAATGCCAGCTTTGTCGGCGAGGAAGCGAACTGCTTCCATGAAATCCATGTGCAACATTTCGCGCACCCATGTGATCTGGTCACCTGATGCTCGACAACCGAAGCAGTAGTAAATACCTTCTTGCGCATTCACGGAAAACGAAGGTGTCTTTTCACCATGGAAAGGACAGAGGCCACCCCACCTTGTTCCAGATTTTTTGAGGGCAACCTGCTCGCTAATTAAAGCGACAATGTCAGTTGCAGCGCGCACCTGCGCAATCTCATCGTCCGAAATAGCCATGTAATGACGGTAGTGCCTTAGGGCACGCCTGGGTGCGAAGGCTCACTCCAGTTGCCTAAACTAGTCCTATGTCTGATTTCGCCGTAGAAGCGCTCAATATCACCCGTTCATTTAAAGATGGAGAAGTTCAGGCCCTTGGTGGGGTCTCGCTCCAGGTCCCGAGAGGTGAAGTCTTCGGGCTCCTAGGGCCTAATGGTTCGGGCAAAACCACGATGGTGCGAATCCTTTCAACCATCCTTAAGCCGACCTCGGGGTCTGCAACCGTTAACGGCTTTGACGTCGTAAAGCAAGCCGATGCCGTGCGTCGCAGCATCGGCCTCGCTGGTCAGTACGCAACTGTTGATGAAAACCTCACTGGGTTCGAGAACATTCGAATGGTGGGACTACTCAATCACATTGACAAGTCAGTAGCTTCCAAGCGTGCGCACGAGCTCCTCGAGCAATTCGCCCTCACTGATGCTGGTAGCCGTGTTGCCAAGACCTACTCAGGTGGAATGCGTCGTCGCCTCGACCTGGCAGCAGCTCTCGTTGCTCAACCACCACTTCTGTTTCTTGATGAACCAACAACAGGACTTGACCCACAGAGTCGCCAAGATCTTTGGAGCATCATTGAAACTCTCGTGGAAGGTGGAACGACTGTTCTCCTAACCACGCAATACCTCGAAGAAGCTGACCGTCTCGCAAAGCAACTTGTTGTTCTTGATCACGGAAAAATCATTGCGAAGGGAACTTCGCAAGAACTTAAAACCCAACTCGGCAACACTGTGCTGTCTCTCACTTTTGCTTCCACTGACGATGCTCGCCGTGGCGCGGAGTTAGTCAAGGACATTTCAGATAAACCTGCCAACATCGAAGGCACTGTTGTTGATTTCACCGTCGCCCGCGGCCCAGCATCTGCCGCAGACGCATTGCGCAGACTCGACGCAGCTGGCATCACAATTGCCGGCCTCGCACTTCGCGAGCCAAGTCTTGATGACGTGTTCTTGAACCTCACTGGACACAAGGCAGAAGAAGTAACAGAGTCTCCAGCTGAACCTGCGAAGAAGCAGCGTGGACGAAAGGCAAAAGCATGAGCACCTCAACCATTTCTAAGAAGAGCAGACTTCGCTGGTCAATTAGTGACACCCTCACTATTGCCAAGCGTGACTTGATTGCCTTGGTTCGAATTCCAACAACATTGGTATTCGCAATCATTCAGCCAATTATGTTCGTGGTTCTCTTCCGCTACGTTTTTGGAGGTGCCATTAAGACTCCAGGAAACTCATACGTGAACTTTCTTATCCCAGGAATTCTCGTACAGACCACAATCTTTGGTGCCGTTGGAACAGCCATTGGACTCGCAGAAGACCTTCAGAAGGGGCTCATCGAAAGATTCCGTGCACTACCGATGGCTCGAATGGCTGTACTTGGTGGCAGAACCGTTGCTGACCTCTCTCGAAATGTCATGGTGATTTTCGTCATCACCGTTGTTGGATTTCTCGTTGGTTTTCGCCCTACAGGAAGTTTCGTTTCCTACATGCAGGCGTGCCTACTAATGCTTCTGTTCTCGTACTGCTTGTCGTGGGGCTTTGCCTTCATCGGACTCGCTGCACCAAATTCAGAAGCCGCACAGGCCATGACATTTCCACTTATCTTCCCTATTACATTCGCGTCATCAATCTTTGTTCCCGTTTCTTCAATGCCAAGCTGGCTGCAAGTGTTTGCGCGTAACCAGCCAGTCAGCCAGGCAGCACAAGCGGTACGCGGATTGATGAATGGTCAACCACACGGCAACTCAACATGGGTGACACTTATCTACGCAGTTGTCGCACTGGCCCTTCTTGGGCCAATTGCTACAGCAAAGTACAAGAAGGTCGCATAGTTAAATGGCATTGCTTAACGTAGAGCAGCTTCAAGAAATTCTCGTTAATGCCTTTCCAAATGCAGATGTTCCACGCGTCGAAGAAGTATCTGGTGACACAGTGCTGGTTTGTCTTCCGACCACTGAGCGCCACGGACGACCTGGTGGGACTATTTCTGGCCCCACAATGATGACCCTCGCCGACACGGCAGCGTGGATGGCTATTCTCGCTCAAATTGGGCCGGTTCTCCTCGCCGTAACAACAAGTTTGCACATTGACTTTCTTCGAAAGCCTGCCATTACCGATCTAATGGCGCGAGGTCGAATTCTGAAACTCGGTCGCAAGCTTGCTGTAGTTGATGTTGAAATTTTCTCACGCGGTGAAACGAAACTCGTTGCAAAATCGCAAGTGACATATTCAATCCCCTCAACCGAAGCCCAGTAAATTGACTAAGCAGCAAGAGCACGCACCTCTCTCAAAGGTACTGACTCTCCTGATGGCGCTTGGCGCATGCATCATTGTGATGAATCTGTATTATGTGCAGCCTTTGTTGCATCAGTTGCGAGGCGAATTTCATGTCAGCACTTCAACCGCATCAGCATTAATGACGTGCACACAAACTGGCTATGCGTTGGGACTCGCCTTCGTTGTGCCTCTAGGCGACATAATTCCTCGTCGAAAATTAGTCGTGGGAATATTCTTGCTCGCAGCGATGATGGTTGGAATTGGATCATTTATTACTTCGTTTTCGTTCTTCGTAGTCGTTTCAGTGCTGATTGGCCTTACTTCAGTTGGAGGACAAGTAATTATCCCCTTCGCTGCAGACCTAGCTTCAGAACAACAACGTGGGCGCGTCATAGGCAAGGTAATGACCGGACTCCTCATGGGCGTGCTGCTGTCACGCACCTTTTCTGGTCTTATCGCACAGGCATGGGGATGGCGAGCTGTGTACGTGTGCGCGGCGGGACTTCTCATTGTTATGGCTGGCGTCATGCATTTCGCACTGCCACAGGAGCCGATTCGCTCGCACGTTCGCTACCGGACTCTGGTGGTGAGTTCTTGGTTGCTCATTACGAAGCATCGTCAGCTCCAAAAGCGCGCCTACATTGGCTCATTATTATTTGCTGCCAACAGCACTCTGTGGACACCACTCTCGTTCCATTTGGCTATGTCACCATTTAAGTACTCCAATGCCGTGATTGGCCTCTTCGGACTCTTTGGTGTGGCGGGTATTCTCGCCGCCAACGCGGCTGGGGCGCAGGCCGACAAGCAGCGAACCAAGGTTATGACAGTGATTGGTGCAGCGGTCCTTATGGTTTCGTTCGTAATTTTGGGCATTGGTCAGCACATGCTCATGGGCCTCGCTCTTGGAATCATTGTGATGGACGCTGGAATGCAGACGGTGCAGATAACAAACCAATCTGTCATTTATTCACTCATGCCAGAGGCCCGTAGTCGCATTAATAGCGCTTACATGGTGTGCTGCTTTAGTGGAGCATCAATTGGCTCCTACCTTGCAGGCGTTGTTTACTCCAGCTACGGCTGGACCGGCGACTGCTGGCTAGGTGGAGTCTTTGGGGCCGCAATTGTTCTGCCCGCACTCTTTTGGCGAGTTCCAGCAGCTACAAACGTTAGTACTTCGTAGAAAGATTCTTAATCACAGCGTGGAATTCGCGCATCGTGTTTTCAATAATCTCTGCCACAGGAGCGACTGACTCAATTCGTCCCATCACTTGCCCACTCAGAGCTACTGATGCTTCCATGTCACCACCAAAGTAAAGATCTTTCATGGTTGCAAATTCAGCCATCGAGACATTGTCTTCGCGCTCAAGGCGAGTCGTGCGCTCAGTTCTGATCGCACGAAGTGCTGGACGCGAGAAACGGTTGAGGAACACCGTGTCAGTCTCGGCACCATTAACAATCATGTTCTTCCAGTTCTCGTGAACCGGTGACTCGAGTGATGAAACCATGCGAGTTCCCATGAGCACACCTTCGGCTCCGAGAGCGAATGCCGCAGCCATTGAAGCACCATCCGTAATTCCACCAGCAGCGATGACCGGAACGTTCACTTTTGAACAGACCAGTGGCAACAACACCATTGTTGAGACGTCACGTGGATTTTTGAAACCTCCACCTTCACCACCTTCAACGATGAGACCATCAACGCCAGCATCAACAGCCTTTTGCGCTGCGGCCAAAGTTGGTACGACGTGAAAGACCGTAAGGCCGGCTTCTTTAAACGTCTGGGTGTGCTTCGTCGGGTCGCCAGCGGATGTTGTAACGAACTTCACACCCTGGTCGATAACGAATTGCACAATGTCTGGGTCGCGCACAAAGGCCTGGGCAATGTTTACAGCAAAAGGATTCTTCGTGAGCTCCTTCATCTTTTGGATCTCAACCTTGATGGCGTCAAGCTCTCCAGATGAGGTTTCAATAATGCCCATAGCGCCAGCGTTACTTACCGCACTAGCGAGGGGACTTCGTGAAATCCATCCCATTGGTGCTTGAAGGATTGGGTAATCAACACCAAGAAGCTCGGTAACACGATTACTGATTTTCAAAGTCTTTCCTTACTCTTGATTTGTACGACGGCGCAGATCGCTCAGCAGGTCAGTGATCTTCACGCGAGTCTGCTCAGTGGTATCGCGGTCACGAACGGTGACTGCTTGGTCTTGCAAGGTGTCAAAGTCCACAGTGATACAAAATGGTGTTCCCACTTCGTCTTGGCGGCGATAGCGCTTACCGATTGACTGGGTGACGTCGTAGTCACACATGAAGTGTGGCTGCAATTTCGCAAGGATTTCTCGTGAAACACCTTCGAGCTCTGGCTTCTTGGACAAAGGAAGAATTGCAACTTGATACGGTGCAATTCGCCAGTCAAGGCGAAGGACCGAACGAGTCTCACCTTCAACAACGTCCTCGTGATACGCCGCTAGCAAGAACGCCATCATTGCCCGTGTGGCTCCAGCTGCTGGCTCAATAACGTACGGCGTGTAACGCTCGTTAGTTGTTGGGTCAAAGTAGTCAAGCTTGGTACCCGAGTGTGTTGAGTGCTGGGTTAAGTCGTAGTCACCACGGTTTGCAATACCTTCAAGTTCGTCCCAACCCCACGGGTAGGCGAACTCCACATCAGTTGTTCCCTTGGAGTAGTGCGACAAGTCTGCGAGTGCGTGTTCGTGAAGGCGAAGGAATGCAGCCGGAATTCCTAGATTGATGTACCAGTTGTAGCGCGCATCAATCCAGTACTGATGCCACTTTGGCGCATCAGCAGGCGGAACA
>Ga0208378_1000687_pt1 | contig 10837 bp, 3 predicted proteins | sample CryBogCBE24Aug09_FD_184556 | JGI IMG/M metagenome (GOLD analysis project Ga0208378, IMG submission 184556) | Freshwater microbial communities from Crystal Bog, Wisconsin, USA - CBE24Aug09 (SPAdes) (version 2) | ecosystem: Environmental > Aquatic > Freshwater > Lake | place: Crystal Bog...
TGTGCCTTGATTTCAACCATTGACTGACTGATATCAGCAGTCCCGTTGCAAATCTTAGTGATTTGTGCTTGCCACTTTTCCAGGGCTAGGGGTTCTGTGTTACCTGATCGCTTTTTTACATTAATCATTCTTCGCCTATTTTCTTTTTTAATGAACTGATATTGATATGTTTTGTAACTGTGAATTCTGATAGATTGATATTTATGACTTACATCCCAGTAGTCTAAAGCCTTTTGAGGACTTCTGTTCTCCAGAAATCATCTTACATATAGCAGGAGGATGAAGTTTAAATTGTTGGCAGAAATCATATCTAGTAAGTGAATATACTTCACCGGTTTGTATTAATTCCCAATCATACTTTACTTGATCGAAGCGAGGATTACCGGATCCGGATCTAGCATCTCGCAGTTTTTGTTTGTTTTCCTCGCTGTTATGATGTCCTAATCTAGTACCGGGTTTACCATACAGGCTACTTTTTTCTCCTAGATTTTTACCCAGCATACTATTACGTTTCTTCAACCTAACCTCGTCAGAAGGATTATGTACACCGTCTCCGCCGTCTGTCATATTGCGTAGGATTCCAGTACCGATATCTTTTCTTCCGTACCATCTAATCAACCGACGTTCTAGTGCGAGGGAGCCCAGATTGGTTAAATTATTTTCAACGATGACTATTCTGTGATTATCACTTGGTACTGCAATATAATTATGTTTTTCCCATGCTCGATTGCCAGTGCCCTTTCCGACATAGTAAGGCGTACCGTCTTCCCTTAGGTATGCGTAAACATAAAAATTAGTCATCCTATCTTACTCTCTAATGATTCAATACTTATACGTTTGGTAATCGCAAAATCTGATAGCTTATTAGTTAATACTGAATTATGCCAGTGATTCAGCACGTACTTTTTTTCCACCAGGACTAACACTACATTTTCACTATTATAGTCGGTTGCTTCAATGAAGTCAATGTTATTGATACCCAATAGCATCAGTGTATAGATCATGCCCAAAGCTCTGGCATAATAGCAATATGTGTTGTCGCTGATAAGTTCCCAGGGGCTGGGCCAATCTACTACATCTGCTGGATGCAAATAATGTGAACTGATCGGTGCGCGTTGCCAAAACTTGTCTGCTTCAACACAGATAGTTTCTGTGTCGGCATTCTGTAATGATTCTTTGAGTGTATGCCACGCACGAAGGCGAGTGTAATAGTCCTGTAAGAATATGTTAATCACGTATTACTTATGCAATCTGAGGTATACTATAGAATTGTCTCTGATAAATTGACCACTATCATTAGCCAACGTTAGCTAATGACAGTGCTCCGACATATGTAGTTCCGCCATCTAGTGTAAAGAAGTTGAGAATATCAAGTTTGTTTGCACCGGTTGATAATGTAGGCGCAGAGCTATTTGGCCATTTGACCGATGCTGGCCAAGTGATAGTTCTGCTACCAGTAGCATCTTGCTTACAATAGAGCATGAAGCTATATGCAGTACCAGATGCAGGTGGGTTGGTGAACGTCAATGTAGTATTGCTGGATAATGTCAAGTTGAAGATATTAGTAGTTGACAAGTCCAATGTTTGAGTAGTAGTACTGATTGTTATTGCACTTACATATTCTTTATATGACAAGAAAGTAGGTGAAGTGATGTAGTTGTTGCCCATTGCAACGTTGGCATTATGGGTAGTGAGACCATTGGTAGTAATGCCATTTGCAAATGTAACGTTTCTACCATAATCCCATGTAAACAGTCGTGTAGCACCACCATAGTTACCATACAAACTGACGTTGCCGATATATGTTGCGTTACCATTGCTCGTATAGGTAATTGTGATACGCATGTACGGAGAACTACCGCCAGTATTTGTCCCACCAATTCTCAGATAGCTGTATCCGGGATAGTTTGCTCCTACACTCGTGTTAGCAACTAGAGTTGTCCATGTGCTACCATTAGTGGATGTTTCAATCAATACGTTTAGCGAATTTCCGGCAGCAGTATTTGAAATAAGTAGATAATCAAGGAAACGATACCCAAATGTGTTCCATGTGAACCTATAGCCGCCAGCTGTACCGTTTGTCACAGTCTGAGTGTATCCACCACCACCAAAATTCATTGAGTTCTGACTAATGAAAACGTTAGGTAGTGTCGTAACGGTTGACCACGTAGAACCTACGAGCTGCTCAGATAGTGATGGTGGATTAAATGCTAGAAGATCGGATGTAATACCGGAACCAAGAATATGATCGCCACCGATAGTAGCAGATGTTTCAAGAGTGCTATTCAACAGACCACCACCGAATCCTAGAGCGCCGCTGTTGTAATTGATAGTAGTGTAATTTATTGTACCCACTGTTGTGGTGCCGCTCACTGTTAAGCCAGTTAACGTACCAACACTAGTGATGTTTGGTTGTGCTGCTGTTGTTACTGTTCCGGCAGTTGTGGCACTGCCAGCAGTCGTTGCTGAACCAGCAGTAGCAACACTCAAGTTTGCTACCTGAGTAGTTGATGTGACTACAAATGGGGCAGTACCAGTTGCAATGTTTGAAATTAACTGCGGAGAAGTAACGTTGCTTGATGCAGTAACAGTAGTAAATGCACCACTATTTGGAGTGGTAGTCCCTACACCAGCTGGTATAGCCCAAGTAAAGCCATTTAGATATTGAGTGTTTAGATTTGCTACTTGTGTAGTTGAAGTTACAACAAACGGCGCAGTGCCGGTCGAAACTGTTGAGATTAACTGACCAGTTACGTTAGCGTTTCCGGCAGTGACGTTAGCAGTGAACACACCATTTGTTGCACCCAAGTTACCTACGTTAGCATTACCAACTACGTTAGCTGTACCAGGAATATTTGCGCCAGTTGCAGTGACTACAAACTGAGCAGTTGCGTTACCTGCTACAAATGTTGAAACGTTACCACCTGAAGCAATAGTGACGTTTGATGTGCCGTTTTGTACTAATCCAGTATTAGCTGCACTTGTAAAGATACCATATGCAGCGCCGATATTACCAGTATTAGCATTACCTGATACGTTGAGAGAAGTAAGAGTACCAACACTAGTGATGTTTGGTTGTGCATTAGTTGTTACCGTACCCGCTGTACCAGCAGTAGCAACACTCAAGTTAGCTACCTGTGTAGTAGATGTAACCACCAACGGCGCAGTACCAGTTGCTATGTTTGATATGATTTGCGGAGCGGTTACGTTTGCGCTTGCTAGTACTTGTGCAGTACCTAAGTTACCGATGTTAGCGTTACCTGATATATTAGCAGTGCCGGTGATATTAGCACCAGTACCAGTTAAAGAGAGCGTAGTATTGAATGAACTTGAGGCTAACAGCTTAAAGTCCATCTGTGAGTTTCCAGCATTAGCACTAGAAACGTCAATAAAGCCTTTATTTGTTTGTGCCTGATCTGCAAATTGTACTCTACCGAATACAGTACCAGTATTAGCAGTACCGCCACCGTATAGGTAAAGAACTGATGTTGAGACGCCTTGCGCTACATATAATGTTCCGGTAGTTGTTAGACCAGTTAATATACCAACACTAGTAATGTTTGGCTGAGCATTTGTTGTTACTGTACCTGCTGTAGTTGCAGTACCCGCAGTAGCAACACTTAGGTTAGCAACTTGAGTAGTTGAGGTGACAACTAATGGTGCAGTACCAGTAGCTACGTTACTGATTAATTGAGGTGCTGTTACGTTAGCACTTGCTAGTACCTGTGCCGTGCCCAAGTTACCAACGTTAGCGTTACCTGTAGCATTTAGTGTTCCTGATACGTTAACACCTGTACCAGTTACAACGAGTATGTTGGCATTGCCAACTGCTGAGATATTTACGTTGCCGTTTGCACTTGGAATATTTACGTTTGAGTTGCCGTTTGCATGTGGTCCAATTAAGTTTCCGACAGTAACGTTACCTGCTGCGGTGATTGTGCCGTTACCAAATGTGCTATTTGCAGTGGCATTGCCCACTGTCAGTGTAGTTAATGTGCCAACTGATGTAATGTTTGGTTGAGCATTAGTTGTTACTGTTCCTGCTGTAGTAGCGGTTGTAGCGGCCAAGTTAGCAACAGTAGTAGTTGATGTTACTACTAACGGAGCAGTACCTGTTGCAATGTTGCTGATTAATTGAGGTGCTGTTACGTTAGCACTTGCTAGTACCTGTGCCGTGCCCAAGTTACCAACATTAGCATTACCTGTAGCGTTTAATGTACCTGATACATTAACTCCTGTACCAGTTACAACGAGAATATTCGCATTCCCTGCTACACTAAGATTAATATTACCATTTGCAGCAGGAGCGGCGATGTTACTGTTACCATTTGCAATTGGAAATGTAGCAGAAGCGGAAATACCAGTTAGCTGACTACCGTTGCCGATAAAGAAGTTAGCTGAAATATTACCATTTGCATCTCTTAGTGCAACAGTGCTTGCAGTGTTAGCGGTTGAGGTAGTGGCACCATTCAACAAATTGGCATTTAAGTTAGCAACAACTGTATTTGATGATACTAGCAATGGAGCAGTACCAGTTGCTACGTTACTGATGAACTGGGGTGTTGTGATGTTTGCTGTAGCGAGTACCTGAGCAGTACCTAGATTACCTACGTTAGCGTTACCGCTTACGTTAAGTGAAGTTAGTGTACCAACGCTTGTCAAACTTGAGTTTACAACAGTTGACTTAAGAGTAGTACCTGACAAGTTAGCAGCGTTTGCAGTGATTGATACGTTTGATGCTGCTGTCAATTGTCCTTGGCTGTTAACAGTGAACGTTGCTACAGCATCGCCATTACCATATGAACCAGCAGTTACCGCAGTATTTGTAATGCTAAATGTAGTGCCTGAGAGGCTTAATCCAACGCCGTTACTGTAAACCTGTGAGCTACTAAACTGGCTGAATAGAATGTTTGAAGTACCAAACGTGATCGTACCAGACGGGGCGCTTACAATCCAAGCTGACCCGATATTAGTGCTTCCGCCTGAAACAAAGAAATAATCGTTAATGCTTAATGCTGAAGTGCCAGGACCATATGTGTTAGTATCAGTTGAACGTGTGATTGCAGTAGCGTTAGTATATGTGTAAACACCATTCCAAGCTGCGTTTGATTCGTTCTTGACAAGAATACGAGTACCGAGAGTTGCAATGTTTACAGTATCAATCAATGAGTATGTACCAGTCGTGCTGATATACGCACCGACACCGTTACCTGCACCGTTTGGCTGTACATATGCAGTAGTACCGCCTGTTGCAGAAGCCAATGTTGTAGTGGTTGCTGCTGCTACTGCAACGTGATAGCTAAGACCTGTAGTTACCGCTTGATCAACATATCCCTTTGTAGCAGCGTCAGAGGACAAACTTGGTGTACCAAGATTGTTGATGTAATTGGTATTCATGTTTAGATTTGCAGTAGTGCTGATAGCACCAGTGCTTAATGAAGTCAATGTGCCAACCGATGTAATGTTTGGTTGTGCATTAGTTGTTACCGTACCCGCTGTACCAGCAGTAGCAACACTCAAGTTAGCTACCTGTGTAGTAGATGTAACCACCAACGGCGCAGTACCTGTCGCAACGTTACTGATGAACTGAGGTGTTGTGATGTTTGCAGTTGCTAGTACCTGTGCTGTGCCCAAGTTACCTACGTTAGCAGTACCAGAAATATTAGCAGTACCAGTAATATTTGCACCAGTGCCTGTTACAACAAGTACGTTAGCATTACCAACAGCACTAATATTAACATTACCATTTGCTGACGGAATATTAACGTTACTGTTACCGTTTGCATGAGAACCGGTGAAGGTTGTCGCAGTAATAGAGTTGGCTGCAAAGTTAGCAGTGATGCCAGTTACAATATTAAGTGCGCTGTTACCATTTGAAGATGAAGTTACGCCCGCAAGATATACAGTAGAACTAGTTGAAGTATTCGTTTGTACAGCGGCAGCGTTAGTAGCACTGGTTGCAGTACCGGCAGTAGCAACACTCAAGTTTGCTACCTGTGTAGTTGACGTAACAACGAATGGAGCGGTGCCAGTTGCTACGTTACTGATGAACTGAGGTGTTGTAATATTTGCAGTTGCAAGAACTTGTGCAGTACCCAAGTTACCTACGTTAGCATTGCCGGTAGCATTTAATGTACCCGATACATTAACACCTGTACCTGTAACTACAAGTACGTTGGCATTACCAATTGCTGAGATATTAACATTACCGTTTGCACTTGGAATATTTACGTTTGAGTTGCCATTAGCAAGAGGACCGATTAAGTTACCTGCTGTAGTGTTACCTGTTACAGATAATGAAGTTAACGTGCCTACACTTGTAATGTTGGGCTGTGCGTTAGTTGTTACTGTACCTGCTGTGGTTGCAGTACCAGCAGTAGCAACACTTAGGTTAGCTACCTGAGTCGTTGAAGATACCACGAATGGAGCGGTGCCAGTTGCAACAGTTGAAATCAACTGGCCAGTTACGTTAGCGTTGCCCCCGGTGATATTTCCAGTCACTGCAAGAGATGTTAATGTACCAACACTTGTGATATTCGGTTGAGCATTCGTAGTTACGGTACCTGCTGTAGTAGCACTTGTTGCAGTACCAGCAGTGGCAACACTCAAGTTTGCTACTTGTGTAGTGCTAGTTACAACGAATGGCGCAGTACCAGTTGTTACGTTGCTGATCAATTGAGGAGCAGTGATATTTGCACTTGCTAGTACCTGTGCTGTACCCAAGTTACCAACGTTAGCATTTCCTGTTGCACTTAATGTACCTGAAACTGTTAATGTAGCAGAGTTGTTTGCAACATTACCGATTACAACTTTACCACCAACTGGTTGCATAACAATGTTGTATGGTGCTTGGATAGCATTTGAATATCCTGCCTGCATCCACATTGCAAAGCTATTGCCACTATCATATTGACCGACAGTTAGATAGTTAGTACCATTACCACCCATTGCAAATGTAGCATTAGCAAGAATATTTGAAGCGGTGGGCGGACTCTGTGCTATGTTGTTGCCAACGATTGATGATCCACTTACATTCAACGAAGACAATACACCGACACTAGTGATGTTTGGTTGTGCGTTAGTAGTTACTGTGCCAGCAGTAGTTGCAGAGCCGGCTGTTGCTGCTGCCAAATTAGCAACAGTTGTAGTTGAAGATACTACTAATGGGGCAGTGCCAGTAGCTATGTTTGAGATTAGCTGAGGGGCAGTTATGTTTGCTGTAGCGAGTATTTGAGCAGCGCCTAAGTTACCAACGTTAGCATTACCAGAAATATTAGCTGTACCAGTGATGTTTGCACCAGTGCCAGTAATTACCATTGTAGTATTGCCCACAGCAGTAATATTAACGTTTCCATTTGCAGTTGGGATATTGACGTTGCTGTTGCCGTTTGCATGTGGACCAACTAGGTTGCCGGCTGATACGTTTCCTGTAACAGCAAGAGAAGTTAGTGTACCAACACTCGTGATGTTTGGTTGAGCATTTGTATAAACAGTACCAGCTACAAGTGCATTGCCTACCTGACCTGTTACTTGGCTGCCAGTTAAACTAGTTAATCCTGAACCATTTCCAGTGATTACCCCTGTACCTGTATTCAACGTACCTGCTACATTGACACCTGTACCAGTAACAGTAACGATATTAGCATTACCTGCAACTGACATAGTGATGTTGGCATTAGGAAGTACAGTTACGTTGCTGTTTCCATCTGCTAGTGTATTAACTGCGATGTTGGATGCAGTCAATGTGCCGTTAACTGTCAAGTTTCCGATATTAGCATTGCCGGTGTTTGCGTACAAGTTGCCAGTAGTTGTTGTGCCGGTTACTGAAAGTGAAGTTAGTGTACCAACACTAGTGATATTAGGCTGTGCATTAGTTGTTACCGTGCCTGCTGTTCCACTAGTTGCAACATTCAAGTTAGCTACTTGAGTGGTAGAAGTTACTACCAATGGAGCAGTACCGGTTGCCACGTTTGATGTGAGAGTACTTGCTACCACCCCTGATGATACTAATACGCTATTAGGAAATGCTACGTTTGAGTTGGCTGAATAGAAATATGTCGGAGTGCTTGCTACACTATTTGCATATTGCGTGAAGATACGGAAATTATTGCTACTATCAACATCTATGTTCCAAGTGCTATTAGACTGACCGCTGATTCCGCTAATACCAACGTAACCTAATACAAGTTGTCCACCTTCGGATTGATTTGAACCAATGACAATATTATTATTTGCATAGACAATATTAGTTGCATTTAGGTTACCTGCGTTGGCATTACCTGATATATTGGCTGTACCAGTGATGTTAGCCCCGGTGCCAGTTACTACAAGTACGTTGGCATTGCCAACTGCTGAAATATTTACGTTGCCGTTTGCACTTGGAATGTTGACATTTGAGTTGCCATTTGCATATGGGCCGATCAAGTTACCAACAGTTACGTTGCCGGTTGCAGTGATAGTTCCATTTCCAAACGTGCTATTTGCGGTAGCATTACCTACTATCAGATTAGCTAGCGTACCAACACTAGTGATGTTTGGTTGGGCATTAGTGTAAACAGTGCCGGCAACTAATGCGTTGCCTACTTGCCCTGTTACCTGGCTGCCGGTTAGGTTCGTTAAATTGGCGCCGTTGCCCGTGAACACCCCAGTATTTGCAGTGATGTTGGCAGCAGTGATTGTACCGCTCACGCCTAGTGATAATAGTGTACCAACGCTTGTAATAGCGGGCTGGGCAGCAGTAGTTACTGTGCCTGCTGTTGTAGCAGTCGCAGCAGCCAAGTTAGCAACAGTTGTAGTTGAGGTTACTACTAATGGAGCAGTACCTGTTGCAACTGTTGAGATTAACTGACCAGTTACGTTAGCGTTACCTGCTGTGATATTACCAGTAACAGCAAGTGAGGTTAATGTACCAACACTTGTGATATTAGGTTGTGCGTTTGCTGTTACTGTACCAGCAGTTGTAGCACTGCCTGCCGTACCAGCTGTAGCAACACTTAAGTTTGCTACCTGTGTAGTTGAAGATACTACGAATGGGGCAGTACCAGTTGCAACAGTTGATACAACCTGTCCAGTAGTTGTTAGGTTTCCACCACTTACGTTAGCAGTGAATACACCTGCTGCCGCACCGATGTTGCCAACGTTAGCATTACCGGATACAGCGAGAGAAGTTAATGTACCAACACTGGTGATATTCGGCTGTGCGTTTGTATAGACTGTTCCAGCCACTAGTGCGTTGCCGACTTGTCCGGTTACTTGGCTACCAGTTAAACTAGTTAATCCTGAACCATTACCAGTGATCACGCCCGTTCCGGTATTCAATGTACCTGCTACGTTTACACCAGTTGATGTCACGACGAGTACGTTAGCTGTGCCACCAACTGAGGTATTGACGTTGCCGTTTACAGTAGGGATATTGACGTTAGATGTGCCGTTTGCAATACCAGAACTTGTTGGAATAGTAGACCAAGATAGACCACCTGAACCATTAGTCTGTAGATACTGACCACTTGATCCGCCGGTAATTGCGATATTACCAACTGGTCCAAGTGCTACGTTTGCGGATGAAGTGAAGTTGACGTTGCCGTTTGCAGTGAGTGCATTTGCAATGGTTGTGTTGCCGTAGATGTTTGCATTAGTGGCTACGTACAGGCCATTCTTTACTCTAAAGTCTTTATCGTTTGCCATCTAGTTCACTCTCCCATAGATGTATTTGTTATGTATTTATACTATTACCAAGCGAACGCCTGTCGTTGTACTTTATACTGCGTTGAGTTTGCTGACGTTGCAGTTGCTACCAATGACACAATATTTGAAGCATACGATACATCAAACGTTACGATAGGTGATCCACTAGTAGAAAGAATAGCATATTCAGTTGCAATTGCAGCCGTTGTATTTGCAGTAACAAGAACTTCTGAAATCTGTCTTACACCAGCAACGGTATCAAATGCTTGAATAATATATTTCACACTACCAAAACCCGCACTATTTGCAGTGAACGAGTCAATTGTAGTGGCAGATACAGTAGAAAGCGATGCAGTATTACTATAATAGCTGTATACGTTATTGATATTGATAGAGCCATTTGAATAAGTAACACCATTAATGTTTGCACCAGTGCTAGTTACTACTATTACGTTAGCAGTACCGCCTACACTAGCGGTAACGTTACCGTTGTTGACGATAGCAACATTACTTGTACCATTCTGTAGCAATCCACTGTTTATAGTAGTAATGTTACCGGTCGTAAATATAGCAGTTGTAGCACCAATGTTGCCAACATTAGCGTTACCAGTAACATTAGCAGTACCTGTGATATTTGCACCAGTACCAGTAACTACAAGAATATTAGCGTTTCCTATTGCACTAATATTGACATTGCCATTTGCACTTGGAATGTTGACGTTTGAGTTGCCATTTGCAAGAGTGCCAATAAAGTTGCCAGATGTAGTATTACCAGTGACTGAAAGTGAGGTTAGTGTACCAACACTAGTGATGTTTGGTTGTGCTGCTGTATAGACAGTACCTGCTACAAGAGCATTACTTACTTGACCTGAAACATTTGCACCAGCTACTGAGTTTGCAACTGTAGCATATGCGACTGCACCCGAAACATTAGCTCCTGCAACTGAGTTAGCGACTGTAGCATATGCGACTGCACCTGAAACGTTAGCACCAGTGATAGAACTCAATGCACTACCATTGCCAATGTGATTACCTATGATGTTAGCACCATTAATATTACCAGTTACGTTTGCGTAACCTGTAACGTTTGCACCTGTTGAAGTAACAACTAATACGTTAGCAGTACCAGTAGCACTTAAGTTGATGTTACCGT
>Ga0208378_1000713_pt1 | contig 10595 bp, 2 predicted proteins | sample CryBogCBE24Aug09_FD_184556 | JGI IMG/M metagenome (GOLD analysis project Ga0208378, IMG submission 184556) | Freshwater microbial communities from Crystal Bog, Wisconsin, USA - CBE24Aug09 (SPAdes) (version 2) | ecosystem: Environmental > Aquatic > Freshwater > Lake | place: Crystal Bog...
TAAAGATCAGATGTTGGCTAAAGATTTACCCCCAGAGCATGCCGGGTTAGCGGCTTTACCCGCAGAAAATATGCAAGGTATGGGCAGTGAGCAAATGATGGCTGCTGGCGGTATTGTTGCGTTTGAAGATAATAAACATCAACCGGTAAATCAAGACATGCCCGGTAATGCGGCTCCTTTAACTGATGAACAAATGCAACAAATTGCAAGTAGTGGCAGTCTAAGAAGTACACCAGAGCAAATAAAGAAAAAACAAGAACAAAATGCTGCTTTCTTTAGTAGTTTAGGTGACTATGTGCCTAATGTTAGTGGCGCTTTGCAGTCGGCAAAAGACTACATGTACTCAGACCCACAATCTAAACTTTTAAGTAAAGCGCAGGCGGGTACTTTAACTCAAGCAGATGTGGCCCCACCGGCAACCACACCAACAATTAACTCAACACCAACCGCGGCAGAATTAGCAACGTTGCAAAAAGGCGGTCCACAAAACCCCAATGCTCCTGTTGGCGCTGCGCCTGCTGGTACTCCTGTTGTTAAAGCTCCTGGTTCTCCTGCTGGCGGTCCTGGTATTGGAAACCCACCAGCTTCTAACGCAGCAAATCAAGCGCAAGCGCAAGTTGGTATTGGTGAACCCGCTAAACGAGTAGATAGATTTGCTGGTTTAGGCGAAACTCAAGCAGCATTTGACCAAAAAGTAGCCGATGAAAAACGCGCTGCAACTGGCGATTTCTTAATGAATATGGGTCTTAAAATGATGACCACAGTTGGACCATTAGGAAAAGCTATTGGAGAAGGTGGTTTAGCTGGGTTGCCGGGCTTAGCTGCTAGCCGTAAATCTATCAACGAGCTTGAAAAAAATCGCAATGACTACCGCCTCAACATGGCTAGATACCAAACTGCTGCCGATGAAGGTGATCAAGATTTAGCCCTTAAATATAAAACTTTGGCCGAGCAGTCTGTGTACCATTCAGGTCTTGTAGCTGCTGATATGATTAAATCAAATGCTTATGCAGCTGGTGTTGGTAGTAAATCTGATATTCGCCAAGACAAGTTGAACGAAGCAATCCTTAAAGGGGCTACGGATCTTCATGCTAAAAACATGACAAATCCCCTGTTTGCTACGAAGTTTGCTAAAATGGACCCAGCAAGCCAACAACAATATTTTGCAGGTTTACGTAATCAAGCATCAGCTTTAGCTGGGCAAGAAGTAAAAGGCGATTTAGGAAGTGGTTTTTCGATGGACGCCATAGATGCTGCCATCGCCCGTAAGGAAAAATCGAAGTCGTAGTAACAAACACAATTTAGAAAGCTTTACTGATGGATTTGGATAAACTGTCGCTTGACGACCTGAAAGCCCTGCGCAGCAATAACCTTGACGCGATGTCCCTAGAAGGGCTTCAGTATTTAAAATCCGCACGTACCCCCGCCGCACCAGAAGCCCCACCAGATACAGGTTTTACTGGCGCATTAAAATCTAGCGCTGAACAAATCCAAGCTGATTACGAGCGTATCAAAGGCAAACTAGGTTTTAAATCTGCTGAAGAAGCTGAAAAAGCTGCCCAAGAACACGAACAAAAAGCCCAAAAAGTATTTAAGCCTACCGAAGAAGGCTGGCTAGAAGCGCCTTGGACTAAATTAAAAGAAACTGCTGGCGGCTCGTTGCCGTATATGGCGTTGCCTGTTGCAGCTGGTGCTGCTGCACTCGCTCTTCCTGAAGCTGTTGCTGCCGCTCCTGTGTTGGGTGGTCTTGCTACTGCTGGTGAAGCTCTTGGTATGGGTGCTGCTGGTTTAACTTCTGCAGCGCAGTTTACTGGTTCTAACTTATCTCGCCAAGTACAAGAAGGTAAATCGCTACAAGATGCTAGCCTTATGCAGGCGGCTGCGGCGGCTATTCCTCAAGCTGCTTTAGACGTAGTCGGTTTGAAATACGTTCCAGGCATTCAAAAAATATTCCGTTCGGTCGGACAAGACATTAGCGAACAAGCTGCTAAGAAAATGCTTGAGCAAGGTACGTTGCGTACAGCAGGTCAGTATATTGCTGGCGGCGCAAAGATTGCTGGTATTGAAGGTGCAACTGAAGCTGGACAACAATTCTTTGAACGTTTACAAGCTGGTTTAAATATTGCGGATGCTGATGCGCGTAAAGAGTATCTTGATAACTTTATTGGTGGCGCTGCACTAGGAGCTGTAGCTGCTCCATTTGGCGTACATGGTGAGAGAACAAACGCTCGTAATGTAGTTAATAAAGCCCAAGCTGATCGTGACGAGAAAGCTCGTATAGCCCAAGAAGAAGCTGATAAGCAAGCGGAAGAAACTGCCGCAGCCCAAAAAGAAATGCAAGGTGCTGCGCCTAAAGGGTTTACTGAAGTAGAAACCGCGCAAAAAGAAGCTCAAGTAAAACAGTCTGCAATTCAAATTGCAGACCAACGACGTGTTTTAGAAACCCATTTAGATGGCTTACGCCAACAAGCTAGCCAAGAAACTGACTTGGGTAAGCTGCAGGCAATTAGCGAAGAAGCTAATAAGTACCACGCTGCTTTGGATGAATTAGATCCAGACAAAGTTATAAGCCAAATGCAGTCTTTACATAAAGACAATCAGGTTTTACGTAAGCAACTAAATAAAGTTAAAGATAATCCAGAAGCGGTTGCTGAAATACAAGCTAGCATTAATAAAAATAGAACGCAGTTTGACGCATTAGACGAGCGTCTAGATGCAATTAATTATGCAGATAAAAAAGTTGTTGATGCTGGTAAGATTGATTCAGATATAGCCAAACAGCAAAAGCTGCTTGATAAAGCTAAAGAGACTGGCGATTTGCAGTCAATGGGCAAAATTATTGCCAAAATTAATGAACTACAAACCCAACATCCTGGTGATGTTACTAAACAACAAACTTTGTTTGAGGGCGAAGGTGAGTCAGTTATTTATCCTGAATACCAAAAACGTCTTGCAGAAGAAGCTCGCCAACGCCAAGCCAAATCACAGGAAGTATTAGATCAAGAAGCAATTCTAAATCAACAGCAGCAAGAGATTGAAGAGTCTACTGGTGAAAAACCAAAGTTAAGCAAGTACAAAGAAGAGATGACGTCGGATGAATACACCGACTTGCTTGCCCAAAAATTAGTAGACCTGCATACGCGCCCAGATACACATGTTCCTGGCACTTTAACTCCAGCCCAAAAAGCAGCCGAGACTAAACGGGTTGCTGCTATTACCGCTCTTAAAAGCGATTTTGAAACTAAAGTAAAAGAGTACGAAGATTTAGTTGCGCAAGTTGACGAGCTAGGCGGTCCAGGTAAAGCAATGTACACCGCCCGCGGTGATGTAGCTGCAATGGGTAAAAAACTGGATGCCGCTAAAAAAGCGTTGTTTGAAGCTAAAGGCAAGATGATTGCCGCCATTCCAGAAGGTACAAAAACCCCAGTTGAATCGGGCAAAGTTAGCGCCATAGCACAAGATGTACACCTATTAGACCTAACAGATACTATAGATAGTATGCGTAAGGGTGAGTGGTTTGGTGGCCCAAATCCTAAAACAGCGTCTGGATTCTTGCCAGCACTTGCAGAAAAAGCCCGCGCTTCTCTTGATAAATACTTGCAGTCTACAGTAAGTAATATTAACTATTCCCGTTTGCAAAAAGGACTACCCCGTTTAACAGAAGCAGAAAAAGAAGATATTGTTAAGCAAGTTGATGGGCTAATGTCCGGTAAGATTCAGCGTGCTACCGGTAAAAAAGCAGCTGAATTGCGGATGGGTGAAGATACCCAAGTAAAAGCAGCTCTTGAAAAAGCTGGTTTTAAATTCCCCGCTGAAAAAGAAATTGAAACAGGTTTTCATCGTAACGAATACAAAGACGTACAAAAGTTTGTTGCTGGGCTAAAGAATAAATACACTAACGCCCCAGGTGCAGAAATTGGCAAACTGCAAAAGATAACGCCAGAAGCTGCTAGCCGCTACGCTAGCCAAAAAGCTTTAGCCCAAAGACAAGCTGCTAAAAATAAAGCAAAAGAAAAAGCGCCTCCAGTAAAAACAACTGAAGAACGCGTTGCTAAAGAACAAACAGAAGCTGAACAAAAAACAGGTCTTGGCCTTGGCGGTAAAAAGCAAACATTTGAACCAGCTGAAAAATTACAAGCTGCTTTACCCCATCAAGGGCCTAAAGTAGAAGCGGCTTTTAATTTTGCTAAACAGTATTTTAAAGAATGGAATGCGCGTAAGAGCCTTATCATGAACGATAAGCAACGGCTTGCTCTTAAAGACGCTCGTCAAAAATACATAGAGTCTCGCGCTAAATTAAACCAACAATTTAAAAATAGTCGTGTTGATCCCCGGATTGCTAAGATTATGAACTGGATGGTAACGGCTGACGAAAAAACAGCGCGTTATAGAAAAGCACAAAATTTAATTATTGGTTTAGAAGAAAAGATGCAACAGCAGGTGTTTGCCAAAACGCCTAAGAAGCAGATAGAAACTATCGTGCCTGCTAAGAAAGAAGAACAGGTTAAAGTAACTGAAAAAGAAAAAGAGCTTAAACAAGAGCTTGGATATACGCCTGAAGAAAAAGAAGCCGAAGAAACTGTTGGGCGTATTTCTGAAATGGGTCTTGCTAAGTTACGTAAAAAAATGCAAGACCGTGTGGACTTTATTACGAATCGTTTAGAGGCCCAAAAAGCCCCAGTTAAAGATCGCGAAAGTTTAGGAAAAGAAAAAGACAAGCTGCTCAAGCAAATTAAAGCAACTAGTGAAATTATTAATGCCCGTCGCGTCGGTATGATTGTTGGACAAGCTCAAGAAGAAAAAGGCGCTAAACGTTATAAAGCTACCAAAACCGAAAAGAAAATGGTTAAAGAAGGCAAGCTTGAAGAAAAAGGTATTACCCCGCTTGCTTACGATATGGTGCTTAAGGCATACAACGAAAATATTAAAACGGCTACCCCAGCCGCTGAATTTGAAGGCAAGATTAAAACACTGGCGGCTATTGAGTTACGGTTAGAGCGCGGTGTTAATATGACAACCAAACGCCGCAAAGAAATAGAAAAACTTAGAAAGAAGTTACGTGGTGAATTAACTGAGTTGGCTGGCCCAGCTGCAGAAACGCAAGTAAGCGCTGAAGAAGAAGCTAAAGAACTTGGTATTGATCCTGAAGCATATAAACGTATGCTTCGCGCTATGGATATTGGATTCCAACCACGCGTTGGTGAAGGTAAATCTTCCGGTATCCAAATGTTGCGTTCGGCAGCTCAAGCCGTAGTGGATAAAGTTACTTTACCAAAAGGCCTAAACGTAACTGTTATTCAAGACTTATCTCCCACAATGAAACAGTATATCCTTGAACGTGGGTTTAATCCGGCGTTTACTAAAGGTTTTGTAACTGAAAACGGTGATGTAGTTATAGTAGCGGGTAATCATAAAACTGCTGGCGAAGTTGCAGAAACTTTAGCGCATGAAGTTACAGGTCACTTAGGAGTAGAAGCTGTTCTAGGTAAAGAAGGCATGGCTGCTCTGGTTAAAAAAATAACTACCCAAGAAGGTGGGGTGATTGAGTTAGCAAATAAATTAGGTGTAGGAGACGACGCTCACGCAGCCTACGCGGCAGCGCTAAATTCAGGGCAAACAAAAGAACAAGCGCTTGAAGCCGCAGTTCACGAAATGATTGCTCACGTAGCGGAGAAACGCCCAACTAAAGATTTTATTGCCAAGGCTAATGAGTTTATTAAAGCTATGGTTGGTGAAGTACGGGCAGCCTTGCGGCGCATGGGTATCAAATTAGATACCAGCACATCCGACATTTATAAGATTTTGCGTGATGCTCGCCGTGATTTTAAAGAAGTTACTCCTGGCGCATATAAAGAAGCTAACGGCAATATCCAGTTTAGTAGCAAGCCCAAATACAATAGCAATTTTGCTGACTTGGGTGGAGACGTAGGCCGTATTGTTCAGGCTAATAAGACAGTTCGGGATAAGGTTCATGCCGCTGCGGTTGGTATGAAAACTCCTTCAGATATTATTAAGACCGGAGGTACACTGTCTCCTGAAAACCGCTTAGCTCTACGGACTCGTTATATAGATAGATTTGCGCCAGTAGAAAAAGTCGCTGAAAAACTGACTAATAAATTAGGCAGTTCGCTTGAAGGTACGCAGTTGATGTACTATTTGCGTATGTTTGACCAAGGCATTAACTGGGTAGCCCAGACTGCCTCGCATGGCCCAATGAGTATCATTGAAAAGAAACGGGCTGATGGAAAAATTGAGCGTCTAATCGAGACCAAAGAAGGCGCTAGTATGCTCAAGGTATCTCAGGCCCTTAAAGAAGCCAATGTGGGCGATGCTAATGCAGCAAACCAGTTGTTTACGTTCTACTTGGCAGCTAAGCGTGCGGCTCGTGTTGGCCTTGATACCTTGAATTTTAGCAAGGACATTACCCAAGAGATGCTAGATAGGGTGATGACGCGCATCAATTCTGATGCTAAAACCAAGGCGTCGTTTGAAAAAGCGGCGGGTATCTATAATGAATACAACCGTGGTCTTGTGGAGTTTGGTGTTCAGACTGGTCGATTCTCCAAAGAAGAAGCTGCAAAGCTGCTTAAAGAAAATGACTATGTTCCGTTCTACAGAATTGCTAAAGACGGCAGCGTTATGCTAGAGATGGGCGGAGCCACCCCAATTCATATTGGTAACATCAAAGACCAGCCTTACTTGCATGAATTGGTTGGCGGAGATACCGCAATTATGGACGTCTTTACCAGCGCTTTGCAAAACACCCGCATGTTAACCGACATGGCATTACGTAACCTAGCTACTAGAAACGTAGCGTTTAGCTTGCAGGAGTTAGGCTTATTAAATATTAAGAAAGCTCGGTCGGGTAAAGATTTTGGTTCAGGAATTTACCAAGGCAAAGGCCCAGCTGGCGTAGATGTAATTCGCTTTAAGATTGATGGCGTAGATCACCATGCTATTGTTGATACTGAGTCAATTGGTATTCCAGCAGAGTTGCTGGTTAAAGGAATGGATGGGGTTCAGACTTCGATCCCCAATTTGGTTAAGGTACTAGGCTTCCCAGCTAAGTTGTTGCGTTCGTTTATTACCCGTAACCCAGCTTATGCAATTCGTCAGATTGCCCGCGACTCTTTATCCAACGCATTTGTAACTGGTTCTAACTCTGTTCCTATCATAGACAATATGAAGCAGCTATCGTCTATGTTAAAAGGCGTAAATGAAGGTGAGTTGCTTTTAAAACGCCGTGGTGTTTTGGGCGGTCAAGTATTAGGTAACGCTTCAGACGCTATGCAAAAAGCTATGTTGCAGATTATTGATGGCAAACCAGGCTGGGAAAAGTCTATGGCTTACTTAGACCACGTAGCTATGATGGGTGATGCGTCTTCTCGTGTAACTTCGTACAATAGTTTTGTTAAGCAAGGTTTGTCAGATATGGAGGCTACCTTGGCTTCTCTTGAGGCTATGAACTTTAGTAAGCGCGGTACATCCCCAAGTTTGTACTTGCTTAACCAAATGGTTCCATTCTTAAATGCACAGATTCAAGGTATGGATGTTCTGTATAAAGCATTTGCTGGCAAGATGCCGTTTGCGGACAAGTTAGATATTAAAAGGAAGATTTGGCAGCGGGGCGCTATGATGGCGGCGTTTACCATGGCTTATACAGCTATGAACTACGATGATGACGACTATAAGAACGCTACGCCTGCTGAAAGAATTGGTAACTGGTTTATTAAAGTGCCAGGAATTGACGAGAAAGTTAAAGTACCTATCCCATTTGAAGTTGGCGGTATCTTTAAAATGCTTCCTGAAATGCTTTACTCAACTGCATTTAAGGATAAAAAACTTGGCGAAGCGGCGTCTGAAACAGCTAGCTACGTTGTGGATAACTTTGTTCCTTCGTTTATTCCAACGGCAATTAAACCAGGCTTTGAGCTTGGCGCTAATTATTCCTTCTTTACTGGTAAGCCAATTGAAAGCCAGCGGTTACGCGAACTAGCCCCAGGTGAAAGAGCTTACTCAACAACGCCAGAAGTATTAAAGACTTTGGGCGCTGTTACAGGCATTTCTCCCGTACAAATGGAATACTTAATTCGTTCTTATACAGGTTCGTTACCTTTAGCTATCCTATCTTTGGCTAATCCAGTTTCAGGTGGAGCTGAAGCGCCTGAAGGGCGCGGTGCATTGAGCAGTACTACCCCAGTTATTGGAGCATTCTTCCAACCTAAAGACGGAAGTGGTCTTGTTGATAAAGCCTATGACCAAATGAATCAAATTATTCAGGCAGACAAAACATACAAGAACTACATAGATAGCGGACGGGATGAAGAAGCGGAAGCCTATTTAACTAAAGAAGCTGATTTAATTGGCATGGCTAACTTTTCAGGTCATTTTAGGCAGCAGATGGGCGTATTGGCTAAACAAGAACGGGCAATTAGATCAATGACTGGCATTAGTGGGGCTGAAAAACGCGCGGCTTTGGATGAAATCAAAGAAGCTAAGATTGAACTTTCTAAGTCTTTCCTTAGCGCACGCGAGTAAACCAGACCCCCAGTTTTCCATTTTTTCTTCCTACTTGGGCTTTAGCTGGAACTTGATGGTAAAGGGCTGCTTTTAAACCAAGCACCCTTACCTCTTCAGGGTTTAAAGTCGGAACAAAAAAGCCCCCTTGCGGGGGTACTTTTAGCCATGGGAAATGTACCTTAATCTTCCTTTTCATCTATAGTTACTGGGCGCGTAATCTGAATTACGTTTACCCGCATGGTTGGGCCCCTTGTTTTTGCTAACATATCCTTACGCAAGTAGCGCACTTTATAGTTTGGCAAGGTTTCCAATTCTTTTTTCAAATCTGAGTATCCGTAACTCATAGTAGAGCAGTGCTGTTTAAGTAGCTGTTCTTCAATAAAGTAGTCTACGTGTCCAGGGGTTATTTCATGCTCAACCCTTCCAGCCACATCAGACCGAGTTAGCGATTGGTCAATCTCATTATGACCGCCTAATGTTGCCCGAGTAATTCCGTCGATGGCTTTAACCACAACAAACTTACCGTAGCATTCACGAGTGTAGGCGTTAAGTACATCTTCAGCGGTTCGGCGGTTGCCACGTACTGCGGCTCTAGCCTCGTTAACCATACTGCGAAGAGTTTCCATGATTGGACGAATAGGCACATCAATAATATTTGCGTATTTTTTACCCATAAGAATCACTATGGCTATGATGGCTGCATTACCGGCTGTCCAGTAACGTTCGTCATCGGATGAATTAAATTCCGCTTTAAGTTTCTCGCGGGTTTCTTCGTAAACTTGTACAGCTGTTAGCCTATTACGTACAATCCAGCGAATCAATTCACGACCTACGACACCGTAATTTGTTTTCAAAATATCAACCGTACTGCTTTCGGTTGAAGACGCCCATTGAACTTCCTTAGCTGGTTTAACTTCCAACATCCGCAGCATTTCAGCTTGGGATGTATGCTTGCGGCCGCCTGATAAGAAATCATAAATATGAGTGTTGCTTGAAAACAACACCATTAAGTTCCATACAGTAGTGTTAAGCCGTTCCTTATTGGCGCCCTGTTCCATGCGCTCTTTGCCCTTACCTTGGGTTAAATCCAGCAAGAACTGGGGTAACCACTCAAACGACTCGCGGTTCTTATTTGTAATCTCATCCATTACAAGGGGTAGGCTGTTGAGCATTCCTTGGCGGTTTTGAGCTGCTACGGCTGAAGTTGACTGTGTAACCCTGTAAAGCTCAGGGTGACCCCAAAAGCTAGCTGCAAGGGCTAAGGCAAGCGATTTACCACGACCTGAACCCGAAGAGCCAAGATGGTAAACAACGCCCCTAAAGCCCGAAAAGTGCATCAGGATTGAGGCTGGGCCAACCATTCCCATAGTGACAATCTCCCAAAGCTCCTTGGCGATGTACATATTAAGGACTTTTTTCCACTCGTCCAGCGTGCCAGTTGGTTTGGTGGCGTAGTTAATATTAGCCATGCTGGGGGTTGGAACGTAAAGTTCTTTGCCGTCAGGGAAAAATACCGTGCTGTTATAGACAAATGAGTTGTCATCTTGCCATCCGCAGTTGTGTGGAACCTTGATAGCTACCTTATTGGAACTAGCGTACTCAACGCAACCGCGAACATACTCGTACAAGTTAACGTCGTTGCCTTTTCCATACACCGCAATGATGTTGTGGCTAGCTAGCATTTTAACCGTCTCGTCTTTACTGACTACAGACTTCTGAGGCATGATGATATCGACTGTGCTGTTAGGGCGGCAAGCTATCATGTGAACCAAGTGCTCGTCGCCGTTATCTAGGATGTCAACCACAAACAAATCGTAAGGCAGAATCATTACCTGCTTCTTGGACTTTTCTCCGCCTTCAGCATCCTCAACCATCTTTTCAGCAAAGATCCCACCATTAGCGCCATAACTAAATCCGCGTGGCGGAATTGGGCGGATAAGCATTACCTGTTCAGCGGGTTTATGTTCTGTAGCCGCTTTGGTTTCTAAAATGATTTCCTTTGGCTTATTGTCAACCTTAATTTCTCTACCCAAAGCTAACGGGTTGGTTATCTTGCCAAAATGTGGGCACCCTTT
>Ga0208378_1000737_pt1 | contig 10347 bp, 11 predicted proteins | sample CryBogCBE24Aug09_FD_184556 | JGI IMG/M metagenome (GOLD analysis project Ga0208378, IMG submission 184556) | Freshwater microbial communities from Crystal Bog, Wisconsin, USA - CBE24Aug09 (SPAdes) (version 2) | ecosystem: Environmental > Aquatic > Freshwater > Lake | place: Crystal Bog...
GAGAATCCCAAATTAGAGTTTTTTTGCGTAAAATAAGAATATATAAACGGAATATACTAAAATAAAAACGGAATATACTAATTTTATATAGAAAATAAGAATTTGGACGCAAATAGGTTTCAAATTATAATTAGATAATTAGCGAATTTTAATTTGAAACTCCAGACTGAATTATGGAGGTAGACCTAATTAAATTTGAAACTTCGCCAGACCACGTCCTTACTGAGAATCCCAAATTAGAGTTTTTTTGCGTAAAATAAGAATATATAAACGGAATATACTAAAATAAAAACGGAATATACTAATTTTATATAGAAAATAAGAATTTGGACGCAAATAGGTTTCAAATTAAAATTCGCTAATTATCTAATTATAATTTGACTTGAATTTGGCCCAAATTTACCTCCATAAAATGCGAATTCGACCCCAAATTGGCCCTAATTCCCTATCTTTATATATACGAGACCCATATTACACGATGAAACCATTCTTTCGATTATTTCCAAGAGGTTCAAAAACGGATACCTCGAGATTCCTCCAGGAACAACTCGACGAGCTGAAGGAAGAAGTGTCGATAATGAAACATCTTTTGCAACAACTCGCACGAACATTGTCGATGCACACCGCGTAGGTCTTCGAGGCAGCTTGTGAAGGTAACAACTTATGTTTTCGACGAAAAATCGCCTCCATGAGCGGAACTGCTGGGACCATGCGCAGGCCCACGCACGACCACGCAAGACCCTCGACGTATCTCGACGAGATTCGGCACTGGATCCTACATGATTGACTGTCCAAGGTGTCACCAAAATCCCCAAAAATCCCCAAATCCCCAGAAAAACGCCCCCTGCAAACAAGTTCTATAAGGCGAATGAAAAAAAAAAAAAAGCACATGAGGACTCAGATTTTTCTTTTTTTCCGGTTTTTCTATACAATTGTTTTGAGCAGTATATTTTTGGGGATTTGGGGATTTTTGGGGATTCGGTTGATTACTCTCCATCCTCAGTAAGGACCCATTCGAACCCAATCACCTATCAAGGCATCATCGAGGCCACAACCCCATGCAAAACCCCCGCATGAATCCCATGCAGATCCCACAACAAAACATCCGGCACAAAATTTTTTACAAGTTTTTCTCCCATACTTCTCGAATCTTTACACCTTCACAACATGCGACGACGTTTGGCCAATGGAATGTCATCCACATCGAAGATTCCACCAGCCCTTCGAATGCGCTGCACTGTGACAGCTGCCCTGAACAAAGCCTGAAGTGCCTTGGTTCCTGAAATGTACATGGCCATATCTGCAAAACCACCACGAGCGAACAGCTCGTCCATACCCATCCATACCAACAACTTCACCACCACATACGGGCTCCTCACAGGCTTGAACAACGGATCTTCCATGAGCAGGCATGCTTCCACAAGCGCCACATTGCACTCGGCAATGGATATGCCGAACTGCATCGCTATCAAACGTACCACTTCATCAACACACGTGGACATCTCGCTGACCACTGCCACAGGGCAATCAGGCATGTTTTCGCGCAGCTTCTCCAGCAAGGTACCCAGGTGCTTCATTGCAGTCGGCTGAGCCTGTGCCATGTCTGCCATGGTCATGCACGAATTCTTGATGACGTCTCCTTTGTTCTGGTTGGTTACCAGGGACTCGAACCTGTTCCCAATGTAGTTCCAGCGCTTAAGGCACTCGGGCCCGACTCCACGCTCCAAGCTTGCGGCATCAGTCAGCTGCCGGCCGCACATTGCACAATTGTCAAACAACTTGGCAAACTGCTCTGTTATACCTTTGTGTGCGAACAAGTCCAAAAAAGGAACGGCGCGCGCCCCGGCCGAAGTGACGTACACTTTGCCAGATTTGTGCAGCTTGACATCACTGATTTTGTGCCATCCACCAACACGCTGATCGAAGAGCACAACCGAAACGTAAGGGTCGTCGCTTTGCTGCTCGAGGTAGAACCTCATTTTGGGCACGAAGACATCCTGTCCGTCATGCTGCAACTGCCCACCCTTGCCTGTGGTAAAGCGAACCTGGTAGCCTGCCTCCTCTGCTTTCATGTTCACTGCATCATGTGCCAACGCGTGGTAGATATTGCTGTAGTCGCGGTCGAACAAACGGGTAACAAACTTGTGCTCGAACGTGGCTATTGCAGCGCTGTACAACTTCACCGAGCTCTTGCGGACACGTGAACAATACTTGTGGTAGTCCTCCTGCTTGAATCGTTTGAAATAATTCGCGTACTCAGGCAGGATCGCCAATACATTTTGTACCTCGACCTGATCAACGCGTTTTGCACTCAATTTTGCAGCGAACTCCTCTTCGTTGCCGGGCTTGAAACGCGTAAGCAATCCGTGGCCTTCTCCCCAGGAAAGCTTACGGTGAAGGTCCCGATGATGCTTGTCCAAGTGCTTGTACAGGGTCAGTGGCTTCTTCGGTTTGTAGGGCTCAAAAGCATAGCCTGATGTAACATACCCCGATTCATCAAGCTTCCTGCCCAGGTCTTCGCCGGGGCGACGCACATACAACTTACTCACGACGTCGCAATGTACGTAAACATTTTTCCCGACATGAAGACGCAAGTGGACGCGCTCGCAATCGGCGTAGCATTGCTGACCAAACCACTCGTCGCATTGCTCCAACTGAGCGTCAGACGGAAAAAACTGAAATGGATCCATGTGGGCAAGACAATAGCCAATTGGGCCCTGGCTGGCCTCTTATAGGTCGCTCGTGGTGGAACGCGAGAAAGACGAGGAATGTTCTGGAACCCGCCATAGTTTCAGCGGACTTTTCAGAACAATCCGCTAAAACTCACGCATCAATCTCCGCTTCCGTCTGCGTACAAACGGTCTTCTTCTTCGGCTTCTTCGTCACCTTCTTCTCTGGCGATGGCGGCTTCTTCTGGTTCACCATCTGCTCAACGAGAATGCTCACTTTTGCGTCTCGATAGATCCGCCGGCTATCATTCTCGTCGAAAGGGATATCCTTCAACAGTTCATCTGCAATCTCAATTGCTTTGTCGATGATCTCGATCTTGTTCTCGTGTGACAATTTCTTAATCAGTTGTTCAACATTCCACCATGCACTCATTTTGCATAACCGTCAGTAAAAAATCTCACAAAATTTCCGCATTACACCCATCTGACATAAGACTCGTCAATCGCGGCTCGGATAGTAGGCCCATGACGGACGAGTTTCGCCGTGACAACACCAGATGCATCTAAGCGGATTCTACCATCGGCCAATGTTATTATTCCGCACAAACCTTTCTTGGATCTCAGATTTAATGATCGAGCGCCCGATGGCAACCGTACAGCATCCACGGTTACGTCCTCGTGCAGAATTTCCGAAATTACGTGTTCGAGTGGCTCGAAATCTGCGTCAATGATGTACTCCATTTTATTAACTCGGCTAAAAAAAAATCTTAACAAGTGACAATGTCGCAAATGTCCCCGCAGTTGAAACGATATCACTCGATGACGCCTGAGGAAAAACAACATCGGAAAAATGTGGCGGCTGCGTGGTTTGCGCGTCAAGATCCGGCAAAAATCAAGGCCGTCCGTGATGCATGGGTCCGTCGTAAGCTCGATGCAGACCCAGATTATTTTCGGAGGAAGCATGCGGAATGGTACCGACTGCGTCGCGCGAAAATCCAGCAAAAACAATTGTCGAGTATCGATAATGGAGTCCGATCAAACAGTCCAACCACCACCGCCGATTCCGCTGAAACGCCAACGCCAACGCAAGCCGCCACAAAAAGAGAAGCCAAAGTTTGAAATTCGGCGGGGGGACTTCCAGGTCGACATGCATATCAAGTCATTGGCATAAAGTGCGTGCGTCCAAAACTTTTTTCAAGACTTTGTAACAATGGATGAGAGTGAACGCAAACGAGCGTACGTACTTCGCATGAAGGAAGAAGATCCCGCAAAATACGAGGCGTATTGTCAGCGAATGCGTCAATGGTTTCTCGATCATTATCATGGTGATCCGTCGTACCGCGAGCATATCATTCAGCGGTCGCGAAACTACCGCGCTGAAAAATCGAAGGATCCTGAATGGCGGCGAAGAAGGTCCGAATATGAGAGAGAGCGACAGAAAAGGAAGCGTCTGGAACGTCTAGAACAATCTGCCGCACTGGCTACTGCAGGGGATGGCGAGCCAGCGACGACATAAATAGCTCCTCCTTGCGTCTGAATGTCAGAATTATTTTGTCTCTGTCCATCAATATGTCGATCCAACTGGTGAAAACTGTCACAGCCTACGACCGTCCACAGTTCTTCACGTTGGAGCAGGCGATCAAAGTCCTCTCGAAGAGTCAGTCGTGGTTGGAGCAGTATGGCGCCGACACATGGGTTTCTCTGTTCGGAGACTACGACGGCATCGTCAACGAAGTATGGGGCAGCGGATCGATCGACGAACATCGGATGAAGGCGTCGAATCAATTCGCGTTCATGGTGGATGCCACGCTGAAGTTTTTCAATCTCCCTGATGATCCGGTGTTGAAGACCGTCGTAATCTGCGAGGACTGCCGCGAGGTCATCGTGAACGGCCAGTCTCGGAGCAAATACAGCTTCCACTTGACAGCGCCGTACCTGAAGACCACCGTCAAGTCCATGCCGTGTCTTTGGATGATAGCCGACGAAGCAGCTGGTTCGCATGAGAATACTGAAAACATGGTTATCCTACCAGAGTTTATTCCGTCTCGATTCTTTGATATGCGGGTGTACCCGTCTCCAGGGACTGATCCCGTCGGCTTCACCCGTCTTCTGCGTGCCGTAAATCAAGACAAGTCGTGGAAGGGATCGATGTCCGCTCTGAAAATCTACAGCGGCTCCATCGAGCAGCACATCATCCAGAATGTTTCCTTAGGGAAACACGAGGTAGCTGCATCGGATGAATGGATCGAATACTTCTACATGTCCCGCGAGATGGTCGAGCAGATTTCCAGGCCCGATATCGACATGGACCTCGCAGAACTGTACGAGATCTGCAAGCACGTCCCCGCGAGCCAAGTGGAAACCTACGAGACCTGGATGCCGCTGATGATTGCAGTGGCCAACTATTACAAGTCAAAAGGCTGGAAGAAGGCCGAGTTCAAGCGGATGGCTCACCAGATCTCCATGCAGGCACCGGATTCTTACAATCAAATTGTGGTGGACAAGGAGCTCGAGAAGATCTGGAAGAACGCGGCGGGGCGCAACGGACTTGGCACAATTTTTTATCACGTCTGTCAGAGTATGCCGGGCAGGGAAGCTGTTGCAAGGTTGCTGGCCGCCAAAGAGCCTTGTTTGTTCACTCCTGAGGACGTCGAGGGTATCCAGGTTGACACTGTAACACAATTGGCGTACGATGTGTTTTGGCAGCAGACAGATGCGCGTTTTGCGAGGTTTGCAAAACAGTTTTTGGGTAGCAATTTTGCTGCAGTTCATGGTGAAAAAGTTTGTTGGTATCACTTTCGAGATCATCGTTGGCATGAGGATGACGGCAAAGCTATTCGCGACGCGTTATGCGGTCCAGTCCTCGAATGTTTGCTTACAAAATTTCGCGAGGTGAAAGCTTCTACCGTTCAGACACCGCTTAGAGAGCACTGCATGTCTCCCGAGATGCACGAGGGCGTCATCACTCGGTACCTCGAAAATATGTCCAAGTTGGTAAACGTAGTCCGCAAGTGTGCTGACGATTTCGGAGTCGACAAATCGTTTTTAACCAAGATGGATGCAGACAATCAGTTGCTGGTTTTTGAAGATGGCGTTGTCGACCTGAGAACCAACAAATTTCGTGACGGCACACCTGAGGATATGTGTTCGAAATCGACAGGTCACAAGTTTCCACGCGAAAGCAATCCAGAGATCCGCAGTGAGATCGTGACATTTTTCGAGCAGGTTCACCCTGAAGAAGATATTCGCGAGTATGTTTTGACTGCGGATGCTCATCACCTTGCTGGCCAAGACGGGACGGACGAAGTGCATTACGAAGTTGGTGATGGAGCGAATGGCAAGGGTGTCAAAGAGGAACTCCGTTCAAACGCTTTGGGCGACGTCATGGAAAACGGATATTGCTATTCGGCTGATGCCAAGATTCTTTCGCAACAAGACGGATCATCAGGTAGTTCTTCGTCAGAGCTGGCGTTGTGTCGCGGTGCTCGCATGATAATCGTGCAGGAGCCCAAGGGAATTCAGCGTGGGGACGTTATCAAAAAAATCAGCGGTGGTGGCAAGATATCTGCGCGACAGCTGTTCAAAAATGCAAGTACGTTTCGCGCGAGTGGCGCACTTGGGGTTCAAGCAAACGAACTGCCGACAATAGATAAGGTTGACGGTGGTGTCAAGCGGCGTGTTCGTATTATTCCGCACACCAGCAAATTCGTCGATGCTCCCGATCCACAAAATCCTCGCCAGTTTCTGCGTACTGGTATCCGTGAACAGTTTGCGCACAACAAGGCTTATGGTGCCGAGTATCTGCTCATGCTGTTGGAACGTCGTCGCGAAGGAAAGGGTTGTCTGCGCGGGTATCCGGTCCCGCAACAGATTCAGTACGTAGCGGATGATAACATCACTGCCACCATTGAGTCCTTCATCGACTCCAAGCTACATGAAATGGATGCAGACGTGCTGAATCGCCTGCGAGTCGACGGAGTGCCAGTCACCAGCGGCGTTCAGTTTTTGGACTATTCTGGTGTTGTCAGCAGGAACGACATCGTCGACAAGTTCAAGGAATACAGCAAATTGCGACGTTGTGACGGAGCTCTTCTCGGTCAGCTCATGGATGCAGTCCAAAAGCAATTTCCAAATGCAGTGATGGTGCCCGATGTCTGGAATCCATACGTCGAAGGAGTCGGTCGCAAGTGCAAGCGCAATGTCGTCTGGGGTATCGCATTCGCTGCATCATGGTAGAATCAGAATCAGTTGTGAAATTCTCAAAAATATCTGATTCCACACTTCTGATTCCATATTTTTACCTTCGTGAATACAATTGCATTTGCAAATATGATAAGAAGATCATATTATGCTCTGATAGTTGTCTTGTTATCATCGTGCTGCCCTTCGTAGAATCAAGAATCACTTGTGACGCCCAAAACAGGGGTTCCAGAGCGTTGCGAACAAGAAAAAAAAACAGAGCACATCCCCAGATTTTTTTTTTTTTGTAAAATGGATAGCTGGATTTCGAGAAAAAGCTGATTCTCTGATTCCATGAGTCTGCCTCCATAATTTATCAAGGCAAGTTATCTGTGAAAATCGGTACTGTGACCATGCGTGAAGGTGGAATCATGTATTTTGCACATCTGATTCCAATCCGATCCACAACTGATTCCACGGCTTATCGCGTCCAGATCCGTAAAAAAACGTCTAACACAGTTCCATGGGATTCGCCAAATGCTTCATCGGTGACTACACTGCCTTGAACGAGTTTGCCGACGAGTTCGAGATCCACGACGCGACGTGGTCTGCATCGCAACTGACCGAAGAGCCATACCTGCAGTTCGTGTGCATGTTCACGAAAGCCGAAGGCTGCATCGTGACAGCCGTCCTGAAAGAGGGAAAAATCAATAAGGTGGACCTCCCGAAGAGCAAGCGTGCTCCAGACGTGTTCGTGCCCGCCAAGACATTGCAGCTTGTAAAGCGGGTAGCTATGAACAAGGAGTTGCTTCAGGAAGCGATCGACAAATCGGATATTATGTGGACTTAACGCGGCTGAATCCCAAAAAAATATTCAACGGGTATTTCAATGGAGTGGCGTGTAGTCGAAAACTATCCAGCATATTTAGTCAGCAACCAAGGCAAGATCTTGTGTTCCAAAACGGGAAACTATGTCTTCCCAACCAGAAACATGGCTGGATTTTTGACCGTCCAACTCTGTCGTTACGGCAAACCAACCACGATGTTTCTGCACCGAGTGGTCGCCAATGCATTCGTGGACAATCCGACAGGTCACCCATTTGTCCGACATATGGACGGCGACAAACTCAATAACAAAGCCGCCAATTTGATATGGAGTAACTTCGAAAGTTTCTATCACGACGAGGAGGATGATGATGAAGCAGATCGATTCGCAGACAACTTGGAAGATCTGCTTACGTCGTGAGTGCCTCATGTATGATATCACCTATGCGCTGTAGGACATCGACCAAGCGCTGACTGTCATTTAGAACCGTGTCATAAGCTTCGGTATTGTCCCCTCGTGCCTCGTAAGCTTCCTGCAGCTGGTCGAGTTGACGGTACGTGTCCGCAGTGCTCAGTGAATGCCCGCACATGTACGCGATGTTCTTCCGATCAGCAGTGCTCAACGGGGGCCCAGCGTTGATGTGGGTAACATACATACGACGCAAGTTTCGGATACCCAAGTGCACCCCAGTGGTCTTGAACAGAGCCGCTTTGAGGACAGAGTGGAATCGAGCGGAGTTGGCGTTGCCGTTTCTGTCAGGAAAGAACAAATCGTTGCTTCTCAGAGTTTTCTCTTTTGCGTATTCGCGGATAGTCTCGTTGAGGACGTTGATGTCCGTCATGTACTTGGCGTATTGGCTGTCGGGACTCAGCTTGACGAGATAGCGCCCGTAGGCTCGAACGGTCTTGTACGAGCCCAAAATGACCCAACACGGATCATCTTCGTTTTCGGGAACAACTATGTAATTTTTCCCGTCTGCTGCGGGTTCTCTCGTTACATACCGACAGTCGAAGTAGTCTCCACGGCGCGGTGGCAACAGCACATATAACGCCAACACAAGGTGCTGTTCTGATGCAAATTCGGTGTCCCGCAGCTGCTTTTCGGCGGCGACAATCCGATCCCATGATATGTCCACATCGAAATCTCGAGGCTCATTTTGGTCCCTTTGGCGGTCGCGAGCAGCAGCTTCTTGCTGCATGGAGTTCCATATCGCATCGTACCCCACCGCATTGACCCCGACGGTTCTGGAACCGAGCACATCGAGCAGACTGACGATGGCGCCGAGTGTAGTAGCTCGCGTGGACTGGTTGGGGTAAACTTGCGGAAGCCATTCGAGAAATTCAGCGGACCCGAGCATTTGTTTCAAGTCGTATGTGGCCAATCGATCGAGACCTATGTTCTTGTGTCGAAGCCAATGACGGGTTAACGAACGTATGACTGCGATCTTTTTTTTCAGGGTGGACTCCGTGTTAACCCCCTGTTGGACCAATTTCCGAAAAGCTTGCTCGACGTCATTAAGCGTTATCCGTTTTGGCGAGCCCTTTCCTCGCCCAGCATGCTCTCGAACGACATTTCTTCTCCCGTCTGTCTCCGCTTGTGGCTGTGCGGCCCTTGCTTCGGCTACCTGTCTGCGTGTCCTGACCATCTACAGTATATTCCACAAAGTTTTTGCAGTATATTATGATGTACAAAAATGTCCGTTCATATCATGGACTGCCTCGGTAAGTACGACGAAGAAAAACAAACTGTTGCATTGTTATCGAGGGATGGTTTCAGCGTAGACGTCCCCATTGATGCACATAATGTGCCATTGGTGAGAGCACTGGTCAATACCATGATGGCGATTTGGAAACCTCGAAAAACAAAGGCAACTCGAGGGCACAACGAATACAATAAATTTATCGGGCAGTACCTAGTTGGATACAAACAGAAATGCATTGAAGAAGACAAGCCTTACAGCAACCACGATGCGTTCAAAGCCGCGATAGAAGCTTACTCGGTCGCAAAACAAAACGGGGAAATTATGAGAGATCGAGTTGCGGCCTTCAAAGGGCGTAGTGAAAATGTAGAAGTAATGCTAGGATGATTAACGTACCTGTCAGCTTCACCTGCAACGATCTCATTTGCAATTGGTTTTGTAAGCGGAATCCAACCCACCGCATCGAAAAGGAATGGAACGATTTGGGTTACTCTATAACCGTGCTCCCCGTTGACGCGTCCCGAATTGACATGACAAACCTGTATCCGACCACGAACAGAGTGGAGCGCTGGAATGTTTTTGTGGTCGGCTCCGACATGACATTCATCCTGGCCAACACAGGGACAATGTCGCTAAACAACGAGGGTGCTGATAAAACTGCCAAGATCGCGCATGCTTTACTGAATACCACCGGGAGCATCTTAGATTTAGAACTGCAGCAATTTCTGCGGCCTGTTCTTCAGACTACCTTGGAGGGAAAACCGTTGCAGTTTTTTGTCGTCATATCTGCGGACACATTTTTTGTAAACACATTTCCACTGGTCCACGCAAACGGTAAAGTGGTTGGCGCCGTGATTTTTTTAAGAGCTACAGGCGACGCCCAAGACCCGCACACGGCTGCTATCCGGAGGTCACTCGACATTTGATAAAAAAAATATTCGTAACATTATGGAACCTGGCAGCGAAGAGCATCG
>Ga0208378_1000743_pt1 | contig 10304 bp, 10 predicted proteins | sample CryBogCBE24Aug09_FD_184556 | JGI IMG/M metagenome (GOLD analysis project Ga0208378, IMG submission 184556) | Freshwater microbial communities from Crystal Bog, Wisconsin, USA - CBE24Aug09 (SPAdes) (version 2) | ecosystem: Environmental > Aquatic > Freshwater > Lake | place: Crystal Bog...
TGAAAGCATCATCTTCGATTTCTTCATCATTAAATGTTTTATAGATATTATCCATTAATTCATCTAATAATCTTTTACCATTTTGAGATTGTGAAACGACTTCTTTCATGAATACTAAGAAATTCTTAGCCGGTAATTTAATGATTTCAACAAATAAGTAATTTTGTAATTCTACTTTGTTTTCATCGGTTATAATATCTTCAGGGAATTGTGAACGGACTCTATCCCAAATAGCCGGTCCTAATCTTAAGTCCCACACTTCTTTTTCAATTGTATCTTCTTTTTCATGAACACGTTGTGCCAATTCCTCATCTTCAGGGTCACCATGGTATGAAAATACTTCCAAAATACCTTTGATAATTTCGTGAACACAAATTGGGAAGTTTAATGCTCTTACTCTAATTGTTGGAGGATTTGTGTTTCTGTCAGTTTCTTCTTTACCACCAACTCCACCACCACCCATCATTCCTGCCATCATTTGGTCACTCAATTGCCAATATAAACTATCGTTAATTGACATAAGTAAACCATAATCGTTTAATAGAGTTTCAGAACCTGTAATTTCTCTAATTCTATCAGGAACTAAATGATACATGTAGTGTCCTTTTTTAGAAGCACCTTGCATCATAGCATTTATAAATCTTCTCTTAGCTCTTTCTAAATTTAATTGTTCTAAATCATTATACAATTCAATTTCAAGTTCAGGTGCCTCCATTTCTGGTTGACCTTGTTCTGGTTGTTCTCTATTGAAATCATCGGTATTAATTTCACCCATACCAACAATTTTCACATCAAATTGGAAAGAACCTTCAGGTATACCCATTTCTTTTGTAACCAATTCAATTGCTAATTGTTCTAATTGTTCTCTATGATTTCTTTCTGCAGCAACAATATTGTTGTGAGCTCTCATCATAGTTTGAACCAATGGGCTAATATTAGTATCGGCATTCATAGGTGTATTATCACCTGTGTAATGTCTCATTTTTTGAACCACTTGTCTATATCTCTCAGAAGCTAAAAGTTCTTGGAAATTTTTGTTTGGTTCTTCACCTGTTGAAGGTAAAGGTAATTTTTTTAAAGGTGTTTCACCGCTCGCCAATTTACTCGTCACATCTCCATGTGGTCTATCGGGAGTATCATAATCCATTGCCATTTCATTAATGTTTTCTTGGATTAAAGATAATAATTTTTTCTTAGAAAACTTCATTTTTATTTATCTTTTTTTTCTGCTAACGCTTTTGGTTTATGATTTGGTCCTGGTTTTGGTAAATATGGACTATCTTTTTTTGGTTTTGTACCTGGTTTTGTAGTTGGTTTAGTTCTTGGTTTTGTCGGTGCGGTTGCGGGTCCCATTTTCTTTTCTGCCAACGCTTTTGGTTTGTGATTAGGTCCTGGTCCTGGTTGGTACGGTGTTTTTGGTTTTGGTGTTGTACCGGGTTTAACCGTTGGTTTTGGTTTTGTTGGGGCTGTTGCAGGTCCTGAAGACGTAATAGAATCATAAGTCATAAACTCAGGAATACCATTATGTCCCTTTTTAATACCCGGTCCAAACTCGTGAGTCATAGTTGCAGACTCATTTAATTTAGTTTGAATTAATTCCATAATTTCATTTTTAGATGTGAAACTATGATATAAATTATTTTCAGCCAAATTATTTACCCATTCTTTTACCTCTATACCTTCTCTTTTAATATTTTTCCACATTGCCGCTGCAGCAACTTTTTCACCCGCTTCTTTACTACCGTATTTCTTAGATGCTTTATCTGCAATTTTTTCAAATCCTTTACCTTTCTTACCTATATCTCCACCATGTTTAGCCTTCTTTACAACTTCACTTTTCTTCTCTTTAGAAAGACCTGCAGATGGTTTTGATTCGTTAGTATCAACTACTGTTGATTTATAATCAGGATTACTAATTTTTTTAGATTTAGGGAAATTAACATTTTTCTCACCTTTATTCATTAAAGAAGTTGATTTTTTCAACCCTTCTAAATCACTATAAACTAAACGTTCACTATCATTTTTACCTTTGGTACCTTCTTTTCTTGGGTGACCATAAACTTTTTCGTTACCTTTTGTGAATACATCTATTTCGTGTCCATCATGTTTAATAGTATCTACTTTTTTGTGTCCTCCACCAAATAAACCTTCTTCCAAATGTCTATCATCACAAGAACAATTAGTCATAGATTTACCACAATGCTCACATTTTTTACCCTCTTCAACATTATATTTTTTACCGTCAACATTAAAAGAATCTTTATGTTGTGATTTAGCTTTTGCCAATTCACCACTAAATTTATTACCCTCTTTTGTTTCTTTTGGTGTTTCTTTTTTATGACCATTAAAATTTGGTATAGGTGGTTTTGGAACTACATATCCTTTTTTCTCTTTTTCTTTATTTAATATTTTAAAGTCATCGGCATCGATTTTACCATTATGGTTTTTATCGATTCTTTTTTGATTACCTTTTAATTCTTCATCCATATGTGAATAATCGCAAGAACATTTATTCATAGGTTTACCACAATCGTCACACATTTTAGATTCTTTTTCTGTTATAGAAACATTTACACCTTGAGCATTAAGATTTTTTGCCATATCCCCTGCCGCTGGATTTTTACCACTTATAGTAGTTACACCCTTACCTGTTGTTTGAGGTGTTGATTGTTCCCCTAACATTCTCTCGGCCAATTGACCTAATTGTTTATCAGTTAGTTTAACTAAAGTTGTTTCAGATAAACCCTCCTTAATAAGTTTCTCAACAATTATATTTCTTCTCATATATTTTTGATTTTTATTTCTTCTTTTAATAATATAAAACCTCTTGATTTTAATTTCTTTGTAACATTTTCGATAGGTTCTGCAAATTTAAATGTTAATCTATCTTCAGTATTTTCAAAGTCAAACTTTTCCCATGATAATGAGATTACACCATCTACAGCATCAATAACTCCGAAATAATCGGAGTCTTGAATCAATTCTAATTGTAAATCTGTATCTTTTAGTAAACCAACTACATCAACATATTCGATGTCAGGAGATTTAGACCTCTGACAAGACGAAGCAGGTATAGCGAACCAATCACCCATATCGATTTCGGTGGTCTCACTGAATACGAATTCGTATTGTTTTTGACCTTTATAATCTGAACCGATTTCATTGACATATATAAGATGCATTTTATTTAAAGTATTTTCCTAAAGTTTCTTTAACTGCTGAACTAATTTGATTATGAATTTCATCCATATCTAATTCTTTAGTATCATCTTCATCATCTTCATGACTATCTTCACCATCTTTTGGTAAATAAGAATCTAAACTAATTTCGTCCATTGGAGCAGGACTATTAATAAATTTATCTAATTCATTTATAGCGTCTTCTGATAATTCTGCGTCTGATGGTTCAGTTGCAGGTTCAGTTGGTTCTTCTTCTCCTTCAGGAGCGTCAGCACCCATTTCATCCTCTTCTCTATCAAATTTCTTTCCAATCTCTTCAATATCCTCATCTGATAATTTATCTAAATCAACTGCAGAAATAATCATATTAAGAACATACTTAATATCATCACTTTCCATTCTATCATGTAAATCTCTTAATTCTTGACCTAATTTACCTGCGTATTTTTGTACTTCAGCCATATAGTCAGAACGTTTTCCTGAACCTTCTTCTCCACCTGTAGCGTCTCCGTCCATTTCAGGAGAAGGTGTTGCATCATCCGTACTTGGAACACCCGCAGCATCATCTGTAGGTGCTGGTGGTGCGTCTGATTCAGGAGCAGGAGGTGCATCAGACGGTGCAGGTGCCGGTGCATCCATAGATGGTGCAGGAGCAGAAACTTCGTCTTGTGCTGGTTTTGGAGTTTGTTTTAGAACGTATTTTGTGGCTTCGTTTAATTCCTCTTGACCTTTAATAAATTCAAGTCTTTTATATGCTTCAGCATAAGAAGAAAATCTATTTTTGTTCTTCATATACATTCCACCTATATAATCTAAAGATGATTCGTTTAAACCTCTTTTTACATAGTATCCGTCTTTTTCTTTAACAATACCAAAAACTCCACCGGTAGTTGATTCTTTTACCAATTCTGCTTTTGATTCGTTAATTTTCTTATTACTGTTGTAGTATGTTAACTCAAGAATTCTTTTTAATTTTTCGTCTGAGTTTAATTTTTCACTACCAAGTGGTTTTAATTCTGCCATTTTATAATTTGTTAGATATACTTATTCTTATCCTATAAATATAAAGATATATGGAAAAAAATAGGTCTATTTATTGTGTTATGGACAATTTTTTATCTGTAATGTCCGTTTTTAATTTTAAAAGTTTCTCTATATAACCGTTTCTTCTCAATAATTTGAATACTAAATTTTCATATGAGTACTCACCACCAGATTCTAAACCGGTCTGTCTGAAGTCTTTTATCTTCGTTCTTATTTTTTCAATTAGAGGTAATGTATTTTTGTTTTTACCGTTTTTAACTAAAGTATCAATCATTTTAGCATAAAACTCAGCCTTACTTAAAATTTTATTATCATCTATTTTTGGATTTTCTTGTTTTGGTTTTACCTCCCATTTATCATGTAAAACCGAATAAACACCTGAAGAAACATGAGGTTCTTCAATATCTTGAACATACATTTCAACATCATAACCTTTAATTACGATATCATGTTTTTCATTCCAAATATTCTTTTTAGCGTCAAAAAATTCTTTTACTAAATCAGAATTATATTTGGATTCTTTAAAATCTATAATAATATGTAAATCTACGTCTGAGAAATTAGACCAATTGTAATTTGCTAAAGATCCTGTTAACACAATATCATGAACAAAAAACTCAACTCCAAATGTTTCAATAAACTCATCTGAAATTTCCAAAAGTTTTTTTCTGATTTCAGGTCTCATAATAAACCCCTTACCTTTCTCTTCAAATATTTGAGGAGATAGTGTTTCTTTAGGTTTAAAAGATTTCACAATCTTCTCATCACCTTCCTTATCTTCAATTAATTCTTCGAAAAGACTCATTTGATTTTTTTGTATTTATGAACTTTAGCAATGTTCTCATTGAAATGTTTACCGTGAGATTCTGCCAATCTAAACTTAGTAAACTTTGTCCAAGGAACTTTATTATACTCATAAATAGAGCCGTTATTAAAAGTAACGGTTAAATCTTCTGTTTCGGTATTAAAGTGAGCCGACTTTAAATTAGATGATTGAATTTCGACCATAATCATCTTACCTTCAATTTTTTCTGATAGTATTGCCATATATTAAATTATATACAATAAATATCAAAAAATAAACCCCTCATTTAGAGGGGTTTAAGTTTAATTAGATAGTTCTAACTTTTTTGTATTTGTAAGTTCGAGCGATACTTTCGTTTAAGAACTTACCTTGTGACTTAGCCAATCTAAACTTTGTAAAAGTTGTAGAAGGTACTCCTTGATACTCGTAAATGCTACCATTTACAAAAGATACTCTCAAGTTTTCTTTTAAAGCATCGTAAGTTGCTTTGTTTAAACTTGTTGACTTGATTGATACTTCAATCATCTTACCGTTGATTTTTTCTTTTTTTACTGACATGGTGTAATATTTTAATAGTATAAATCTACAAAATATTTCTCAAATAAAAAAATTTTTAAGGTAAAAAATTAATTTAATGAAATTAATCTTTCTAAACTTTTCTTCTTATCAATTGGTAATGAAAGAGTTAAAACTCCATTTTCCACCGTTCCATAAATGTCTTTTTCTTTTACATCATCGGGAATAGTGTACGATTTAACAAAACTATCAACAAAATAATGATTATTATCACCTTCTTGTTTTTCATAAGATATCCTTAAGACACCTTCTTTTGTTAAAATTTTTAAATCGTCTTTAGTTAGGCCAGGTACACTTATCGAAACTGTATATTCAGTTTCATTTTTTTTAATGTTTGTTTCAGGTGTGGATAGAAATCTTTTCGTATCGAAACCTGCAAAAAATGGGTCTTTTAATAATGTTGTTATCATAGTTATAAAATTTTATCAGTAATTAAACAAATTTTTTGCCATTTGATAATATTTGACAATATGACATAAAAAAAATTATTTTTTGACATTTTGTCTATTCTTTGGTTTTTAGAATAATTTGTGTTATGTTTGTTGTAAATAAACTTATTACACATGTCAGTAGACTTTTTTGAAGACGGACCGACCACTAACCCGAAGAAAGTAAGGAAAGGGTCAAATACACCAATCTTAGACAATTTCTCTCGTGATCTTATTAAGATGGCTGAAGAGGGAAAAATTGACCCTATTATTGGTAGAGATAAAGAGGTAAAAAGAATTGCACAAATTTTATCTCGTAAAAAGAAAAACAATGCAGTTATTGTAGGTGAGGCCGGTGTTGGTAAATCTGCCTTAGTGGAAAAATTAGCACTATTAGTTCACAAAGGTGATTGTCCAACAAATCTTTTAGACAAACGTATTATGTCGTTAGATTTAACTTCACTTGTTGCAGGTACAAAATATCGTGGACAATTTGAAGAAAGAATTAAAGCAATTTTAACCGAGTTACAAGAAGCACCAAATGTAATTGTATTCATTGATGAATTACATACGATGGTTGGAGCAGGTAATGCAAGTGGTTCTATGGATGCTGCCAATATTTTAAAACCCGCATTAGCAAGAGGTGAAATACAATGTATTGGTGCCACAACATTGGATGAATACAAAAAAAGTATTGAGAAGGATGCAGCTTTAGTAAGAAGATTTCAAAAAATTATTTTAGATGAACCAACCGCATCTGAAACTGTTGAGATTTTAAAAAACCTTCAAGAGTCTTATGAAAATTTTCATAGAGTAAAATATGAGGATGAAGTAATTGAAACTATTGTTAAATTATCACATAGATATATTACCGATAGACAATTTCCCGATAAGGCAATTGATGTTTTAGATGAATTAGGTTCCGAAAAAAGAGTTTCAACAAGAATACCTGAATCGATTGAAAAATTAAAAAAACAAATCGACGAAATAAAAGAGAAAAAGGTACAAGTTGTTAAACAACAAATTTATGAACAAGCAGCTAAATTAAGAGACGAAGAAAAGAAATTGTTTGATAAACTTGAAAAAGAAAAAATATCTTGGGCGGAAAAACAAAAAGATAATAAAACACCTGTTACCACTGATGATGTTTATGAAATTATTTCACAAATTACAGGAGTACCAATTACTAAATTAGATTCCAAAGAAACTCAGAAATTATTGAAGATGGAAGAAATTATATCTTCAAAAGTAATTGGACAAGATGAAGCAATTTCATCTATCTCTAAAGCAATTAGAAGAAATCGTGTTGGTATTAAAGATGCTAATAAACCAATCGGTTCATTTATCTTTTTAGGTTCTACGGGTGTTGGTAAAACATTCTTAGCAAAAACATTGGCAGATACTTTATTTGGTGATCCTGATAAAATCATTCGTGTTGATATGAGTGAATATATGGAAAAACATAATGTATCAAAATTAATTGGTTCTCCTCCGGGTTATGTTGGTTATGATGAAGGTGGTCAATTAACTGAAAAAGTTAAGAACAATCCATTCTCTGTTATTTTGTTTGATGAAATTGAAAAAGCACATAAAGATGTATTCAATATCTTATTACAAATTTTAGATGAGGGTCATTTAACGGATTCATTTGGTAGAAAAATTAATTTTACTAATTGCCTTGTAATCATGACATCTAATATTGGAGCAAAAAAAGTTTCTGAATTTGGAGGAGGAGTTGGATTTAGTACTTCATCAAGTGAACAACAAAAATATGAAGTAAGAAAAACAATGATACAAAAGGCACTTAAACAACAATTTAATCCTGAATTTTTAAATCGTATTGATGATATTGTTTTATTTAATTCTTTAGGAGAAGAGGTATTAAAACAAATTATTAATATTGAAGTTTCTAAATTAACTAACAGATTAAAAGATAAAAATTATAAAATTACTTTTGACAAATCAGTTATTTCAAGAATCTTTGAATTAAATTCACAAGAAGAATATGGTGCTCGTCCTATTAAACGAATTATCCAAAATCTTTGTGAAGATTTTTTAAGTGAAGAAATTTTAAAAGGTGAAGTTTTAGAAAATCAACAATATACATTAAAATATAAAGGTGATAAATTAATTTTTTTGAAAAAATAATATAAAAAATTGACTTTTTGTTAATGTTTTATATATTTATTACCTCACGGGTATTCTTTGTCGATTACCTTTTCGTTTTTTTCAAGAGTAAGTGGAGTTGAATCCACCGAAAGACCTTAAACCCCGACATCTCGTTGGGGTTTTTTTATTGAATTTGGTTTTGTCATTAATGTTTCGTATATTTACTATTATGAGAAAAATTATATTTATTTTAGCTCTTGGTGTAACACTAACACTAACAGCTTGTGGTTCAGGGTCAGCCGCAAAACAAGCAAAAGACTCAACAGCAGTATCTACTGATACTACGGCTAAGGCAACAGATTCAACAGCAACTGCAGTTGATTCAACAAAAGGTGGTGCTAAAGCAGAAGAAGCTGTTAAATAAGAAATTGGGGGTTGGTTTATTCTGACCCCAATTTTTTAACTTTTAAATCTCTCCTATGGATACAATTGAAAAACAAGGTGAATTAATTCTTTTAAGAGGATTACCTGGTTCAGGAAAATCTACATTGGCAAAAATCATTTTACAATTACCATCAAATACAGAACCCGAAGTTTTATCTGCAGACGATTTTTTTACTAATGATATTGGTGATTATGAATTTGATGCAACTAAATTAAGAGAAGCACATAACTATTGTCAATTTAGATGTTCTGAAAGAATGAGACAACAAAAGGCAAGAATTGTTGTTGCAAATACTTTTACTCAAGAATGGGAAATGGAAGAATATTTTAAAATGGCGGAAAGATACAATTATAGAGTTCATACTGTAATTGTAGAAAATCGACATGGTAGCGAGAACGTTCATAATGTACCAGAAGATAAACTCCAAAAAATGAAGGATCGTTTTGAAATTAAGTTATGAAATGAGTCAATTCATTAAATCTTATTTTACAACAATACCACAAAAAAAAAACAAAAATGAAATTTCATTCAATCATACATAGAAACCAATGGGTAGTTTATCCATTACCTTTTGTTTATTTATATTTTGAAACTTGTCAACCCGATTCTCACGTTTCTTTTCGGAAGAACAAAATATGTGGAATTTATCTATCTTTTAATTGGATAAAATGGACTTGGAATATTGGATTTTTTAAACCGCTAAACTAATGTTAGAAATTTTAGAAAAATATCATCAAGATGGTTTGTTACATAAACAAACGCATCCTACAAAAGATTTGACTATATGGAACTATTCACCAAAAGTTCAATATGAGCGTCTTTGGGATGAAATAACTATTATGTGCCGTGGACTTGTAACCAATTCAAAAGGTGAGATTGTTGCAAGACCATTTAAAAAATTCTTTAATTACGAAGAACATAAACCAGAAGACATTCCAAATGAACATTATGAAGTGTTTGAAAAAATGGATGGATCATTAGGTATTCTTTTTTATTATGAAAAAGAATTAACATCTTACGAAAGAGATGTTCTATATAGTAAAAAAATGGAAGGATTTATGGATACCGATGATGTAAAAACAGATGATTATTATGATGAAATAGGTATTCCAAAAAAAACTGGTGAATGGATAATGGCAACACGTGGATCATTCACATCACCACAAGCAATTAAAGGAAAAGAAATTTTAGATAAAAAATATGATATTAGTTCTTTAAGAAAAGATAATACATATTTGTTTGAAATCATTTATCCTGAAAATAGAATTGTTGTTGATTATGGTAATGAAGAAAAATTAGTTTTGCTTGGCGGATTCCATACTGAAACTGGTTATGAAATACCATATAGTTCATTATTTTTTATGGCTGAATGTGGATTTGAAATAGTTCGTCTTTGGAAGACTTGGGACGAAGATTGGAAAACTCTTCAAAAAGAAATATCAAAACAAGATGAAGGTTACGTAGTTCGTTTTAAAAATGGTTTTCGTATGAAAATCAAAGGAGACGAATATGTAAGATTACATAAACTATTAACTAATATTTCTTCAAGAGATATTTGGGAACATCTTAAAGATAATAAATCATTAGAGGACATTATTAGTGATGTTCCTGATGAATTTTATGATTGGGTTAAAAAAACCGCAATGGATTTAAATTATGCTTGTTATCAATTAAGAGAAACTGCAGGTAAATTACATGACGGTTTTAGATATGGAAA
>Ga0208378_1000747_pt1 | contig 10254 bp, 4 predicted proteins | sample CryBogCBE24Aug09_FD_184556 | JGI IMG/M metagenome (GOLD analysis project Ga0208378, IMG submission 184556) | Freshwater microbial communities from Crystal Bog, Wisconsin, USA - CBE24Aug09 (SPAdes) (version 2) | ecosystem: Environmental > Aquatic > Freshwater > Lake | place: Crystal Bog...
TAGGCCTGAGCCGTGTGGCCCTCGCCGTCGTCCCCGGTCAGGACGTAGTTGACGCTGTAGACCACGTCGGTCTGGCCGTAGGCGCTGGTCTGCACGTTCAACTGCGGAAAGGTCCAAGTGTAGGTGATGGCCATGGTGTTCCCTTAGCTCCAAGCAAATACGATAGCGCCACCGGCCCCGCTGGTGCCAGTAGAAGTTCCGGTCAGCGCGCCACCGGCCCCGCCGCCGCCATAGGCTCCACCGCCAGCGCCCAAGACGTCTCCCAAGCCCCCTTGGAACGTCGCCACAGACGGCTTCGAGGTTGTGACCGAGGTGCCGGTGCCGCCTGCATTTCCGCCCGCTCCGCCGCTGGCCGAGGACGTTCCCGCAATGCCGTTGGCGCTACCAGCCTGACCGCCGCTTTGAACGCCAGCCGTGCCCCCGGCACTTACACCGCCACCACCACCGCCGCCCGCTGACAGGGCGGGAGAGCTTATTGTGGTCGCGCTACCGGCACTGCCCGCCGTGTTCAACGTAACGGCTCCAGCGCCCCCGAAAGCGGGCACAGAGTAGGTAAACGAGGTCGATCCGCCCGTGACGCTCATAGTGTAGGTCACATACGCGCCGCCGCCGCCGCCCGCACCGCCCGCGCCGCCCGCATTGACGCCACCGCCGCCGCCCGCTCCCCACATGTAAATGGTCACATTGCGAGACCCCGAGGGCGCGGTAATGCTGCCAGAGCCAGTGACATACTGGTTGAATTTCGGGAACCCCGCCGTCGAAGCCAACAATCCTGCAACAGCGCCAGCCATCAGGAGAGCCCCACGCCAGAGATGACCCACACGGTCGCGGAATACTTGATGGCCGTGGCGATGCCCAGAGGAGCCAGCGTCCGCGATCCGGTCGTGCCGGTGGTATTGGCCTGATAAAGCGTGTCACTGGTGATGGCGATGGTGGCGTTTTGACCCGCGCCGGTTGATCCGTTGATGATGGTCAAGGTCGTGCCGACTGGGTAGGCCACCGAGGCGTTGGCCGGGATCGTGAACGTCTGGCCGTTGCCGATGATCAAGGACTTGCCAGCATCCGACAAGACCGCCGTGTAGGTCGCACCGCCAGCGTTGTTCTGCGGCAGGCCACGGAAGCCGAGGGAGTATTGGCTGGCGGGAGCTTGTGTGGAGTTGGCGAAGTAAATGTCTCCATAGTTATTGACGTTTCCACCGTCATCCATCTGCCAAATAACTGCTGAATATGCGTTATTAATCCATTGAATAAGCCCCCCAGAAGCCCTCAAATATTTCTGAGGAGTTGTTCCCCCATTTCCAATAAACAGAACATTTGCTCCGTTAGAATTGTTGGAGTCGGAGACGGTCAACACAGGTGTCACAGTGGAAATATTGTTTCCCAAAGCATAAATAGTGCCAACCCCAGCAGCACTGCTGACGGCAAGGCGGCCATAGCTGCCGGGCGATGAAGTGCCGACGCCCATGTTGCCGCTGGTGTCGATCCGCATGCGTTCGCCATTGACGGTAGAGAACACATACCCGCTCGCGGCGGCTTGGCTGCCGTAGAAGGTCAGCAGGCCGTTGGCTGTGACCCGGCCGATGTCGTAATAGTTCGAGCCGCCTGCGTCACCCAGCCGAAACTGATAGTCCACGCCCGACTGCTCGACATCGAGAATCCGCTGCGGGTTGTTGGTGCCGATGCCGACAAGGCCAGTGGGGGTGATCCGCATGCGCTCGGTGGCGGTATTGCCATTGCTGAACTGCAAAATTCCAGTATCGACGGCCGTGATGCGGGCTTGCTCACCGTTGGTCACGTTGCCCATGAACAGGTAGGCGCTATTGGTGCCAGAGCCCCTCGCATAAAAAGACCCATACCCGGCCGTGCCCGTCGAGATGATGCTGGCGTTTGCGGCCTGAGCTTCCAGCGTCCCGGCGGGTGCGAGCGTGTTGATACCGACGCTGCCGCTCATGGACACGTAGGTGTATCCGGCGCGGTTGATCCGCAGGACGCCCGCAGTCTGTCCATCGAGAACCGCATTGAACCCGGTCCCAAAGGTAATGGTGCCGCCCGCTGCCGTCGTGTCGTTGGCATTGATCTGGTTGGTTCCAGACCCGGAGACCTGCAAAATAGCCGAGGGCGACGAGACGCCGATCCCCAGCCGGTAGTTGGTGTCATCCCAGTAAAACTTGGCATTGTCCTGCGCGATCTGGCCGCTGGCGTTGCCAAACAGCACCGACCCGGCGGTCAGGGCCGACGCCGTGGAGGCCACCGACGCCCACGACAGGACTGCCGATCCATTGGTGCTGAGAACCTGCCCAGACGACCCGTCCGTGCCGGGCAGGGTCCACGTCGTGTTGTTGCCGGTGGCGGGCCCTTGGAAGCCCATGTAGCCGGTGGTCGAGCCCAGAAAGCGCAGCGCGCCCGACAGGCCGAAGTTTGTGGAACTGGTCTGGGCGACTTGGACGTTGGTGCCGTCGCTGACCACCTTGATCCGGTAGCCCTGCGGCAGGACCACCGACGACCCGCCGCCCGCCGACGAAAAGGTGACCGTGAACGCGCCCGTGGTGTTGTTGAAGATGCTCCAGATGCCGCCGATGCCGGAGGGAAGCTGGTAGTTCACATTGGCTGTCAGGGTCGCCACGCCGCTCAGGGACGTGCCAATGACGATGTTGGGGGCCTGCCACTGCGCCGTGGTTGTATAGGGCTGTGTGCCGCTCGTAGAGGACGTGAGGGCCACCGTGCCGGACTGGCCGGTCGGGTTCAGCACCTGATACCCGCCGAAGCAGGTGTCGATGGTGGACCAGTCGGCGTTCACCGGCAGGTTCCAGTTGCCCACGTAGTCATTGTTGGCGGGCTGTTCGAGCTTCTTGTTGGTCGTGTAAGTGGACGCCATGGTCTAGCCCTCAGATTGCCCGCTGGGCCACGTCGAGCGCCTTGACGATATGTTCGTCCGGCACGTTCAGCAGCGGCTCGGTGGTCTTGTCGGTTTGCTTCTTAGCATCTTTCGCCGCATTCAGCAGGCGGCTCACCAGATATTCATGGCGGCGCACGTCTTGAACCTTGCCGCCGGAGGCGCGTTGCGGCCGCGCCGCCTGCTGCATCAGGTTTTCAGCCCACTGCTCGACTTCGCCGACGGTCTTGCCCCGGAAAATCGAGGGGTTCGCGGCGACGGCCCGGGGGTCGATGTAGCGTTCGGCTGGCGCATTGTCGTCTGGCGCCGTTAGCAGGCGGTGGGCCCCAGCCGGGCCTAGAACGTGCGCCAGCTTGATCCGGCCCGGCGTGGGGTTGATGCCCTGCGCCTGCAGCCCGGCCGCATTGTCCCGGTCGAACTTGGGGCTCATATCGGCCTGCAGGGCGTCCCCCTGCGGCGTGCCGTGCAGCGCCGCGATCTGCTGATCGTTGAGCCCCCGTGCGACCTCGGGGTGGTACTTCTTGACGCTGTCGACGAACGTCCGCGTCAGGAACTGGCCGGGCCCGGTGGCCGAGGAGTTCGGGTTGCGGCCGGTTCCCTCCGTCTGCATGACGGCGTCGCCTACGTCGCCGCCCGGGGCGGCGTCGGCCCCCTGCAGCTCCTCCGGCCGCGTGCCGTAGTAGGCCCCCTTGGCGGCGAGGGAGCCGATCTTCTGCGCGTTCTGGAGCTGCCCAGAAGCCGCGCCGGAGAGTTTCGTCATGGCGCCCGCCAGCCGGGGCGACGACGCCGCCAGTGCCGCCGGGGCGGTCGCCAGAGCCAGCGCGGGGTTGTGGAAGAAGGTGGGCGCAATGGAGCCGTACGCCGCCTCCACGAGGGAGCGGCCGCCAGAGTGCCACGGCTGCACCGCCGCCCCAGCCAGCATGCCGCCGATCCGGGGGTCCTTGGCGATGAGCTGCTGCAGGAGGTTGGACTTGGGCGACGTGGACAGCCCTTTCAGGCTCTTGGCGAGGGTCTGGCTGGCGGTGGCTGTCTGCCCCAGACCGAAGGTTTTTGTCAGGTCCCGGGTGTTGTTCAGCCCGGCCTGATACTTCTCCATCAGCTTGGCGTATTCGGGGTCGGCGTCCGTCAGGGCCTGCTTCGCCCCCGCCCACACCTGCTTCACCGCGTTCTGCGCCGCCGACCCGTTGGGGAGGCTGTCCGCCTTGTCCCACAGCGCCTGCTTGAGGTTGTCGACGCCATCGAGGCTGGTGTGTATGGGGTCTGGTGAATTGCGATAGCCGTCCACGAGCCGCTGGGCGTCGTCGAGCGCGTCGTTGGCGTCCTGAAATTGCCCGGTGGCCGCCTGAAATTGAGGGCCGCCCATCTGAGTGCGGCCCCGAGCCTTGGCGAACGCCTGATCAATCGGATCGAAGGACGGCGTCACGCTGTTCAGGCCCGACCTCCCCTTGAGGTAGTTGGCGCTGACGTCGTCGCGCACGCTCTTGAGGGCCGCGTGTGCGGCGTCGGCGAGGTCCGCTGCTGTCCCCTGCCCCGTCACGAACTGCTTGTAAGCGGCATGCACAGCGGGGTCGGAGCTGGCGCCGACGGTCTTAACGAGGCTCAGGGCCGAATCCGGCACGCCGGTCGTGACCGAACTGGCCTTCTGCAGTACCCCGGAGGCGATCTTCCCCGGGAAGCGGGCAACGCGCACGGCGTTCTGGACGGGGTCGATTGCGGACCCCACCTTCGTCATGCCTTTGCCGACAGCGCCAGCCAGCTCTCCCACCTTTCCAAGGTTGCCGACTTCGCCAACCTTGCCGAGAATGCCGCCCGCGCCGCCCAGAACCGTGGAGGCGTCCATAGCCACGCCAAAGGGGTCGGTGGCGAGGTTTTGCTTGAACCCGGCGACGGAGCCGTAGCCCTGCTTGTAGTGGTTCTCCAACGCGGAGATCAGCGCCTCGTCCTTGGCTTTCTGCTTGGGGTCCTGTTTTGCACCGGCCGCGCCCGCGATCTGGGACCCCGCGCCGGCCGCGATCTGGCCGAGGCTGTTCAGCGTCTCTTGGGGGTGCGTTACGGCGTTGAACATGCCCGTGACGGCGCTCAAGCCGCTGGGTATGGCGTTGAGGAGCGCCTGCTGGCCTGTCTCGCCCCACGTTAGCTCTTTCGCCGGGAGGGGCGCGCCCGCGCGCCGGTAATTGGACTGCGCGCGGGGGCCCGATCCGCCCTTCGGCGGCAGCTTCGCCGCGCCGGGCGCGGGGGCGGGCGTCGGCTTCTTCATCGCCGCCAGCATCTCCAGCATACCGCTATCTTGCGGCGCCGCGTCCGGCGGCGTGGCGTCGGGGGCAGGCATTGGCGCGGCCACCGGCGCGCCCGGGGTGACGCTTGCGCCGCCTACGACATCGGGGTCAATCTGCGTGACGCTTGCGCCGCCTACGACATCGGGGTCAATCTGCGTGTCGCTCACTGGACGTACCTCACCGACCCCTCGCCGAAGCCGGGCATGTCAGCGCCGCCCTGCTCGAAGTGCTGTATGGCTTGCGGGTTCTTCGCGGCGACGACGTAGGGCGACTGGCCGTTGGAGCCGGGGGTGTACCAAGACTTCATCAGGGCGGGCAGCTTTTGCTGGTCGCGCGCGTAGGTGGGGAAGAACTCTCGCGTGAAGTTCTCCATGAGACCCGCGTGCGTGCCGTAGCGGCCGAGGTAGGCCTGCCGGTACTGCATGAAGTCTCTCTTCTGCTGGTTGGTGACCAGCATGTTGGAGAGGACGGAATTGGCGGCGTCGACGTTGTGTTCGCCGCCCGGCAGGGCGCTCGTGAGGGCGTTGGCGATCTCCGCGCTGTGCTGCCCGGCGCCCGCCGCCGCCGCCGACCCGGCGTAGGCTCTGATCTTGTCGATGATCTGCTTGTTGCTGACGGCCTTGTCCTGCTCAGACAGGAACGGCAGCACTCCGCCGGACATCTTGGAGATCGTGTTGTAGATGTTGACGACGCGGGCGCGGTCTTGAAAGCCCTCGCCAGTGGCCAGAAGGCCATCCTGCGGCAAGCTGTTCACGGTCGACGCCAGTTCGGTCAGGAGGCGATGCTCGCTGTCGATGTCGGCGGGGTTGCCCGCAAACTGGTCGGCACGCGCCGCCTGCAGTTTTTCGCCCTGCTCGAACGCGACGGGATTTCGCATCTGGAGCTGCGTCGCAAATTGCATGGCATTGCCGGTGGGCGTGACCCCGTAGGCCTTGGCCAAGGCGGCGTCCGTCGCGGCCGTGGGGGAGATGTTGTACTGCCCCGTGGCGTAGTTCGCAGAGATCGACTTCTGCCCCACCGGAGCCAAAGACGGCTGCCCGGTGCCAAAGTCGATGGCGTTGACCTTCGGCGCATAGTGGTAGGGCTTGCCGAAGATCGTGAAGGTGGTTGTACCCGGGCCAGCCTGCCCGCCAACGAGCTGCGTCCCCGGAGGCGCTCCGGTCTGCAGCGTCTTGTAGCGTTCGTTTTCCGCCGCCATCTTGGTCTTGGTGAGGTTGAGCTGCTGCGTCTGCAGCGCCGGATACGCCTGCGCGCCCGCGCCGACGCCAGTGGCGAGCGCCACGCCGAGGCTGCGGGTGGGGGCGGTCCCCATGGCCGACAGGCCGGTCAGGAGGGGCACCCACGCCTGCTCGTCGCCAGCCTTGAGGCGCTGGCTGTAGTTCATCGCGCCCCGGCCCAGACCCGTCAGGACGTTGCCTGCGGCGTCCGTCGCGCCGTCGGCGAGGCTGGCCACCGGCTGGCCGTACTTGTCGAGCCCGGCGGCGGCGCCGTGCAGCAGGCCAGAGAAGAAGCCCCGGTGCTGGCCGTCGTCCGCCGCGCCGGTGGCGGGCGGCGGCGCGCCAGCCGCAGCCGCGAGGCCGCCCTTGGGCTGAGCGCCGATGTTCCGGCTGCCCGTGGCGAGATCGGGCTGGTAGTTGAAGCTGTTCGCGGTCTCGCCGATCCCCGGGTCGCCGGTGACGAGCTGGGGGTTGTTGGCGTTGACGGCGTCCGGCGCGGCGGCGGCCGATCCGGCGTTGAGCCAATGGGAGGAGCCCACATCCTTCGCCCACTGGTCATCGGTGGGGGTGTTGGCGATGACACGGTCAAGGTTCAGGCCGCGCGAGTTGTGGCCGACGCCGTGCGCGGCGGGCGGGGCGGGCGCCGGTCCAGACACCGGGTGCTCGGACGGAGACATGAAGTGGTCTTGAGGGCTCTGCCGTGTCAATTCGTCCATGGCCATGTTCGCCAGCCCGCCGACGGGGTTGGCGATGAAGGTGGCGGCGTTGGCGAGCGCGCCGAGGCCGCCCCCGCTGGTCTGGCCGTGAACCCTCTTGCTGAAGGTGTCAGGGTCGAATGCGTTGCCGCTGCCGCCCTGCCCCGGCTGAATCATGAATTGGCGCTGGTCAGTGGGGTCGTCGGGATCATAAGTGCCCGTGCCGTCGTCAGGCCCGTCGACGAACGAGCCGTCGAGGCCGTTGTACCCCTTGCGCCCGGCGAGGCCGCCCGCCGCCCGCTGGGCCCGGCCGCCCCGGTTCAGCGCCATGAACTCGGCGGCGACCTTGGCGGCGTCCATGACATCGTTGAAGTCCTGCTGGCCCGAGCTGGGGCCGCCCTTCCCCTGCGCGGGCTGCAGGCTGTTCTTCGGGCTGTCGTCGGGGATGTCGAGGCCGTTCTGCGTTTGCTGGTCGGCATAGGGCAGGCCGCCCTGCGCGAAGCGGTGGCGGGCGCCGATCAGGCCGCCACGGGCGGCCATCTGGACACCGCTCAAGTCGGATGCGGGCGTGAAATCGGAGCCCGGGTCAAGGCCTGTCGACTTGACCGTGTCGTCGTAGGTGTCGATGTGCTCCGGCGTCGTGTTCACAGCCTCGCCGCCCTTCGGCAGCCAGCTATTCACCTTCTCGCCTGCGCCCCACGCGTCGTGGAGGAGGCTGGCGGTATCCTTGGCCTGCGACATGGCGCTGGGGCCACGCCGGGCGGGCTGCGCGACTTGGAGCTGGTGCTGGGCGGCCGCGCCCGTCGGAACCCGCCCAAGGCCGCCGTAGGGGCCGCCCTCGGCCGACGCCGGGCCGCCCGCGCCGCCGTAGACGCCCTTCTGGGCCGACAGCAGCTCGGCGGCGAGCTGCGGGTCGAAGCCGCCGGTCATGCCGCCCACGGCGCGCCGCAGGGGCTCGTGCAGGTGGTCGTCGTTGGCGGGCACCAGACCTCCGGCGTAGCGCTTCGTGCGGGCGGCGTCGGCCGTCGCCTTGGCGTAGTCGACGGTCTTGTAGCCACCGGCCAGCCCCACGGCATCCGGGTGCTTCTTCTCGACCTCCTGCGCCATCAAGCCAATCTGGGTGCGGGGGTCGCCCTTGTAGTTGTAGCTGTAGATCGTCTGGCCGTCGTGCGTCTTGCCGATGGGCTTGACGTTCTCCTTCAGGCGCCGGTCGGAGAAGAAGCCGCCCGGCTGCGTCGTGGTCGTGGTCGAGCCAGACAGCGAGCCCGTGCCCTCCGCGATGTTCGCGAGGAACTGCGCCGTCTGGAACGGGTAGGACTGCTGCTGCAGGAACTGGTTGTAGAGGGCGGTGTCCTGCGCCTGCTGGGTCTGCTGCTCGGTCTGGCCAGCCGCGAGCTGCGCCTGCGCGCCCTGCAGGGACGCGCCCTGCGCGCCCGTGCCCAGTGCGGCCAGTTGCTGCGCGGTCTGAGCGCCAGTGCCGTAAATGTTCTGGCCGAGGCTGGACAGCCCGCTCGCGCCGCCGAGGCCCTGAGCGTATTGCTGCTGGGCCAGCGCAGCCTGCTGCTGGGATGTCGTCGCGCCCTGACCGAAAAGCTGCTGCCCGAGGCCAGTCTGCGCCGAGGCGAGGCCCATGCCCTGCCCGTAAAGCTGCTGGCCAAGCGCGGCCTGCTGCTGGGCTGCGGACAGGCCCTGCCCGAAAAGCTGCTGCCCGGCCCCGAGGCCTTGCGCGTATCCCTGCTGGCCGATGCCCAGCATCTGGCCCGACGCCTGCTGCAGGGCGGCGCGGTTCGCCTGCTCGGCGCTCAGGTTCACGCCCTGCTGCTGCTGCGCGGCAGCCAGCGCCTGCCCGTAGCCTTGGTTCAGGATGCCGGAGTAGGTCTGAGCGTTCGCCAGTTGCTGCTGCTGCGCAAGGTTCGCGGCCGCCACCCCGGCCCGGTCCCCGCCGAAGGCCCCGGACTGGATCGCATTGCCAAGCTGGCCGGACAGGGCCTGCTGGTTCTGCTGGTTCAGGATGCCCTCAGTGCCCTGCAGGACCGACCCGATATAGGGCGACATGAACTGGCCGATCTGCTGTCCGCCGATCTGCTGGGCGTTCACAGGGGCCGCTCCGGCCAGCCCGAGACCGGTGGCAAGCGCGTTGTAGGGCTGGGCGCTGTTGTAGCCCTGCGCGGTATAGCCAGCGCCAGCCTGCTGCGCGGCCCCGAGGCCCTGAGCGGCCTGCTGATTGAACGGCTGGGCTCCGGCATAGGCCGCGCCCATGTTGTAGGCTCCGGCCTGCTGGAAAGGCTGCGCGGCGGCATTCGCGCCGTAGATCGACCCATATGCGCCCTGCGTGCCGGATGCGCCCTGCCCCATGCCCGACATCAGGGCCTGCGTGGCCGCCTGATAGTAGGGCGACGTCGCCTGCTGCGCGCCCATGAGAGTGTCTGTGGCGGTCTGGAAGTAGGGCTGCGCCTGACCGGCGGCGGTGTTGGTGTTGGCGATCCCGGCCTCCTGCGTGGAGGACAGCGGGGCCACAAACTGGCCGTTGTAGGCCTGAAAGGGCTGGGCGGCAGCCTGCTCCGCCGTGGCGTTGACGGAGTTGTAGCGGGCCAGCACTTCGGGGGGGATCGAAACCTGCTGTGTTGAAGTGCTGCTCTTGCCGCCCATAGCTTAGTCCTTTTCTGCCACAGGTGCAGCGATGCCGTGCCCGCCGGTCGTGGTGTTATACAACCAATATGCCCCGCTGGGAGGCCCCATAATGCGGGTATACATCCGCACCTTGGCTGCAGTTCTTTCGTTGCTCATGACCCCGATGGTCAAGGGGATGCCCAATTCATCCGAAGCCTTCTTCGAGAACTCACACAACCGGGCCGCACGCCCTCCCTTGGCGCTGCGATAGTCCGGGTGGATGAAGATGGCCTTCTCTTCAAGGATCGGCTCGTCGCTGTACCAGACCTGCCCGATGCGCAGCAGGACCGCGCCCTCGATCATCTCGTTGGGCTCGCCGATGATGCCGACAAGGCCATGGCGCAGGTTCAGGGCGGCCCAGATTTCCTGCAGCAGCTTCATCTTGTTGGGCGCGGCGAAGCTGTTCTCGGACGTGGCCATGAGCGCGATGTCCATCATGCGGTGGACATCCTCCGGCGTGCCGATGCGGACGGACAGCTTCTCTGGGGTCTCGGTCATATTCA
>Ga0208378_1000749_pt1 | contig 10239 bp, 14 predicted proteins | sample CryBogCBE24Aug09_FD_184556 | JGI IMG/M metagenome (GOLD analysis project Ga0208378, IMG submission 184556) | Freshwater microbial communities from Crystal Bog, Wisconsin, USA - CBE24Aug09 (SPAdes) (version 2) | ecosystem: Environmental > Aquatic > Freshwater > Lake | place: Crystal Bog...
CTTACCTTTATGCTGGTTCTGCCGATCTTTATATTGGTACTATTACTGCAAATGCTATTCACATTGTTGCTAATAATGCAACAACAGATGCCATAACAGTTGCAGTTAACAATGCTGTAACTATTCCATCTTTATCAAGCAGTAATGTAACCATCACTGGTGGAACCATCAATGTCACTACTGCAAATGTTAATGCAACTACTGCCTCTACTGCCACTTATGGTACTGCTAGTTTGCCTCTCCAGCCTTTAGGATTCATGGAAGTTGATCTTAATGGTACGGTTGTAAAAGTGCCTTACTATGCGGTGTAAGAAAGGTAGGGTAAATCTATTAACCAAAACGACTTAGCCTATGTTGAGTTTGGAGACAAAGAAGGTCTTGGAAGGCTCGTGTTCGAGAACTTTCAGCAACACAGGCTGTTCTGGCAAACGCTAAACAGAGTGGGTGTAGCTACGCCTTTCTACCCTATAGAAGAGGCTAACCCAGACAACTTAGATGATTGGTTGTTGATTCACAATCAGATGCACGAGTCTTTGGCAAAGATACTTAACCTTGCCAACCCTTTCCAATTGTTAGATGCGGATTGGAACGTGGAAGAAGATTTCTATGATTGGATTGGTGTGCATCAAGACATTCACCAACAGATAGCCCAGGCTTTAAAGGTGCAGTAATGGCAAGAATGGAACCCATACAAATACTGGAAAAGAGCTTACAAGGTTCTCGTCAAGACCCAACTCGTGTCCATAATGCCATGGCTAAATTGGTCAAAACCGACCCTAAATTTAGAGTTATGCGGGCTGGCAACACTCTTTTTAGCTATTACAACAAAGGCAATGGTGTTGCAGACGTTGCCATGGATACCGCTGACACGCCCAGAGAATTAGTCAAAAGTATCAAAGAATTTGTGAAAGCCATGAAAGCAGCCAAGTTTAAACAAGGCAGATTTTCCATGTCTAATCCACAAATGGAAAAAATATTGAAAATGATTGGTGTGCAATATCAATTAATGCCCACGCCTAGTGGTCAAATGATGGCGGTGGTGAACGTATGAGTAATGCAGTCAACAGTGTAGTCAATGATGTAGGCAATGCCGTCAACACGGTGGTCAATGACGTAAGTAATGTTGTTGAAACAGCCGTTAACAATCCCATTCCTATCATTGAAGTGGTTGCGGTCACACTTGCTCTTGGCCCAGAAGGTTTAGACCTTTCATCTAACATTGGTGCGCCAGCTACTGCTGCCGTGTCTAACGCTGCTGTGGTTGCTGCCAATGGTGGTAATGTTGACGATATTGCAAAAGCTGCCGCTGCTGCTGCGGTGGGTAGTTATGTATCTACTGCAACTGGAACCAGTGTTGCTGGAACAGCTCCTGACGCAACAACAACGACTTTAGCTAACATTGCTGGTTCTGCTGCTGGCTCTGCTGCACAGACGGCTATTATGGGTGGCAACGCATCTACTATTTTGCAAAATGCTTTAGCTGGTGCTGGAGCTGCGGGTAGTGCTGCTGGTGCTAGTGCGCTTGGTGCTGGAACAACCACTGCAAATGTATTGGGTGGGGCAGTTGGTGGTGCTAGTCAGGCTGGCGGTAACACTTTAGCTGCATTGACAGGTGCTGCTGGAGGCGCTGCTAGGTCTGTTTCACCCACAGGTACAACAACACCGCCAACAACAATTTCAGCTGCTGATGCTGAAAGTCAAATCAATGACTTAAACAGTCAGCTTTATCGTGCATCTAGTACCGCTTTTGCTGGACCAGAATTAGGCCCTCAAGCCACACAAACAGTAACTGATTTAACAAATCAAATCTTAAATAGACTTCAAGCTGCTGCCGTAAACCCACAAACAACAGCTGAAGAATTGCAAACTTTAACTCAAAGCGCAAGTAAATTTATAGACCCAGCTGTGTTTGGTAGAGCATTGGGGGCTATTGGTCTTTTGTTGACTCCTTCTTCCGCTGGTGACCCAACAGAGGCGCAACAAATTGCTGCCAAATATCAGGTTATACAAAATCAAGTATCACAAACGCCTGGTTCTTATGCGCCTTTAACGCCTTTGCAAACAGGCACAGTAACACCTTATCCTGTTACTCCTGTGACTGCTGATGTTGCAAATGTTGCTACCGCACTAAATATCAGTACAGAACAAGCGTTGCAATTGCAACAAACCAATCCCAATTTGTTTAAAAACATCAGTGGAACTGGGGATCAAACTGCATTTATACCCGCCAATCCAGAGACGATGAAGTCTACTGATTTGGTTATAAACCCAACAGGTGGGGCCAACGACAATATTATTTTGCCTAACGGTCAAACTCCAACAGCCACTTTGCAAAGTCCTGTTGCAACACCAGCACAGCCACAAAGTCAGTTGGTAATGACAACTGATCCTTCTACACAAACAGCATTGGTAATTACCCCTAGTGGTGAAATATCAATTGTCAGTACGGCAAATCAAACGGTTGAACCTGGTCAAACTGTTGTTGTAGACCCTTCTACAAATACAATTACAAGCACACAAACTCAACAAACAATTGAGGCCCAGCCAATTACTGTAGGCAAAGTTTCTACACAAACGTCTACAAGCACAGAAACGCAACCCGCTACTCAAACATTTCCAACTACTAGCACGTCCCCAACAACTAGCAGTCAGACGTTAACAACGGCTCTTAATTTACCAACAACCAACACAATTACCTCGTCAACGCCTGTTACAAATGTAACTCCGCCAAACGTAACACCAACAACTTTAACGCCTCCAGGTGTAACTCCTCCTGTGGTAACTCCACCAACAGTGCAAACACCATCAGTACAGACACCAGACGTTCAATCTCCCAAACCCGTTTTACCAACTGTAGAGCAACCTCCAGTTGTCCAACCTTCTGTCATTCAAACGCCAGATGTTAAGCCTCCTCAACCACCAGCTGGACCTTCTACAGAAAAGACCACGTTACCTTCTTACACACCAGATGTGTTTGTGTATGGTAGTGTTCCCAAAGCCTTGGCTGGAAGTCCTTTTGGACAAGCCACTCAAGCTGCTGCTGGAGAGTCTGTAGGATTGGGTGGCGGTGGCGGAGGAGTAAATGTAGAATCGGGTAAAGAACAAGCACCTGTATGGAATATTGCGTCTTTGAGGCTTAAACCTGGAGAAGAAGAGGCGGCAGATTACAGCAATTTATCATCGGCACTGGGGATATAACATGGCAACAGCACTTAAAGACTTAACTAGACTGGGTACAGATGTACGCCAGATAGCCAGACTTTTACAGAAAAAAGCCCCCCCAGGACACAAGCTGGCCTACATCAATGAGGAAGAGGCAGCGTTGCTAAAAGCTCGTGGCGGTTCTGGTCGCATCACAGAGTCGGGTATTCCCTCATATGAAGAAGAACCTACTGGATTTGGTGAGACACCAGCTCCATCTGCGCCTATTACTTCAGGCGGTGAACCCACGGGATTTGGTGAAACACCCGTTTCTGCTGCAACTAGCGGTAGTTCTGTTTCTGCTCCATCTGCACCTATAGACATTGGATTTGGGCCTGGTAGTTTTGCGCCTACTCCAGCACCAACTCAAATAAGTCCTTCATTGGCTGCTGGCGGTGGTTTGACTTCCAAGGAAGCCAGTGCTTTGTATAGTGACCAAGGATATGGACCAACAACAACGTCTGCACAAGAGGCTGGTGTAACCGTACCTAAACAAGATCAAACTCAACCATCTAAGGGTTTATCCGAAGAGACAAAGTACAGGTTAGGTATTGGTGGGCTTGAGGCTGTTTTGGGTGCATCTCAAGTTAGAGCTGCACAATCACAAGGTCAAGCTGCACAGCAAGCCTTACAACAACAGGCTGCACCTTATCAACAGCAAGGTCAACAGTTATTGGCTTCTGCTCAACGAGGTGAGTTGACTCCCGCTAACCAACAAATCTTACAAGCTGCACAGGCACAAGCTGCTCAAAATGTAGCTACCAGAGGTGGTGTTGGTGCTATGCAAGCACAAAACCAAATCAACGCATTGGCTCAACAGTTGCTTACTAGCCAACTTAATTTGGGTCTACAGTTGCAATCTGTGGGTGACAAGATTGCTCAAGGCGCTATCCAAGCTGGCGTCCAAGCTGATCAGTATGTTAACCAGCTGACCAACAACTACGCCATGAACATTGCTAGAACCTTATTGCCTGGCACTGCGCCTACGACTACGACTCCAACACCATCGGGAGGTAACCAATAATGACAACAACATTAGGTCAATTAGGATCAGGTACTTTTGGGGCTTTTGCACCACAAGACCTTGCTCCATCCAAACCAAAAACAACACCTCCTGTTGATGTTGATCAAGAGTTGATTAAAGCTGCCGAGTCTAAAGGTGAGCTTGAAAAAGCTCGTGCGCAAGAAGAGTTAACGTCAAAAGAGATGTTGGCTAGGGGTGAAGAAAAGACAACAAAAGAATATGCCAAATCTATTGCTGAAGACCCAGCTCGTGCCATGCTTGAAGAGAAGATTCAAGAACGTGACCGTGTTAAGTTTGTGCCCACGCAAGAGAATGTCAAAGACTTAGGATTGATGTTTACCCTAACTAACTTGTTGGGATTCATGATTGGTGGCAAGTCTAAAGGCAATGCACAAGCTGCAATGTCTGCCATGAACGGTATGCTTGAGGGTCACCAAAAGGGTTTGGCTGATCAATACAAGAAAGAAAAAGACATTTATGATGAAAACGTAAAGGCTTTGGATAAAACCATTGATAGCCTTTACAAGAAAATTCAAGATGGCGTTCAGCTTTATGCAACCAACAGAGATGCTGGACTTGCTGAAATACGCACAGCCATTGCCGAACATAATGCTAATTTCTTAAAAGACTCTCTTGAAAAGTATGGTCCAGCGTATGCTTTCGACAAGATAAAAACTATCAAAGAGATGAAAGATAAGAAGGACTTGGCTGACGAAAGACTCAGACAATCTGCTGAACGTCTGGCTCATGAGAAAGTCATAGAGCAGCAAGGTCAGCAAAGGCTTGCTATGGAACAGCAACGTCTGGGCATGGAACAACAGCGTATTGGATTGCAATCTAGCAAGTTGCAAACAGATACGGTCAATGCCGTTAAACAGTTCACAGGTGCTAATTTGTTGCCTAAAGAGGCCAAAGAAGTCACTGATATTGCCTCTGCTGCTGGTGAATCTGAATCACTTAAAAACTACGTTGATCAACATAGAGATGTTATTGGTAGAAGTGGTCAAATTAACAGGACCATTGAAAGATATGTTGATTCTTTCCGCAAAGGTATTGAACCGCCAGATAGCAGTCAACCAGACCTTGTTTTTGCTAAACGTTATGCTGCTTACCTTGTTAAGTACGAGAGGTCTATTGCTGGTGGAGCTAAAGGCTTTACTGTTCAGTTCCAAAAACGCTTTAATGACTTGTTGCAACAAGATCAATTTAGCACTGAAGGTTTCAAAAACCTGATGAACGAACAAGAGACTGAGTACGCAAAAGCAGCCAATACTTTCAGTCCAACTCATATTACCAAAGACAATTTGATGTCTTTTGGTAAATTCATGAACAGTCAAACTGAAGGTGACTCCGCTACTTCTGCTGCACCTACTCAGAAACCTACGCCTACCCAAGCTGATATAGATTGGGTAAGAGCACATCCTGAAGACAGGGCTAAGTTTGTTCAACATTTTGGAGTAGAACCATAATGGCTGACACTACACCTGATTGGGCAAAAAAAGATGCTCCCACCTGGGCAACGGAAAGAATCAAGACCGTTGAAGAACCCACGCTTGGTCAAGAGGCTAAAGCGTTTGGCAAGTCTGCCCTAGAGTCTACACCTGGTGCGCTTGGCGGTTATGCTGGGGCAGAGGCTGGTGCTGCCTTGGGTTCTATGTTAGGACCTATTGGTACTGTTGTTGGCGGTTTAGGTGGTGGTCTTGCTGGATATTTGGGTGGTGAGTATTTGGGTGAAAAAGCTGGGAAAGCTATACCTAAACCCGTCAAAGAGGCAACTGGATTTACGCCTGAACAACGTGCAGAAGAAAAGCGTCAGATGCCTATTGCATCTACCGCTGGTGCATTGGCTCCAGATGTTGCAGCTGCTGCTCCAAGTTTGTATTCTTTAGGTAAGTTTGGTGTTACCAAAGCGGGTGATCTTGCTGAAAGTTTACGAGCGCCTAAACCTATTGCTCCAGCAGAAGGCTTGGATGTTGTTGGTGAAAAAGGTTTTAAACTAATTCAAGACAAAGCAGAAAAACTTTATCAAGCTAGACGAGCAGAGGCTGAACAAAAATACAACGATGCGTTCACTGCTGCCAGACAAGCTCAAGCCAAAGGCGAACCATTTATCACATCTAAAGCTGGTAAAAATCTTATAGCTCAGTTAGAGAATGACAAAAATGTTATTGCTGGCAGAGAAAAGTTTGGCGTTGGAGAGGAAAAAGTTAAAGGCATTGATAGACTTATAAATGCTTTGAAAGGCACTACAACAGGTGGTGGAACAGCTCCTGTTGGCAAGGGATTGGTTACTAGCAAGTTGACCAAGAAGTTGCCTAGTGAAACCAAAGAAAAAGACATTCAGGCTGTTGTAGAAGAACTTAGGTTTCTTAGAGATGTAGATGCTAAAGGTAAGCCTTATGAGGCTTATGCTGGGTTACAAGCTGACTACAAACGAGATTTGATTAAGAAGTTGGAAAATGCTTTATACGAATGGAATCCAGAATATAAAGCTGCTGACGAGGCATACAAAGCTGCGTCTGCAAAGTTACAGCCATTTAAAACACAATTGATGTCTGGTGCATTAAAAGGTGAAAAGTTTGATCCTAAAGCATTGGTCAAGTCACCAGAAGATTTTGGTCCAACATTTTTTAGTGATGTAAACGGTGTTCGTCAATTAAAAGAAGTTACGCAAGACCCAACTCAAGTTGCTAATTTGGGCAAAGAATATGTGGCATCTTTGCTTTCTGGTAAAACGCCAGCTCAAATCAAAGAATTTGCATCAAATGCCAAAAACGTACCTTGGCTAAAAGAAGCTGGTATTAACGGTGAAGTACAACAGTTTGCACAAAAAGCATCTACGGCTCAAACAAGACAAAACATCTTAAAAGGTTTGGGTTATGGAACTGTTGCATCTACATTAGGCTATACATTTGGAAAGCCTTTAGCTCAATCATTAGGTTTATAGGAGATCACTATGCCATTGAAAAAAGGTACAAGTCGTGAAACGATTTCAAAGAACATCAGCAAACTTACAAAAGAAGGGGGCCGTCCCCGCAAACAAATTATTGCTATTGCTTTGTCAACGGCTAGAAAGTCCAAAAAAGACAAGCGTAAGGCCAAGCGATGAGCAAGAAGAAAGAAAAGGGCCTGAACCCAGAACTTGAGAATGCTATTGCTAAGATGCTCAGAGATGTGATGGTAGATGAGACTGCCACCATCAATGATAAAACTAAAGTAATAGATCGGGCATTGAAACTTGAGGCTATCAAGATGAAAATGCAAGATGATGAGTGGGGTAGTGGGTTTATGGGATTAGACGATGATAAAGATGAGTGATATGATGTTGACTTTCAACAGAAGGAAACAACATGGACTCAGTATCTTTAATTCGTCTAGCCTTGAGCGTCATCTCAGACCGTTTAATCACGATCATAGCGTTGTTGATGAGCTGCGGTTTAACTGCTTACACTTTGTGGGCGGGAGATTGGACAAGAGTAGCAACATTAGCTATATTCGTACTATTCGCATACCTAGTGGTAAAAACCAAGGAGAGAAGTAATGCCAAGCAGCAACCGCAACAAGAATCCGATGAATCCTAAAGCTGACTATGAAAATAGTCACATGGCTAACTCTAATCACCAGAGGCCACATGAGGTAAATCAACAGATCGCTAAGTCTATTCGTCCTCAGTTGCCCAGAGATGGCTCTGTTGACATGAACAGATGGCAGCCAGGCACATTGCCTAAAGGTGGCTTTAGAGCTGTGTTTGACTTCTCTGGCACTCCTAGTTACAACACAAAACAATCGCCTACATCTGGTGGCGGTAAGAAGGTGTACTAATGGCTAATAATATTGCTTTTCAACAAATGGGGAAAACGGTAAAAGTTGCCGTTGTTGGATCAGCCAATACTGCGTCTAATGTTTTTACCATTACAGCAGACAGCCCATGCCAACAATATTATTTGTCTAATTCAGATGTTAATAGTGCTGTATATGTAAAGATTTCTGCAAACAGTTCTATGACAATTCAACTGCCTGATACGGGTCCTGATTATGTTATTAGCTTGCCACCGTATGCTTATAAAGTAATTACTGGAGTGCAAGTTGGGCCAACTGCAAATGTTTATTGTAAGGTGATTGGTGACGCTGCTAATGCAAGCGTTTATGTAACGCCTGGCGAAGGTTTCTAGGAGTTAATAAATTGACCCCTTCACTCTTGTTGCCCTTGCATCGGGAGCTTTTAAGCTCATCAAAGAATCATGCGAGATGTACAAAGAAGGCCGACAAATGGTCATGGACGTTGTTCATGAAGTTGAAGGCGTTGCTAAAGATGTAAAGGGAGTTCACAAGGATGCCAAGGGCATCTTTGCTTTTTTTGGGAAACTGTTTGGCGGGAAGAAAGAAGAAGAGACTCCCAAGCCTGTTGAAAAGCCCAAGAAAAAGAAGAAACAACCGCCACCTGAGTTTGATGAAAACCTCATTTATTCACAAGTGGCAGATGCTTTAACCAAGTTCTTTCAGGCTTACAACGGCCTGAAGAATTACGTTAAAGAACAAGAAGAATTGGCTCTTCATGTGGGTAATGAAGAGGGGCAAGATATTGCCATCAAGTTGGTGATTGCTAACTTGCAAATGGAGAAGTTGAATCAAGAGTTGAGTGATTACATGGTTTACCATGTGCCCGCTGAGATGAAGGATTTGTACAGCAGAGTGAACCAGACGATAGGTCACATTGCTAATCAACAGGCACTAGCCAGGAGGGAAGAACTGCTGAGACAACGGAGAGCAAAATGGCAACGGGATCAAAAGGCAGACCTAATTCAAAATCGAGTGGTGGTTTTAGTAATTACTCTGCTGATAATTCTGTGGACGTGGGGAATGATCATAAGTCTGACTCACTCGCCTTCTTACTGATTGCCATTCTTCTCGTCATTGTTCTTGTCTTTCTTCCTCTCATGGCTTGGATGTATGTTGATGTTAGACAGATGGAAATCAGGGTGGATAAGACTTTGAAAAGGTTAGAAAAGTGAAATATGCTTGCCTTGTTTTGATGATATTGTTGGCTGGATGTGACAATCAGTATCGCTATCACTGTCAAGACCCAGCACATTGGGAAGATGAGGACTGTAAGCCTCCTCTTTGTGAAGTCAGTCAAACTTGTCCTTGGATGCTAACAGATGCTTACAAGCCTAAAAAACCTTAAAGAAGAGGAAGTCAACGGCATAGTCCGTTTGATGGATGCCTTCTCTAAATTCTGCATCATGATCACTTTCTGTATCATTTTGCTTTTCATCGTGGGTTTCTTTGTCTACGGAGTTGTTGCCGTAGAACAGCCTATGAAAGACATGGCTCCCAATGACAAGCTCACGCATGATCTTCTCAAGATCATTGCCACGTCTATTTTCAGCGTCTTAGCGGTGGTCATGGGGGCTAGAGCAATGATGCCCTTGCCGAACATGAATCCCTGTGCTGGCATGATGCCTGGTATGCAACCCATGATGGGCATGAATCCCATGATGAGTATGCAACCAGCTGGTGTGATGACTTCTATGAACACACCTTGGGTTCCACCTCCTCCACCCAGAACACCGCCTGTTTTGGAGTCAGAGGAGGAAAGATTAAGAATGGCTCATGCCAGGGAGAGCACCAGAAATGTTTAGTCTATTCAATCCTTGGTTAATCATCGGTGCAATTTGCGCCATTTTAGGAGTTTATTTCTATGGACATCATGAAGGCTATCAAGAACGGGTTGCTGAAGATCAAGCAGAAATTATCAGACTTAATACAGAGGCTCGTGCAAAAGAAGACGAGCTGAACAAGAAATTGGCTCAAACAGGAATTGCTCTCAGAAAGGCTAGAGATGACATCAAGACCAAGCAGACTTCTATCAATGCTCGCATTGACTCTGGCGAGTTGCGCCTCCCCTCCACCTGTGGTGTACAAGCCAATTCAAGTACCCCCAATGACGCTGGAACCAATGCAACCCAATCTGACAGACAGGCTATTAAAGATATTGTCTCCATCGCAGCAGA
>Ga0208378_1000758_pt1 | contig 10184 bp, 9 predicted proteins | sample CryBogCBE24Aug09_FD_184556 | JGI IMG/M metagenome (GOLD analysis project Ga0208378, IMG submission 184556) | Freshwater microbial communities from Crystal Bog, Wisconsin, USA - CBE24Aug09 (SPAdes) (version 2) | ecosystem: Environmental > Aquatic > Freshwater > Lake | place: Crystal Bog...
ACATCTGTATCATAACCACCCGGTAATTGACTACCGCCTCCTGTGCCACTACTTGAGGCTAATACATCAATTGTGTCGCCTGCACTTAATAAAAGATTAACTGTTAATACATCACCTGATAATGTATAATAGAATGGTTCAATATTAACGCCATTCTTAAATAAACTAACAACATTTGCATTTGCAAACTCAAACAAATAACTATTTGTAAATGTTTGATTGTTACCATTTGATACTACATCAAAATGTATATATGGAGTTGAATTGCCACCACTCGATCCACTTGCTGGTACCCATGCTAAAGTACCACTTCCATTGGTAGCTAATACATAACCATTTGTTCCACCACTAATATGTACATTGCTAACTGGGCCCAAATTAGTTTGACCACCTACATTTAAGCTACCATACATTACTATGTTTTGAACTTGATTGCCACCAATATCACTACCAACATTTAAGAATGCTTCTACGTTAGAATTACCATATGCATACGTAGGATTTATATCACTTTGTTGTGTATATAATGTAGTAAAATTTCTATCAGGTACATTTTCAGTTACAACATTACCTGTTGTAGTGTTGTATAATGTAGTGTAATTATTACTTGAAACACTTACATTATCTGTAAATGAGTATAAACTTGATGTAGACATTCTAGGTGTCCTTACTTAATGTTGTATTGGCGATATTGTCTAGGTTGCCATACACTTGTTAATCTTGTGTGTCCACCACTCCATTTACCAAGATTGTTTTGATCTTCAACTGTTTGCCATGCCTCATTAAATTTAGCTTGATAAACTTGTGCATCTTGATCATTGTGACGTTTGATGTAATATTCACGCAATGTTGCATACACATAACCTTCTGGCCATGTTGCAAGAACTGCGTTATTTTGAACTGTTACACCTGATGTATCTGTAGGACTAAACAACAAAGGCCATGCTTTGTAGTAGTACATGTTAATTAGATCACCTTCAGCGATATATGGTAAAAATTCATACTTCTGACCAACTTCACTGAACTTACCACGAATAACTGCTGGTACGTTAACTGGTTGCAAATACAATTGTGCAATCATACTTTGTGTAATGATATCACGATCACCAATGCGATCATAAACAATCCATGGACCTGTTTGACTACTTGCATTACCAGTTGTACTAAAATAGATTTTTTCGTTACTAAATGTACTTGTATTGGCTGCACTGATATTGATTACATAACTTGATACAAAACTAACAATGGTTGCACCTGTTGCAATACCTACACCAGCAACAATCATACCTACGCTTAAGCTTTGTTGTGGTAATATTGACAATGTAATTTGTGACACACCAACTGTACCGCCACCAGTACCACTTGCATTGAATTGACTACCTTGTTTAAAGAACAATATGGGCTTGTTCATGTCGCCAGGAATTGGTATACGTCCATTTTGATCTGCTACGCCAATGTTAACTGGATCATATGGATCACAACGCAATGCAGGCAATTCAATATTACGCATTGAAAGTTCCGCCATAAAAATACATTTTTGTATTTCGGCTGTATTAGTTGAACCAGTAAAGTCTTGTATAAAAGTTACTAGGTCGTCTGCTGATGGGATTACAAACATGTTTAATGGCCTTTAAAGTATTTTTGTTGACCAGTTTTTGTTGGATAACTTGCCGGTACTGGTATGGGTAATTTACCACCTGGGTAGCAGATATACTGTGGGTATTCTCTTTGTACTACCATATAAAATTGTGCTTTTAATGTTCTGTCGTTTTTAAGTGCATGCCAGGGCATACCACCGAAATATTCATCACTAATACGAATACTTATCACTAAAGGAAGTTCCATCCATTTCCAACCTAATGTACCATCTGGCATCAATGGCGCCATTGGATCTGGTATACCGGCTTCTGCTGCGGCTCTGTATTCTTTCACATGTTGCATGATAGCATCAGTATTATTTTGCTCACGTTGAATGTAAAACTTACCATCTTCACGTCCTGTTGTAACTTTGATATTTTTACCTTTGTTATAATCAGTGCGTTTCCAATCACCTTTCATAGAGTTGTATAAATCATTATTCTTTAATAATTTATCAGCTACTCCATTGTGATTCGTTACCATGCCTCCATGATCTTGTCTCCAATAGTCATGATTCTTTTCTGGATCGGTGTTATCTAAATATTCGGGGTTGTTATAGTCGCTCATAAGAGTATTTATCAAAAGAAAAAAGGCTCCGAAGAGCCTTTTGTGTTATTAATCTTAGTTAAGATCAATAAGTGCTGCCTGCGCCTTGGTTTGTACGAGAAACCAATACTGAAGGACGTGCACCTGGCAAGCTTGCTTGCTGAGTTGTTCCTGCAGCGATGTTGTTCAATAAAGCAACACCAGCTGGGTTACGTACGATCAATGTTCCTTCAAGTATAAATTGATCCAATGATGCATCAGCATTACTGAATACTTCATTGTTAGGTCCTAAATCACGTAAGCCACCCCACTGAATAACGTCTTCATTCAAGAAGTAAACGCTATTAGCAACACCTGATTGATCCATGATCCAAGAATCAAAGATTTCATAAGTGTAATTGAAGTCACCTTCGTATGTTCCGATTGTGTCACCACGCTCAGAATTAACACGATTGATACCACGTGATTGAGCAATGTTATCGCTCAAGCTAGTACGTAAGCTAACTGGACATACGATTGTACGAATTTTAGCATTGTAACGTTGTTCAGCTACTGTTACCAATTGCTTATATAAAGCTGGTGAGAAGTATTGATTAACAAATGTACCTGTGTAGTACTGTGAACCATTTGCTGAAATGTTGAATGCATTAGTTGCTTCGCTTGCGCTATCAGTAGACTCATTGTTAGTCCATGTATTCAAATCAGTCACAGTACCTGTATCTGTATTGAATGACTGTGTACCAGCAAAAGCTGCTAATGAACCCATACGGCGACCAGTTTGACCAGAAGGCAAACCACTTGCTGAACCTGTTTGACCAGCATATTTTGTACCGATTTGGTCAGCACGAACCAATTGTTGCTCAACGTCAAACATCAATTCGATCAATTGCTTGACTTCTTGATATGCTTGAGGATCTCCACCAGCTTGCATAACTGCACGAGCTGTTCCAGATGCAGCAATAACTGTACTGAAAATTTGTGTGTAGTTACCTAAGTTGTAACGTTGATTTGATTCTGCTTGAGTTGTGTTAACTGCAGCACCTTCAACTTGAGCTTGAACTGCAGGCAAACGATAGATATCATCTGTCCACAATGGTAAAGTTGAGTTAACTTTACGCTTTTTGCTCATTGCCATGTTTAATACAGGCGTATCGTCTTTTACACGATTACTAACATCTAAATCTAAGTCTTTAACAACGATATCAGAACCATAAGCTGTTGTACCGTTACCAATTTGACTGGTTGTAATTTCTGCCATAATATTCTCCTTAAAATGTAATTAGGCTATTTTATCTACCACCTCTTGATTGTCGCAACCTACTTAGTTGTGCCATCAAAAGATTGTCTCCGGCTTTTTTATCACCGGCTTTGGCTTGTTGGCGAAGTTTTTCAATACTGTCATCAGTACCACGCTGACTAGTTGTATTTGCTCGTCTTTGAGTTAATACTGCTAAACTATTTCCTGCACTCTTTGTAGTTGGTTTATCTCTGAATTTTAATCCATCTCTGATTAAACTTAATAAGTTTTCATCACTTGAAATTAGATCAAGATTCTTAATGCCTGGAATTAATTCACCATTTGCATCTGGCCATAATTTTGAAACTTTATCACGAACTTCATTGTAAACAAATTGATTTCTCAATTCTTTATCTTTGAAATTTTTACGTGACTGTTCTAAACCTTGGCTTACTTGCTGACTGCGTATTTGTCTGAATTCATCGACTGCAGGTTTTAATTGACCTATAATATCTTGTTGTTGACGAATGTATTGCTCGTTTTGAGCCATACTCGCCTGAATTCTCGCACGTACTGCAGGGTCATTTGTACTATTAAACTGTTGTTGAAAAGTTGTTTGATAATTTTGTGTTTTAACAATTTCATCATACGCACTTTGCAATTTTGGTTGAATAGTAAATTCCATTGCAAGAGTCAAACCTTCTTGTCGTGCACGAGTTTCCTTTAGATATTCATCAAATTCGGCTCGTTCAACTTTAAGTTGGCGTGCATCTTCGCTTATTGCTGCTCCTTGACCCAATATTGAACTTGCTTTCTTAGCATCAATCACTACTTCTTTACCATTGCGCATAAACTTGAACTTAGCGTTCGGATTAGTTTCTGCGAATTCAATAAAATCAATTAGTTCATCTGCTGTAGAATCAGTACTACCAGTACTTACCTCTTCAGGGGTATCTGTTTCTTGATTTGCATCATCAATATATTCGTCACTGGTATCAGCAACTTCGGCTTCAGCTTCTTCGCTGGGTGCCACAGGGCTTGATGTTTCTGCCGATTCATCTTGACCTGTTGCGGCAGGTACAGTAGTAGCTTGTTGATTACGTAATGCTTGTGCTTCGGCACGCATTGCGGTCATTTTGGCTGCTATTGAGTCCATACTCGGTACCGCGCTTTGTTCAGTGGCCGCACTTGTAGTGTTAGGGCTGATCGTTTGTTCCATTTAATTTTTCCTTAATTTTGTTCGGGCTCAATTGTTGAGTTACCTACACGATTTTTCAATACAACAGCTCTTTTCAAACTGTTGATAAACTTGTCTATACCTTTGAGCTGATGTGCAATTGCAATCTTCTCGTTATTACTTTCTTCATTATACCCATTGCTATCGATTAACTCATCGGCTAATTCGAATTTAAAATGATGTATAAACATTGCTAAATCACGATTTTTTAATAATGCTTCAGCCTGACTTCCATAATGTCTTACTTGATCTTTTTGACTTGGTGACAAGTTTTTTAGATCATTAAAGTTGTAAGTCAATCTGTTATTAAAAAATTCTACGCTATTCTGTTCTATCATATTCTTTATTTATACTATTATTTTACGAATAAACTTTTGGATGATTCTGAGCCACTGACATATAGTCTAATTGACTTCTTGCATCTTGTCCGTTTATTTCTGCATCGATTTGTTTTGCTCTTGTTTGATTCAATTGAGCAGAACTTAAATCTCTTTGATCTTGTGCACTTGGTTGTTTTTGTTGAGCAGCTTGTTGACCTTGTTTAATCATTTGTGCAACTTCATCATCAGTTGGTAAGTAAACATCACAGTCTTTGATACCAAGTACATACAATGTATCTGCAAATGGTTTCTTAATTTTCTTGTAATAGCTAGGTGTCAATATACCTTGTGCAACAAAATTAGAAACTGTAGCTGCTAAATCATTTTGGCATTTCTGTATGATTTGCAAGCGACCTAATGCATTTTCTTCACTGTTCATACCTAAAGCCAATTCAGTATGAATTTGTTTTCTATCACAGAAATTCATATCGTCCCAAGCTTGATAATCTAAGAACACAGCTTTTTTATCTGGGTGACTTTGTTGTGCTAATTTTTTAACGCCATAATCATCACCATATTGAATCAATGTACGCCATACTAACCATAATGCTTCTTTCAATCCTTCAGCCGCATTGCGAACTGTATTGTCTTGAATGATTTGGTTTGGTGATAATGCCATTTGTAATTTGACACCTGAATTTCCAGGTGCCATTACTTCTGGATTAAACACATCTTGTGGAGTGGTCATTCCAACCATTGCCATTGTATCCTGTTGGATACGATTCATTGCAACTTCTAAGAATTGCAAATTGCCGCTTGGAGGAGGCATCTGGTAGATATCCTTTGCAGGGTCGAATTTGCTATCTAAGATGAATATTGCTGCTTCTCCGTCTTGCATCATTTCGAAATCGACACGATCTGGTTTAACACCAATTCTAGGTGTTGCAGTTAATAAGCCTAATTGTATCTCAGCACGTGCGGCGGATGTGTTGTATTCTTGCATAGGTATTACACTTTCAGCAATACTCATACCATAGAAGTTCCCCGGTAGGGGCTTGGGACACATATTAGCAACTGGAATGAATTCAACTTCTTTAGCTGAAATGATATAACTACCTGTATATACAATTTCAATTAATTCCATTTCACCATCACCGTCGATATCAAAACGATTCCAAACTGTAACAACACTTACCATTCTACTATCTGGATCAGCACTTGCTGCACTACTAACAGGAATACCCATAACAGGTACGCTATCACGTGCATGAATAGCTAAGTTATTCAATACTGAACCTGCTTGATAAGCACCATTCATATTATACTGAGCATGAACTTCAATCTCAGCTAGATCAACGCCAGGATACAATTCACATACTTCTTGAATTGTCATTGGATCATAGAATCCGCAGAATGGTTGATCTTTCATTTCGGGAACTGTTGGATCACAAATCCAATAGTGTTGTGCTATGGGATGAAACTTAATGTTCAATCCATAACCTGTTAATTTGTATTTTGCTCTATAAGTTGTATTGCGATTAACTGCTGAATCTAATATATCTTGTTCATCTTGTTGCAAAGATCCTTGTAGACCTTCTAGATTGGGTGCCATACCTTCAATTGGATTTTCATCACCTTCTTGTAATTTACTAATGTAATCATTGATAATATTACCGGCATGATGTTGATTCATTTGACTTAATTGTTGTTGCACTTCTTGTGTAACTTTTTGTATGTCAACATGAATACGTCTACGACTTTGACGTAATGCGGTTAATCCACCCTCAGACGCTTGTTGTTCAAAAGCTTTTAGTTGGTCTAGTGTTCCTTCAGTTTCAACATAACGTGTGATTTGTTCACGCACTGGTTTAATCATCATCATACCATTTTTGTGCATGTTAGCATCCATAACCCAACGCTCTAAAATAAAGTGTGGATCATTCATTTGGTTAACTATCTTTTTAACCATTTCAGTTGCTTGTCTTGACGCTTCTTCATCATTCTCATCTTGAGCTACAAACTCAAAATTGATCTCACCATTTGGCATAAGACCTTTAGCAATAACAGCAGTAGCATAGTCTACGACAGGCTTAACGCTAGGATGTATGTAATCAATACCATTGACAGGGGCAGTACTATCAGTAACAGCAAGGCACAAGTAGTGGTAGTCAGAGGCCCTATTAACCGCATTTTTAGTCCCCAAATATCTTAGGTAGCTTGCCATCTTGACGTCCATTTGATTCTTTAATTGTACGAATCGTGCGTTAATGGCTTTATTTTTATTGATGTTATCTATCGGTATGTTTTTGATATCCAGCATGTTGGAAAACCCTTGTTTATATGTTATTTATCTTTTTGCGAAGGGGGTTGTTCCTTGGGCTTCTTGCCGAATATGGCGTCCCAGTTATCATTGTATTTTTGTTGATCGGTTGGTCTTCTACTACTTCCTTTACTCATATTTTTCTCCTTAGCTTGGGTCGTATGCCTTTTTCCAGGCGGGTTTATTAAAATCTGTTCTTTGTACATAACGATCACGTTGGGCACGCATGCGTTGCGCAGGTGTTCTGTTATCCCAGGGCTCTGCTATACCATTCAAGCAACCAAGCAATGCATAACGACAACTATCGATGCAATCGTCTGGATCACTGAACCTACCCTTTTCATCTACGAAATAGTTTTGTGCTTCACTTAAAAAGTTTGTGCAATTCTCATTGATCATTAATGATCCAACTTCTAACATTTGTCGCATTTGATTGATACCATATGCTTTATGATTTGTTACACGCCCTTCACTATCAGGTGGATTCATAATTGCTTTTTCATAAACATTTAATTCATAACTTTCAAATAACTCACGTATTGAACTACTACTCATTGTATAACGACCTTGTGTGCTTGCATCAGGAGGCAACACAATGGGTGTACCAAATACTTCTGGTCTTAACAAATGATTAACATATTGTGTTGGTACTGCTTCTTCTACACCTTGAACAACTAATTGTTTATGTAAGTATGCAGTGCGTTCGTAGGGCTCCCAATACATTAAACTGATTACAGTTTTGTCATTGACTAATCCTAAGTCAAGTGCAATGATACGTTGAATGTTTGGCATTTCTGCAAAGTTATGTTCACCAGTCTTATAAGTGGGCCATTGACGAATTTGAAATACTGCACCTTTACCCATGACAGGTTTACCTGCAATACGTGCATCACGTTCATGTGGTAAGTAATCACGTTCTAATTGTCTACGTGTTTCCATTAACAAGAAAGGCATTCCCCATGGGTCGTATTCTGGGCAATCATCCCAACTTACTCTTATGAATTCATAACCTTCTTCTTTGTTCCAAAACTTACTAACCAATCCATTCAAACCTTTTAATGGTGTAAATGAACATAAGACTTTTCCCTGCGTTGTTGCAGTTCTGGTAACAATCTCACTAAAAAAGTCATCAGGTGGTTGTTCGTCAAAAACAGCCAAGTTAAGTTTGAAACCTTGTAATTGTCTAACCTCTTGAGTGTAGTTAGCAAATAGTAAATAACTGTTAGCACCTGATATATGACGTATTTCAACGCCGATACAATTAGCGCCATCATTACGCATGGTATCAGTAACGATGCAATCCCGAGGTATAGCACCTGTGCCCAAATTATCTGTGATCTTGACATCTTGTGTTCCTAATAATTCATTCTGTAGTACAAGTGCAACTTGACTCCAACCCTCACCAGCTACCATACATGTAATGGGTTTATCAAAACGATAACCTTCCCACCAATCTGGATATAGTCCCGTTAAATGATAAGCTGTTTCAAAGCAAGTTGAAACTGTTTTGCCAATACGATTAGCGGCAAGTATACCACGACGTTCACTATCGCCAGTCTTAAAGAATTTTAATTGATGTTCGAATGGTCTAAAGTATTTGAGTTGATTGTAAACCATATCATCTGCAATAGATATTGCCAGATCCTCTAATTTTTGTTTTAGTGGACCTGGGATAGTCAATAAACTATCAATAGTGAGATTGTTTTCATCAACTGCATACCTCAATGCCCTAGACATCAAAGTTTCAGTACCTATCATCTTATTTTAGAATTTAAATAATCTCTTAATAACTGTGCATCATCTTCAGACAATTTATACTTGATTTTATGTATGCCAGTCTCATCATGGTTTAATGTAAAAAGCACATGATAAATTAACTTATATGGATCAAAGTTAATTTCTACATCAAATGCTGATTCTTCATCGCAACTGATATTCATTCTTTCTCCTCAACTGGATAATGTTGATTCATAATGCTCAAATGATACAATGCATCACACAATGATTTGATCTCATCTGGTGAGCCATCCCAAGTCATTGTATTGCGCATATCTTCGGGCTTGCTTGTTAACAAACTTTGCAAACGTTCAGCAGTTAATCTCATGCAATGTTCGATTTGTCCAGGAAACTTTTCTTTGAAAGCTTCACGATGTGCAAAATTTACTTTTTGCATAATTAATGTGTCTTTTACTTTGTTTTCTTCAACTGCTTTTTCAATTTCTCTATTGCGAAAGTCTGGGTTGTTGGCTTCACTTGATCTAATGATCTTGCCACGACCTGTTAGTTTGTCAATCATTTAATGTCTCCCAAATCCCAGGGATTGTTTCTAGCTGAATCATCTAAACTAATAAATTCTCTGTCGATCCAGGTTTCCCACTGATTTGAACGATTAACTTTAAATGTTTGCATCATACCGCGCAAGCGTCTACCTTGTGGTGTTAATGTACCATCTTCACGCATACACAATTGCTCACCAGTTCTTGGATCAATCCATTTGATGATTTCAGGAACTGTTTGACCATATTTGTTAACTTTCTCACCATGAGCTTTTTGCTCTAATGGTCCTAATACTTCATAGCTGATTACACCATTTTTGTATTTTCTAAACACCATATGCACTTTTTTACCTTGTGCACGTTGTTCTTCATCAGGATGTGGAACTAAGGGACTATAGAAACTATTTTGTACTTCGCTTCTATCAGGTAAGTATACACTTCTTGCAGGAGCAGGTTTCAAATCTTCAGTTGGAACCATTTCTGCTTTATTGATATATGGATTGTTGTCGCCAATGTATTTTGGTTCAACTTCAACACCATTCAATACATCCATTGCAACTTGATATTTTAGTTTGTTAGCACGACCTTTTAAATTCAATACTATGCCAGT
>Ga0208378_1000768_pt1 | contig 10091 bp, 14 predicted proteins | sample CryBogCBE24Aug09_FD_184556 | JGI IMG/M metagenome (GOLD analysis project Ga0208378, IMG submission 184556) | Freshwater microbial communities from Crystal Bog, Wisconsin, USA - CBE24Aug09 (SPAdes) (version 2) | ecosystem: Environmental > Aquatic > Freshwater > Lake | place: Crystal Bog...
TGAGAGTTATAAATGGTAATGCGATATACACAACTGCGTTCGCACCGCCAACATCACCACCAATACCAGTTTCAAATACAGTTTTATTGTTGAATACTCCAAACAGTCCAACTGGATATACAGATTTTAGTAATAACAATTTTACTGTTACAAAAACTGCCAACGTAACATTATCAAATAACAGCCCACTTTATCCTCCTGGATATTATAGCTATTATTTCAATGGTAACAGCATAATCGAAACAAGTTCAACGAATAACTCTAACCTAGTTTTTGGTACTAGCAATTACACTATTGATTTTTGGTTTAACCCGATATCGAATGGAACTGTCACTCAAACTGTTTGGTATAATAGTAATACTGCAGCTGCTTCACCAGCTTCAGGTGATCTTAAACTTACTTGGGGCGGAGGATCTGGAGCTAATTCTATCCTACAGCTTCTTGGAGGAAGTGCAGGGACAACATCATTAGTTGGTTGGGCGGGTTTTGTAACATTTTCTGGTACTAATTGGATTCATATTGCTATTGTTAGAAATGGATCTGGAGCTAATAATACATCAATATATATTAACGGAATTTTAAATAATAGCGTTACTGATACCACTAACTACACTAAAGGATATTTTACTTTAGGTGGAGCGAGAACTGGCACTTCTGCATATTTTACGGGTTATATTTCTAATTTTAGAATCGTCAACGGTATAGCTGTTTATACAAATAATTTTGTAACACCAACATCACCAACATTGCCCGTTTCAAATACAGTAATATTGACGGCGCAATCTAATAGATTATTAGATAATGGTCCAGGAGCTTTGGGTTGGACGGTTACTCGACAATTTACTCCTTCATCTAATAATACTCCATTTTCAAGTTATAGTTTTGTTACTAATACTCTCAGCTAGCAAATAAATAGGTAAAAACAGGATTTAATCTATGGCACTTTTACAAACAGGCACAAGAGTTTACGGAAACGCTACTGTTGATAACATATTAACAGTTAGTAACACTTTGACTGTATCATCGAACACGTTAACGCTTGGAACATCAACTGCAGCTGCAAATGGTTATACATATTTGCCTAATGGTTTAAAAATGAATTGGGGAATGGTTGCGGCGGCAAATACGGCTGCGGGAACAACAGCAACATTTACATCAGCATTTACATCAGCATGCTACGTAGTTCAAGTGTCACATCAGGGTAACGCTAGAACAGTTCCTCCGTTGGTAATTTCGAGTAATACGACAGCAGCAAACATATCATGTGGGTTAGCCGCTACATCTGGTACTAACGTATATTTTACGGCGATCGGAGTTTAGTATGAACATATCATTTACTAAAACATATTCGAATGTAATGGTTATGAGCTTCGAAAATCTTCAAGACGTCGTAGCTTCCTATTATTGTATCATAACAGGCACAGATTCTGATTCTGGCACTGTTTTTCCTGTAGGTTTTACTGTTACATTACCTCAACCAGATCCAAACAATTTCACTCAATATAACTCTTTGACACAACAAATTTTTGATAATTGGACGAATTTATATGGTAATTTGTCTTATTATGAATCACAGGTGACGGAAGGAATCAATAATATCGTAAATCCACCTGTTACCGTAAAACCATTACCATTTAGAAATTATAAATAGAATAAAATTGAGGGAAAAATGCCTACTTTGAAACCTAATTTCTCATATCAATTGGTTAACACTTACATTACTGATACTAATGTAAAGGTGACAGAGCCATCGACTGCTTGGGACCAAAGTATTGCCGTCGCCCAAACTAGCTCAAATACAAACATTTCCGCTAATGGTACGTATATCGAGTATAAATCTCATTATCAGATACTCTATACTGATCCGACAGGAAATTCAGAAATATCTAACAATACATTTATCATCGCTGACTATATTTTAGCGCATCATGATAACACTAACACTGAAATTTTACTAGCGGAATCAGCCCCGCAATACTTTTTATAAGAGGTTAAAATGGCTTTTAAAGTCGGTGGTACAACAATTATTGATAGTTATGGTAGTCATATTTTGAATTCGAATAATGGTAACTACGTAGGTAGCGGCATCTATTATAATAATTTCGTGGGCTATGAACAAGCTATTCGTTATACATCAGGAACAGATGACCATGCGACAAATTGTCGTGGATATCTTCCAGGCGGTAACTGTAATGCTAACTCTTCTTGGGATGCTCCAAATGGTAACTGGTGGACATGGGGTGCTTCTGGTATATCAACTTCTTTATGTGGCAATCCAACTGGATATGATTTCCATGGTGGAAGAACATCAGCTTATTATGCAGTTTCTGTTGCTTATGTTTATGATGGTTATTATACATTATATGATCGCGTAAGAGGTTTAGACAATCATCGTAATTATAGTCATTGCAATTGTAATAGTGGATTAAATAGTATTGGTAACTGCTATACTAATTGTAACTGCGCTTGTGATTGTGCTTGTAACTGCGTTTGCGCTTGTGCTTGTAACTGCTAAGGAGATTAACATGACAACTAAAATCCGTTGGGTTATCGCCCATGAGCCAATTGGTCTTTTTCTTAAAGTTGCAGAGCGTTTCTCTAAAGAAGTAAATAGTAAAACTGGTGGTAAGTTTGATATTGAAGTTCTTTCTCTTTCCGATTACGCTACAAAATATAATCAAGGTAATAAGATTACCAAGTATCACTTGATGGACCTTATCAATTCAGGCGCTATCGAAATGAGCCATATCTATACTACATGGCTCGGCGACTACAACAAAGACCTGCACGCGCTCGATCTTCCATTCTTGTTCCGTGATCATGATCATGCTGACAGAATTCTTGAAGGCGATCTCGGTAAGTCATTGCTTGCTGACGTTTCAAAAGAATCAAACATTAAGGCTATGAGCTTCACTTATTCTGGTGGTTATCGTATTGTTCCTGCTAACTTTAAAGCAGATACAGTCGAATCATGGAAAGGTAAAGTTGTTCGTACTTCACGTTCACCAGTTGCTGAAGATACATTTAAGCTTCTCGGTGCAACAACACGTGGTGACATTCCTCTTGAGGAAATGAACGAAGCTGCTGACGCTGGTATTATTGCTGCTGGTGAATCAACATACGTTCGCGTATTCCCTCTCGAGCACAATAAGTCATTTGAAGTTGTTAACGATACAGCTCACAGCTTGTTCTTGACTTCAATCATCATCAATCAAGATTTCTTTAAGTCTCTTGATGAAACAACACAGCGTGTGTTTGCTGATGCTGCAGAAACTGCTGCTCGTCAGGAACGTCGCGAGTCAGTTGCTGACATTCCAAACATTCTCGCTCAGTGCGAAGCTGAAGGCGTTGAAGTTGTTAAGATGTCTGAAGTAGAAGAAAGCAAATTTAAAGCTATCACTTCTCAGGTTTATAAGATGTATAAAGATTACTTCACACCTGGACTTGTAACAGCTCTCATTAACGCTTAACTTGGTTTTTTGTTATGGATGCATCGATAAAAGATTATTTGTGGGTAATTCGTTTGTTCCCAATTTCTTGGGAAATTCGTAACTATTATTTGTTAGAAAATGTATTCTTTTACGATAGTATAGAGAATGAAGATTTTTCTAGAAAAGAAATTGGCGCTTATATTCCAGAAAAGCTTTTGATAGGCGATCCTGAACAAATAGAGTATGTAAGAAACAACTGGAAACGATTACTAGATAATAAGATTCCAGTATTGAAATATGAAAACAAACAATGGCAAGTTGATTTAAGTCATGATATTTAATTATAACACTCACATCATACAACATTATATAAATTCTCCTAAATTGAAAAAATATAAATCGGAACATTTTGCAGAATGGTTTCCGATTTACCAAAACATGCCATTAGAAGGCGTTGGTGAATATCCTATCAAAGATAGTCGTAAAACTCATATAGGTAGTGGTACGCCATTTTTTGATAGAACAGGAACTATTCCTCATTATTTTAAGTTTCATGAAGGTTCTCCTCTACCAAAATTAAAACCAATGACTTCTACTTTTGCTGAAATTTGCGATAACAGAGCAAAAGAAATTCTCTCAAAAGGAGAAAGAATAAATTTGCTTTGGAGCGGTGGATTAGACAGTACGAATGCATTTTTCTGTTTTGACAAATATAAACCAAAAGATCAGCTTAAAATATATTTGACATACAATTCAATTGTGGAATCTGGTGGTTTATTTGATAGACATATTAAGGGTAAATATGAATATCAATTAGATACTCCTGCTCTTATGCAAGATAGAACTTTTGATGATAATTTATTTGTTACTGGAGGAATTGGCGGGCAGCTGTTTGGTTTGGAATATAAATTAACTTCTGAAAACATCAATAAGTCATACCAAGAAATTGTATCCGAAAAAGAAGTTAATTTCTTAGAACCAGTATTTAAAAATTTCCCTGTTCCTATAAAAACATATAGCGAATTTGTGTGGTTCATCTTGTTTAATTTTAAATATGTTGGTGGTAATAGAGAAATTTCAAAAGGAAATTATATAAAAAGATTACTGGCATTTTATGACACTGAAGATTTTCAACTTTGGTCAATGCTCGGATATGAGCCTAAATTCATCAATGATGACTTATCTACTTTTAAATGGCCAATGAGAAATCTTATATATGAAAACAGCGGTGAAAAAAATTACGCATACAAAAGAACAAAAAACAATTCAAATTATGTTTTACGTAACAATAAATGGTTATGTGATATTATAGAAGATGGTAAAATTATAACCTATGACATTGGAAAGGATGATATGTATGCTTAATTTCATTCACACCAAGTGGACAGAACAGCAAAAGCGTTCATTTACTAAAGTCGTCACTTGGCGCATTCTCGTAACAATCACAAACTTTATCGGCGGCTGGCTTGCTTCGGGTAACCCATGGGTTGGTCTTGGCGTAGTTTCTTTTGCTCTTGTTGTTAATTCAGTCATTTACTGGATTCATGAGCGTTTATGGAATACCACAGATTGGGGTAAACAAATTGCAGAAAATCCTCAATTATAATTCTTTTGGGGTATCAAAACAAATAAGAGAAGGTAAGGCAGATTGGATGAAGCCTTACCTTTCTCATTATTCTATTTTTGAATCATATGATAAATTTGGTTTAAATCTTAATCCTGTATATGATCGTTCTGGTGCTATTCCTCATTACCTTAATATGGCAGATATTCATCCTATGCCAGCGCCTGATATGAATTACAATCGTTCATTCTATGAAGTAGCAAAAGAAAGAGCTATTGAATTATTACAAGAAAATAGTCCAATCAATGTCTGTTGGTCTGGTGGTATTGATAGTACTTTTGTTTTGTGTATATTATCAGAAGTTGTTCCAGCTGATTGGATTACAGTTTATGGAACTTACGCTTCTATAATTGAATCAGGCGATATATTTGATAAGTTTATAAAAAACAAATTTAAAACTCGTATAAACATTTTCCCATCTCAAGAAGTTAAAACAAAAGTAGAATATGGTATTTGGGTCACTGGATTCCAAGGAAATCAACTGTTTGGACCTACCGATAATTTCTTTTCTTCAAATAGAGAAGTGGCATTCTTTCATCATACGCTAGGAACAAAAGAAACAATTTATGAGGATTACAGAAAACATATTGATCCAGAATTATTAGAATTTCTACAACCTGCTATCGATAGATCTCCTCGTAAAATAGAAACAGTTGCTGATTTACGTTGGTATTGTATCTTTAACTTTGATTGGTACAATGGTAAATATGCTATGATGAACGAGATGAATATACCAAAGATTTTAAGTGTTCGACATTTTTTTGATACAGAAGAGTTCCAAAAATGGGCTATAAATACAAGTGAGCCTTGGACTAAAGTTAGAGGAAACCCTAACACACATCGATGGCAAATGAGAGAATTGATAGCTGATTATGGAATGGTTGAATATGCTAAGAACAAATCTAAGGCAGTTTCTTGTTTTACTTCGGAACCAATCGATTGGTGTTTTCTTCTAGAGGACTACACAAATGTCTACTCTAGATAATGCATTTATTGATGGATATGTATGGGAAGTTAAGCAATGGCCAAGAGCTGGTGAAAAATTCGACTTCTATCAGCTGAATGATATATATTACTATAACTCGTTGAGCAGCGACTTAGAAAACAAAAAACAATCTGTTTATATTCAAATACCAGAATTGTTGATTGACGGAAAAGAAAACATAGAGTTTGTGAGAAACAATCTTAAAGAAATTATTGAAAATAACATTCCTGTTGTTAAGAGAATAAATGATGAGACTTGGGTTTGTGACTTGAGTTTAAACAAAAAGTGAGGTAAAAGTGGCTAAGTTCAAAATACACGCAAAACGTAAAAATGGTGATAAAACAGAAGAAGCAATTTTGTTTTACGACAACATGACATCTGAATTGACATGGGAAAATGGTAAACAAATTTACAACGAAGAAATTCGTAAAAAGAATGCTAACAGAAACTGGAAAACAGCATTAGTAACTACTCCAGAAAATCCTCTCGGTAAAAAAAGCACCATCAAAAATTTGAAGATACAGCTTGGTCTTTCTTGTAACTATTCCTGTGAATATTGTTCACAGCGTTTTGTTCCACACTCCGACGAAACCAATTCCAAATATGTTGATAAGTTTGTCAAGAATCTAGATTCTTGGTTAGAGGGCGAGCCAAAGAATATTGAGTTTTGGGGCGGTGAGCCAATGGTTTATATTAAAACAATTAAACCATTAGCAGAAAAGCTGCGTAAAAAATACCCCAATGCAAGATTTGGTCTTATCACAAACGGATCTTTGCTTAACCCAGAAATCAATGAATGGATTGACAGGATGGGTTTTGGTGTTGGTATTTCTCATGATGGTCCAGGTCAACCAGTTCGTGGTCCAGATCCATTAGAAGATCCAAAATCTAGAGAAGGTATCATTGATCTTTTCCATAGACTTGGACCACAAGGTCGTATTAGTTTCAACACGATGATGAATCGTGAAAATATGGATCGCGGTGCAGTTCAAAAATTCTTCGGCGATTTCTTAAGATCAATCGGTATCAAAGAATTTAACATCGGTGAAGGTGGATTCATTGATCCATACGATGAGGGTGGTTTGGCTAATAGTTTGAAGTCAGAAGAAGAACACATTGGCTTCAGAAGAATTACTCTTAATCAAACTAAGAAAGTTCAAAACTATAGATTCAGTATTGTTCGTCAAAGAACTGATGAGTGGATTCAAAGTATTTCAGCGCTTCGTCCAGCCTCAGCTCTTGGTCAAAAATGTGGTATGGATGATATCGAAACAATTGCTGTTGACTTGCGTGGAAACGTAATTACTTGTCAAAATGTTTCTGCTGTAGCTACAGCTCCAAATGGCAAGTCACATATGATCGGGCATGTTTCTCAGCTCGATAAAGTAAAGTTGAAAACATCGACCCATTGGTCTGCTCGTAAAGAATGTGTTGATTGCCCTGTTCTTCAAGTTTGTAAGGGTGCATGCATGTATCTTCAGGGTCATTTATGGGACAATGCATGCGAAAACGCTTATACTGACCATATCCCTTTCTGGGCAGCTGGTATCGAAAGAATGACAGGCTTTTTACCTTACTATATTGAACATGAAAGCTTACCAGAAAGACGCAAGAATATTTGGGGTAATCCAGACCAAAAGGTTGTTGTTCCCAAAACAAGACAAAAAGCAACCGAATTAAACACAGTGGCACTAGGAGAGTAATTATGAAAATGGAAGATTTTAAATTAAAGCTCGAGTTCTCAATTGATGAGATTAATATGATTTTTAAGCTTTTGGGTAATATCCCATATGATATGGTTAGCGGGCTAATAGACGATATAAAACGACAAATAGAGCCTCAATTACTTCCACCAGAATCTTTTGATGAAGCTCCAGAGATAAATAGTCAAACGGATCATCCATTTGGCTGAGGAAAATAAATGTCTATAACCTATACACCAAGCCATAGTTATTATTTTGGTGCACCTTCTTCTAAGCAAAGTAATGCATATTTCTATGCATTTAACGTACAACCTGATAGGCTAATTTGTTATACGTTCCAGGTGTTTAATACGACAAACAATTTTGTTGTTGCAACACATGGTTCAATGGAAAATCTCATTTCTTTTCCTTCAAGCGCAGAATCGTATAAACTCGCAAATGCAGCTACGTTTATGGCAGCTTCCGTAAATGCGAGTTATACGGATTCTTCTGCGTTAAGCAAACCTCCTTTTACAACAAATTCTTCAAACGACGGAACAAAATATGTTTTGATGTTAAAGGATTTAGTAGGCGTTAGTGGTTATAATCTTTATAATGTTTCCAATTATAACTCTTATGATCATAACACTACGTATTTGTTACCTATTTCTATTTCGACTCCAATTGTTTCTTCTATGGTAGCTAATGCTGATCCAAATACAGATTTCAGCGTTACATTAGATAGCAAATCGAGTCGTTTGGTAGCTGTTAACAAAGCTTTGCAAACTAAAACTATGTATACTAATAAATTCAATTTCAACTATAGAGACATTATCACTCTTAATACTGGTATGGGTAATGTGTCAAATTTGTTAAATTGTAATTTGTTGGTGTCACCAACTATAACTCAGTTCATATCAAATATAGTATTTTATAACGATTTGAAGTTGGTTAACAACAATTCTTATATTTGGGATAATCGTTTAACATTAAAATTGGATGGTCCAATAACAGCAAATGTTGGTGATGTTGTAGAATATACTGTTACGTTGATGAATTCAGCTTTAACAGATACTTTCGATAACGTTCCAGCAAATATTGAAGTTTATCCAACTACTGACGCAGGTGTATTGTCTCATAGAAAAGTTAATCTTGTTAATGGTGTTGGTAAGTTTAAATTAAATACTTCTAATCTTTATTCTGGTGAAGCTTTTTATGTTAAGGTAGGGTGGAAATATATTACTGGTGAGAGTCAAATAAGAGTAACAATGATTTAAAACCATAGGGGAAAGTGAACCATGGCAGATACAAATTTTATAGTCAAAAATGGTTTAGTAGTTAATACTGCTTTATCAGTAAATTCCACATCGTTATCTTACAGTGGCGTTTCAACATTTAGTGGTAACATAACCCACAGTGCTGTGACACTTCTTCAAGGCAATACAGTACATAGTAACAATGTTATTTTTAACGCTGGTGCTAACGTATATGCTAATGGTGTGTTGGGATCTGCTGGTCAATCACTTTTATCAAATGGTTCTTCTGTATATTGGGGAACTACCACATCAGTTGGTGGTTCAAATACACAAATCCAATATAACAATTCTGGCACATTATCAGGTAGCGCAGCGCTAACTTTTAATAATACAACTAACAATGTAACACTCGCGAATACATTAACTGTTGGTGGTATTTTAAATATTACTGGTGGCGGTGGTGGTGAAGCACTTACTTTGTACAACGGCGGTGATATGTGGTTTTACAGCGCTGGCAATACAAATTACGCAAAGTTATATTGTGACAATGCCAATGAGATTAGAACTGATGGTAACACCTATATGGGTGGTTCAGCTCTTGTTGTTGGTGACGTTATTTCTAATTACTCCGATGAACGTCTTAAAACAATTATTGCGCCGATTGATAATGCGCTTGATAAAGTTAAAGCTCTCGAAGGTTTCTATTACACTCCAAATAAAAAAGCTCTCGATATCGGCGTTGAATCAAATCAGCTCAGTAGAGTTGGCGTTTCCGCTCAACAGGTTCAAACTGTTTTACCAGAAGCTGTCAAACAAGCTCCAATCGGTCATGGTTACTTAACTGTACAATACGAAAAGCTTGTTCCTCTTTTAATTGAAGCTATCAAAGAATTAAGTGCAAAAGTAGAATCAGGTAAATGTTCTAACTGTTCTTGTGGGAGCAAATAATGGCTTGGATCAATAACAGAGACGAATTTAAAGCTTACTGCTTACGTAAGCTTGGCGCTCCAGTAATCGAAATTAACGTAGATGACGATCAAGTTGAAGATCGCGTCACCGAAGCTCTCAACTTTTATTGGGACTATCATTTCGATGGTATGGAAAAGGTATACT
>Ga0208378_1000792_pt1 | contig 9911 bp, 17 predicted proteins | sample CryBogCBE24Aug09_FD_184556 | JGI IMG/M metagenome (GOLD analysis project Ga0208378, IMG submission 184556) | Freshwater microbial communities from Crystal Bog, Wisconsin, USA - CBE24Aug09 (SPAdes) (version 2) | ecosystem: Environmental > Aquatic > Freshwater > Lake | place: Crystal Bog...
AGTTGTAAAAGGATTGGTTAAAGAATCCGATCCTGATGCTGGATAATAAATCGGGGTAACATCGTTGTAAGTACCACCCTGGTATATATAGTACTTAAGTTGAGTCCCTAAACCAATAAAGATATTGCCAGAAAGATCTGCCCAAGTCCACAAAGACCGAGCATGACCTAGAAACTGATTAGGGCTAACCTGAGTCCACCCGCCTATCTTCTCTGGAAAGCCAGAACGGAACCTTACATTGTTACAGTCGTACCATCCGCCCGTGTTGGAATAGTCAGTTCCTTCACGATTAATACCTGCGCGGAATTGTAGTTTCTGTAAAGGCATAGGTTCCTCAAGCTAAAACAGACATGGCATGTTCGTACCGTGCCATGCGGTCTTCTAAGCCTATTGTCCCACCATTTATGGCTTTTGTTAAGCCCACAAAGTCATTATTATCTACATGCCGGTTAAGCTGATGTTTTTCCCAAAATATGGCTGCTGATAGGGCTGCTCCGTCCGGCGTAGCTACGGCATCTGGATTGCTTAGGAAATCAATCTGGGTAGCATCTGATAGCTCCTCATATCCTGCACGACCGGTAGTCTGTAGCCATCCTCTGCCTCGGTAGTTCCATCCGTCACCAGATTCCTCACCACCATTTTTCATGCGGTGAGCATAGGCGCGGTTAGCTATCTTCTCTGGGTTATGGGCGTACTCGGAGGCGTTCTCAGTGTTAAAGTGAGATGGCCATGTCCTGCAAAGACTCTCAGCCTTATAGTTCAGGTTCTCCTCCATGTACTTGAAGTTACCAGATTCATGTCCGCACTGGGCGATAAAAGCAGCCAATCGAGCTGGAGTGGATAAGTCAGCCTTTTGAATAGCTACGTTCATTGGCTCAATAAGAGCTTCTGCATGATCTAAGTCTATCTTTGCTGCCTCAGCGAGTTGTTGTGCGTTCATTTAATTGCTCCCTTACTTGGTTATAGATGGCGATACAGGCGTTGAGTTTGCGGATGGCGATGTCCCCGTCGTCTGTGACGGCGACAATAGATTGAGCAAACGTTGGGTCAAGTTGGGCTGTTGAGGTGTCAGATCCGCTGGCAGAGGGGGCATTTGCGGTGGCACATACTGGGGTTTTGGTTTTGACATAAAGCTGCAACTTGCCATTAGCAATGTCAGCATCACGCTTAGCAATCTGTTTTTGAGCATCATTTTGCACCTTTACAAGTTGGGTAGTTAGATCGGCAATCTGGTTATTAAGCTTTTGCTCTGTCTGTCTAGCCTCAGCATTTGCCTTAGCCGTCTGCAAAGCCACCTCCGTTTGAGATTCATCATACCCCTTGTGATGACCATAGAAGTACGCAGAAATTCCCACAAACAGAAAAACAATAATCTCTAGCTGAGCTCTATTCATAGCGGAGGCCTGTCGTTTGGGTTGCTGAAAGGAGAGGGTTTAGGCGCAATTGTAGGCGCAGAAGGCATGGGTGCTGATGTGCTGGGCGGGGTAATTACTGTCGGGGGCGGCGTTAAAGGAATAGACGACTTGGTAATATAGTTAGCCAGAATCTGCAAAAGCTGCCCGGCAACCAGAGTCAATATCCCAAATATAGCCTTATCAACTGGAGATTCATTAAAGAGTGGTTGCTCTACATAAATAATACTGTAGGCAAAAAGCACAATAATCCCAGCCAAAGATAGCGCAAATATCCTGATGACAAAGTGTTTGGTCGCAGCATCTTGCTGTTCAATTGTTGGGTTTGCCATTGGCTGGTCTACTAAAATACTCAGGACAAGTCTGCGTAGCGGTGCAAAGAGGCGGTTTACAGTCTTCATCATTCCAGTTCTTAGGGTTTTGGCAGTGGTAACGGTAGCGGTCTTCGCACGCCACTAATAACATAATCAATAAAACGCATATTCTCATTTGTCCTTCTGAGCCTCAAGTTCTTTCTTAAGCTTTTCAATCCGTTTAAGATCATTGGCAATCAGTATCCGTTCCTGGTGGATGTCCATGTACATGATCCCGATCACCGGCAATATCAGCACAAAGAGGAGAGCTAACACAATGATAGCAACTACATACCCCCATGACTCGCTCGATTTATTGCCCACATCAGTCCTGCCAAATAGATTGCTATAAAAATGACCACCACTGTGCAAGCTCCCATCAACCAAGCCCGATCAGCCATCTCCCTAGCCTCTGCTAACCTTTGAGCCTTTTTCTTTAGCTCCGCCTTACGCGCCATCTCTTGCTTATTCTTCACAGATCCAATCATCTCATTAACTCTTGAGTATAGGTCTTTTAGCTCTGGCGGTACATGGTAGATCATGTACTCCGTTAGGTCTACTCTCATCTGTTCTAGCTGAGTTTTAGCCATTACAAGTCTAATCGCCCTCTCGTAAGTCTCACCATCTGGATCGTAAATCTGCTCTATCCTATCTTCCTCCGCCCTGATTGCATCTGAACAAGCTTTGTAGTTTCTAAAGAATGCAACCAGTTGATCTCCTATCTCCGCGTAGATAGCTTGCTCGTCAAACTTTACCTTTTCCTTTTTTTGGTTCTTTGGATGGATGTCTTGTAAAGTTTTCTTCTCTTCAACCGGCTCGGCAAACAACGATGTAATCCATCCCCATATACCAGTTACTTCCTTGCCTATCTGCTTTACTTCCCCAATCGTCTTTTGTACATCTTTAACAAGCGCTTTGCCTTCGTTGTACATGGAGCACAACTCCTTAACCCCTTTGAAGGCGGCATTGGCAGCTTGGAAAAGAAGCAAAAACTCAATGAGTTACTCCTTAACCAACTGACCAAACTTTAATAGTTGCGCTGGTCGGACCGGCATAACTATAGCCACCAGAGTTGTACCAATAAACAGCAAGATTGTTATATGGCGTGTTAAAAGTACCGGGGTTGCTACTTGAAACTAAATAGCATTTTTCACCCCAAGTCCCCGTTCCAGGAATAATTGTTTGTCCAGCAGCACCTGCCGCAGAATTTGAATTAACCACGCCAAATGTTGTTAGACCTGTAAAGTAAGTAAGGGATGGGCTAGATGATTGCCAACTAATCTTAACCAAGAACGCAGCAAAATCTCCAAGCACATTTTCAGAGTTAAAGCCTGTATCAGTCCATGTGTTGTACGCCAAGGAAAAGTTATTTGTATATACCAAAGGTAACACCGATACTGCGCCTGTATTGCCGTTGACCGATGTAACTCCACCATTTCCTGCGCTAGAAGCATAGTTAACTGACTGGCTACCAATATTGCTAGAAGTAATTACGTTTCCGCCCGAGACACTAACCCCACTCATTGAGCCACCAGTAATAGCAACACTATTAGCATTCTGAGTTGACATTGTTCCAAGGGAACCCGTGGCATTGGTAACGGCTGTTTTAACAAATGCTGTTGTAGCTATATTGGTTGTATTGTCACCTGCCGTTCTAGTAACTGTTGTGCCGCCTCCAGCTAAAGACGTTGTTCCAGTGACTCCAAGCGTACCGCTAATTGTTTCGTTACCTGTGATAGCCGCGTTACCGCCAATAGCCAAGTTACCAGTAACTGATAGTGGTCCTGATATACCATTGATCTGTGTGTAAAAACCTGCTCCAGTTCCTGTAATGTTTCCAGCATCGCAAAAACAAAGAATAGTTGAATTAGCCGCAATGTTTAAAGCCTGTGTACCACCCGCATTAGAAGCAGATATAACAATAGTCTGAGTTGATAAATTAACTATTGTGTATAACTTGTTAACAAGAGGGGCTTGTATGGTTACTGATCCACTAGGGCTTCCAGTAAATACAAGGACTGCATTTCTATGGTCATCTACAGTACCGTTGTAGTTTGTTAGGGTATAGGTTGATCCGCCAAGAGCAGATATATTAATGCCACCTACGCCGGTGATAGCTTGCTCCAGCAGCGTTCCAATATTTGTGTTATTGGTTTGACCCCAAGTACCAGACTGATCGCCCGTGCCCATTAGGGCTAGTTTTAAGGCTGTTGAATAAGTGGTTGACATATTAAATCCTTACTGGGTATTGTTTATCAAAATCCAAGGGGTTGTTTCGGAGTCGTTTACATTTGTCCAAGTAACAACTGGCGTTATTCCAAGCGGCGTGTTTATGGTTGTTGTATTGCTGATTGATCCGGCAAATGGAGCCATTCCAAGCAAAAAGTCACCAGGCATTCCATAGCCTGTAATCGTAACAATTTTACCACCCCACAATGGATTTTGTACATCTGAAATTGTTGACCATCCCCTGGTTTGGGTTGATTCCAGAATAGATAAAGCCTCAACAATGCTTGCCTGAAACGCAGAATTGACTGTATTGCTATCGGCTGAGCTTATAGATTCAGATACATTGAATGGAAATACAAACGGAGCGACATAAGAATCACCAGATGTAACCGCCTCTATTGTTGCAAAGAAATAAGCTGACCCAATTGTCTCTTGCTCCGCGGCGGTGACCGCCTCTACGATACCGAAATAGAAAACATCCTGCTCTGAGTCTGTATTGTTAGCTGTTAGTGCTTCTGTGATCGCCTCTTTAAACTGGGCAGCAAATAACTGTGTGTCGGCAGAAGATAGGTTTTCACTGATGGATTCTAAGAACGCAGATACTTGAGAGTTTGAATCCGCAGATGTAATGACTTCTGTTCTAGTTACGTTAAACCCGGCAGAAATGGAATCAACATCTCCTATGGTAGAAGCTTCAGTGATAGACAAGGGGAATTGAGCCGTAACGCTATCTACATCCCCAATTGTTATGCCTTCGCTATCTGTAAAGTAAAACTGGGATGTCTGGGTGCTGGAGTCGGCTTGAGCTATGCCCTCAACTACGCCCTCGTAGAATACATCAGTTTCTGAGTCTATATTAGCAGATGTAAAGGCTTCTGTTTGGCTGAACAAAAGCGCAGCGGTAACGGAGTTTGAATCGGCAGAAGTTAAGTTCTCAGTAATTGAGAAAGGGTAATACGTCCCACCAAGCGCAGCGTAAGAAGATTGAGCATAGGCGGTAATACCAAACACATTACGATCCTGGTGTTTCTATGAATCGTAGCAAAACTACGACCACGGCAATCACAACCCCTGCAATCATTTGGTGGACCGGGGTCAAGGGTAGTTCAAATAGGAAACCTTGCAATACTGAGAGTACTGCAATCACTAAAGCCCATTGAACTTGCTTTGATTTTAGGGTTGTGATGAGTGTGTTCATTATGCGCTCCTTACCATTGCGGCAGAGAAGTAAGTATTATTTGAAGCATTTTGCAATGTTGATGAAGCACCTGAAGATTGATATGTATAAAGTTCAATATAGTCCGTTGTGCCATTTAAATAAATTAATGCAGTTACAAGACATTGAGCACCATTTGGAGTCCCCAATTGATTTGTTCCATACTTAACTAAAGTACCGTTTTTACCTATTTGAATAGTTGACCAATTTGATGTGCTTGTTATTGCCGTATAGTTTGTTGTTCCTAAAACGTAATAATATCCTGCAACAGTTGGCGTAAAACGATAGTTGGTAGTGTTATCAAAACAATTATTAGTATCAAACTCTTTAACATTTAATTGTACTTTTGTCCAAGTTGCGTTTGGCACAGATTGAGTAGAACTTTGATAAGCACTAAACGCAGGACCACCTAGTGACATTTGTGGTTGTACTTGTGTCAGAGACATATTACACCTTTGCTTGTGATGCTACTTGAGCTTGATAGGCAGAGATTACATCCGCACTCCAGACTGCTTCGCAAATAGCCTTTACCTTGGCATCCTGAGTGCTTACGTCTTCACCAGGGGTTAGTACCCACCTAGAGAAGTTACGAGCTATTTCATTGCCAGAGTCTGTTATAACCTGAGCCTGGCGTACTTGTACAACACCGTTCTCTAGGACTTCGATGCGGTCGATGATTGTGGATGATGCTAGTGTCATGGTGACTCCTTAGAATGTGGCTTGATATGTTGCCGTAAACCAAATGCTTCCAGATGAATTAAAACTTGTATTGTTATATGCAGCATCTGCTCCAGATGATGCTACAACATAATTTATGTTTACACTAGTATTGTTAATATTTAACTCTATTTGATTTCCAGAACCTATGGTAATTAAATTACTTACATAAAAACTTACTGAAGAATAAAGTTGCCCCAAATTTGTAGGAGCAAAAGGTAATGTTGTTATTGCAGATGCTCCTGTAGCGGTTCCTTTTGAACTTACATATATATAACATCTTACAGTTACTAAATTTCCAATTTTTGTATAACTACCATATTGACCTGTGTAAGTAATCCCTGTGCTAGAACCACCAAAAGAAAGAACTGGTGTCCAAGTCCCTGTCTCATAGTCATTCTGAGTTGTTGAAGTAGGACTAGCAGTTGTATTTGTATTGTTAAATACTATCCCTGCGTTTGCCACAGGTAAAACTATGTTGCCACTTGAATTGACAAGGCTTGCTAAGTATTGTGCGTTAGACATTATGCTGACCTCGCTAAAAATCCATTAAACCATGTTTTGTTTGAACCAGTAGCACAAGTTCCTGTTGTTCCAACATAAGCATAAATTTCAATGTAATCAGTTGAACCATTGCAATAAACAAGGCTAGAAAGAGATGAACCTGCGGTTGTTGATTCTTGGCCTTGATAAAATACTGAGCCATTTTTGTATATATACAATTGGTTATCAACAGATGAAGCCGCTTGGAAACCACAATTAATTTGATAATATCCTGCAACAGTTGGTGTAAACCTAGAAGATGAATAATTAGTATTAGTATCAAAAACTGTTGTTTGAAACAAAATCTTTGTTGAAGTTGAACCAGTCAAACTTGTGCCTGAACTTGCATAAGCACTAAACGCAGGTCCAGTAGCTCCAATGTTTGCAGGAAGATTGCTTTGACTTATTGACCCCGCAGTATTAGGTATAGCATTAAGCACAGAGCTAACCAGGAAGCTCTCGACTATTACCGTATCTCCAGATGCCGCTCCACTTGCCAGTACTACCGTTGTTCCATTAGATGCCGTGTAGTCAGATGTAGGGGTTAGCAGTACACCGTTTCTGTATACATTAATAAACCCAACTGTATAGCTAGGAGGTGTAAAGGTTGTCTGTGATGCAGTTGCAGTAAAGGTTGTTACTGTTCTGTATGCAGTTGTTGTGACTCCAGATGCAGGGATACCTAAGTACCTTGCAGAGATATTACCCGTACCTGTTGGAGGTGCTTGGGTAAATGTAAGGGTTGTGCCAACTACAGAGTAGGTATCAGGAGATTGAAGTACGCCACTAACCGCCACCAGTACCGAGGCAGTATTGGCGGGGGCAACAGACATGGTAAATGTAGTTCCACCATTACCACTAAATAGGTCTGTTAAGAAAGCCGACTGATACGGCTGATTTCCTATATACATACTTTTTCCTTAATCGTTTTGCACTTAGCGCCATGATACCTAGCAAATATATTAGATGGTACAGTTTTATCGCAATGCTCACAAGTCATCATATGAGCCAATTTCCAAGCGGGATCAGACCTAGTTTTGGATACGCTTATTGAACGCTTTTTGTTTGCTTCAGCTTGTACGGTAGCTTTCCACTCAGGATTATTTATCGTATCCATCATTTTAGCTTTTCGTATAGCACCAATCGTTGACCTCCAGGCATCATTATCTTGCTTAAGCCTGACCGCCATAGAAATCTTCTTGGATCGCTCTTTGCCAACCGTATCCTTCCATTCCTGGCTTGTCACCGTAGCCCTATTTTTTTCATTACGTTGCTTGCCTAATGTGGCTATCCAGTCTGGGTCGTTCTTTGTCTTGATTAGCTTTTGACGAGCTATCTCACCAGTTGTAGCCTTCCATTCTGGATCATTGCGTTTGGCTGATACTTTTCTACCTGCTTTGATCTTGCGCTCTGGTTCGTTCTTGGTAGCAATCATCTTAGCCAAAGATTCCTGCGTCATTGCTCCAAAACAACCGCTTGCTATAGACTGGTTAACGTACAAAGGATTCTTAACCACTGATAGCTTAATATGTAACTCATTCTCACGCTCAAGGGCTTCTTTTCTTGTGTCGTGAACGCTGATAATCCGTGTGTCAAATAGATGTGGATTAGCTACTGTTTCCCGTTTCCAAATCTTTGCATAAGCAGATGACCTAACACTACCTCTGTAACCCTGATTAACCTTATCAACGCTTGTAGAACCAATGTAAAAAGGAGGCAAAGCGCTACCCTTGTACACCGTCAAATAGGTGCAGTATTTGGTGGAGCTTGCTTGTGTTTTCATTATCCTATTGATTTAGGAGGTGTTGGGTTAGCAACAATTTGACCATTTTGCAGGATGTATTGTCCACTAAGCAATTGATCGTATTGATAGTCTGTAAGAAGAAAAGCACCTTCAGGCAAAGGATGTGAGTCTTCACGAACTTCAGTTACGCCATCTTGTCTTACTGTTGCGTATTTCATCTAACTCTCCTTGCTCTTATAACCCCATAAGCTGTACATGTTGATGTTGAAAATTGTGCTTGAACAGTTAAGTAAATAGTCGTTGTTGAAGATAAAGAAAATCTAGCTGTTGGAACTGTATAAATTGGACCAACACCAGAAACCCCAATAACAGTTCCTCCAGTAGGATAACCAAATTGAAAAACAGCGCCCAATGAAGGATTGCCTGCAGATGTAGTAGTTGACCCACCAGCTACATAATTAATACTTGTTGTTGACCCTAAAATTAAACCAATAGAACCACTAACATCCCAATCACCAGCGGTCAAACTAATATTTGTAATATTTGCTATTGTGGCTGTTGTTAAACTGACTGCTGAACCTCCAGCAACTGTACTACTAACATATTCCCCAACAGTCCCCGCAGAAGCATTACTACCGTCAATAACCCCAGTTAAAACTAAAGGTCCAACAGGACTTGTGATACCAGTCTGATCAATCGTGCTTAGTGGCATCTTCTACCTCTTTTTGTTGTTCTTGCACTTCTCTAGTAATAGCATCTATGAGTTGTCTAACTTCCCTGTGAGGTTGGTTATCTAGATACTGCATAAGTCCGTTGAATACCTGTGCTGAGAGTTTGATTTCGTTCATTATGTTCCTGAAGTAGATGCCAACAAATAATAGGTTGTACCGTTTATAGATACTTGTATTTTGTTTGTGACAGTATTTGTTGAGGAAGTTGATGTACCGAGAAACACAGTACCAGGGCTAGGGGCAATAACCTGAGTTATTAAACTTGTGTACTCAACCCAGATGTTGTTTGTTCCGCTTGGAGGAGCAGAGGCAAACGTAATCGTATTGCCAGATACTGTATAAGCTGATCCAGGGTTCTGATCTACATTAGCTACATTAACAATCATCTGATATACAGACGCTACTGGGCGAGACAGCGTAAACGCAGTCGTACTTGCATTACCGCTGAAGTAATCGATAGCAGGTACAAAGCCTTGATTTTGAACGGTATTTCCAATGTACATGGTTAGCCTATCATGTGATTTGTAAAACACTTAAAATTGCATCTAGTGAGCTTGCAGTTCCAGAGACAACGGTGAAAGCATCTCCAGTATTTAAAACCACCTTACCATCACCACCGAACAAAGCTAAAGAACCTCCTACAGGAATCGTAGCATTGTTAACAAGGTAGTAGTTCACCGCAGATGCAGTTATGTATACGCTTGCAGTAATAGGGCTACTTGTCGTGTTTGACAATGTTAACCCTATTGCAGTTGTCTGCGTTGCAGATGCGGCAGTAACTAGAACTACTGGAGTAGTTCCTACTGACTTACTTACATATCTCGTGAAGGTGTTAGACATTTGTTTTCCTTTTTATTCATCCAAGCGCTATGGACATCGCAACCGCAGTTCCCGCAGGATCGACTTGAAGATTTGTCTGTGCCCCAGAGATTGTAGTTGCTCCTGTACCTCCGTTGGCTACTGCCA
>Ga0208378_1000800_pt1 | contig 9815 bp, 6 predicted proteins | sample CryBogCBE24Aug09_FD_184556 | JGI IMG/M metagenome (GOLD analysis project Ga0208378, IMG submission 184556) | Freshwater microbial communities from Crystal Bog, Wisconsin, USA - CBE24Aug09 (SPAdes) (version 2) | ecosystem: Environmental > Aquatic > Freshwater > Lake | place: Crystal Bog, Wisconsin...
TACCAGAAATTCCTTGCCTTACTTCGGGCATTTTCAAAATATTTTGAGCAATCCTTTTTAACCCATTTTCACGAATTGGAATAACGTCCATGGTTTTTCCAAGCTCTTGAAACATTTCGCTTGTTGCTTGTTTATATTTTGTTTCCTGATCTATAAGAGATTGCCTTAAAGATGTTCCAAGTTCATTTATTGAAGTTTTTGGAGCACCGCCCAAAGCGTCTAATATTTTTTGTGATTCTACATTTCTTACATGATTTACAAGATTTGAAGCTTGTCCAACATGCCCTTCAAGCTCAGAACCAATTTGCCCAATTTGATCGGTTGCATTTGGTGGATTTTTAACTCGATCAATCATGTCTGAAAACACTCTTGATGCTTGAGATTCTTTAGTGGCCTTCCAAAGTTCTGGCACTTTATTCATGCCATAACCAAGAACACCTCCGCCTACGGCACCAAGTGCAGCAGATAACCCCACGTTAGCAATCGCATGTTCCATGGTGGCGTCAGGGTTTTCTGAGATCATTTTACTAATCTCGTCACCTGCGGCCATGGTAGCGAATTCACCAGCTCCACGAGCTGCAAATTGACCAAGTTTTTCTGCCCCTAAAGCGGCAGCCTTTTCAGCGGCCCCAGCCCCTGCTCGTTCAAGCAATGCAGCCTGGCCAACGCCTGGAATAAATGACGACCCAATGAGGCCCGCAGTTTCAGCCGCAAATCGTTCTGGACCGCTAAGGCTATATTCTTCACGCTTTCTAATGCGTTCTGGCTCCGCTCCAAAGACGCGTTCGATCGCTGTAGATGCACCAAGTGGCAACGCCCCATGGGCTACCGCTTCGGCTGCGGCTTTTAGTCGTTCCGGAGTAGACTTAAACTCGCCTTCATCTGACAGGGTTTGAAGCTGCTTGTCGTTAGGCTGAGAGTATCCAGATGACAGTAATTGCTTAGCATCCTCTAAAGATGCACTGCCAAGGTTGCCTTCGGGATCGTATAGCGGAATTTCATGCGTTTGATTCTTTAACGCCTGATCCGCAAGTTCCTGTGACAGGTTTTCGGATAACCCCGATTCCTTGTTAATTAGTAAAGGCATTATCTACCCCTTGGATTAAATTGAGCCGTAACACCCATTCCAAATACTGCGGGATTGATTCCAGCGTTTTTAAATGCACCCGTTAAAATTGGAGTTTGGATTTTAGTTTGCATAATATCCAATGCTCTTTGCCGCTTAGCGTTACTGGTTGAATCAAATTCAAACTTGTTGGGATAAAGCGTATCGGCAAGGACCCTGGCTTCCTCAAGGTTAAACCGGCCAGAAAGTTCCTTTTGAAGGACCGCAAGCAAAGCCTGTTTTCGGGCTTGTGTATCAATCGGAGACGCAACCCCATTTAAAAAGCTATTGTGAATGGCATCAAAGTCACGCTTATAGATGTTTTTAATTCCATCCATAGCCTTCCATTCAGACAACTCTTTAGCCGCCCCAGCGCGTTCTTCTTTAGGCACAACAAGTTGGGCAATTTGCTCTGGCCCATGCGCCCTCAGCACTTCGGGTGGCAAGCTACGAAGTGTGTTTTGCATGGCAATTTGCTGCATACCAGGAGCCAATTTAGAGTTTAAATCGGCTAAAGATTTCATCAAATTTGCCTTAGCTTGAGGATTTGAATTAGATGCAATCGCTTGTTGAAGCTTGTCTTTATAAATCTCGCCTTGAATCAAAGTGGCCATTTTGGTGGCTTCGTTAAGATTGCCTGTTTGCTTATAAAGAGCGCTTAAAATGGTTTCTTTTTTGCCAAGATTTGCCTTTTGAGCTTCAATATCACGACCAATTTGAGCTTCCAAATACTTAGACCCAACATCGGTTCCGCTTAAGCTTGATGCAATAATACCAATAGCATTCACAATCTTTTGCCCGGTATTCATGCTTTCCCAATAATGATTGGGATTAATTTGCCCCGTCTTAATGTCGTCAATTGTAGATGAAATCATCTCATTAAGATTCTTTTGTTGTTCTTGATAGGATCGCAAGGTTTCTTGATTTGCTGCGACTTGATCTTTAGCAGCCCTACCCGATGCAGCTCCATATTGCTTGTCAGCCTCATATTGAGCCAGAGCGCCCATGGTGCCAAGATTCATTGCCTGCTCGTAAGGATTATACATTTGAGCTTGAGCAAGTGCGTCTGGGCCTTGTTTTTCAGGTTCGGATAATTGGTAATTAGATGGCTTAACTTGTTCGGTTTTAGGTTCCTCTTTAATCTCAGGACCCTTTTTAACCGAAGGAGCAGGCTCCGCCTGTTCAAGCATACTCATCATTGAAGGGCGTTTTGCTTGTCTTGCGGCAATCTCTTTTTCAGCTTCTTGTTGCTTAATTTCATCTTGAAGCTGTTCGGGGTTTTGAAGGCCTTCACTTTTGCCAACAAATCCACCCTCTTCACTGGCAGGTGATCTGTTGATTTCTTGCCCAATAGCAGATTCCGTCTGATCTTCCACTTCGCCACCATCGGCCAAATGAGCCATGGGGATTGATTTAAGGTTTTGAGCCAATTCTTTAGAAAGTCTATTTTTAACAATCTTGATCTGATGGCCTTCAGGATGCTCCAAAACGGCATAATGAGGGTGATCGGTGACCTTTTTGTATTTCCCCAAATCAATCTTGGCTTTCATTACTTTTTGCCTTTCAAATTGTGTCTAGCAAGAATGGCTTCAACAAATTTCTTAGCCCCGTCACCAGCGTTTTCACCTTGAGCCACAGAACGAGGGATAACAATTTCACCCGGGGACAACATGGCAGGTACGGTATCGTTTTTAAGACTATCGCCTTTTACGTTAGCTTTACCACCAACGTGACCGCCGGCTTTCATGTTGTGTCCGTAGTTTTCTTTCATGTTTGGTACCGCACCACCAGCAGCCATTTTAAGCTGTTTGCCAATATGAGACTTAGGTCCTTTAACCTCTCCGCCTTTAGCAAAGTTAGTTCCAGAACCAAATCGCATATTAGAATATGCTCCGGCACCTGGAGTCGGAGGAGGGGTGAAAATTGCATTAGTTGGTGCTGTAACTTGTTGTCCAAATTGAGAGCCAAGACTTGCTGGAGTTAAATCCGCAGAGGAAGTCAAAGCTTCAGCGCCAGTGCCGCCACTTGCAAAGGACGATCCCATTTCAGGCAAAGAAAACCCATCAGCACCACCGCCACCAAATAAACCGCCCAACGCGCTTGCAACCGGACCGCCCAATAAACTCATGGCTCCGCCGGCTAAAGACCCTAAAATGCCGCCTTGAGTTTTGGCATTTTGAGCTGCAATTTGAGCGTTTGCAGTATTTTGGTTAGATTGCATGGCCACGTTGGCATTGTTTTGAGCGTTGATTTGCTCTTGAGTAAGGTTTTGAGCGCCTTGAGAGAACTGATTAAGAGCGTTAAGGCCCGCTTGTTGCTGGCCGATTTGATTGGTCGCCATGTTCCCCAAAAGACCTTGTTGTTGCTGAAGTGCCTGTTGAGCCGCAAGTTGCTGTTGAGCTCGAAGGGTAGCCGCTTGCCCCGCTGCCTGCTGTTGAGCCGCAGCACCTTGCATTCCGGCTTGTCTTGCCTGTAGAGCCGTATTGGCACCAGCTCCCCTTGCAGACGCCATAAGGGCCGCTTGGTTAGCTACGTTCTGACCCGTGGTTTGAGCAAGCTGATTAAGAGCGGGATTAGGTCCAGCGCCTTGAGCTTGCTGCTGCAACTGCCCCTGAAGCCCTTGCATTTGATTGTAAACATCGGCTTGGTTCTGAACACCATTTAAGCCTTGAAGGGCATTTACAAAGTTTTGCTGTTGCCCAATACCTGCTTGAGTTTGACCGTAGTTTTGTTGCCAATTAGCCGCTGAGGCGGGATTAAGAATGTCAGCACCTTTAGCTTGAAACCCAGCGCCCTTGCTTGCATCAAAAATGCTTCCAATGAAACCCATTACTTAATCTCCTTAGTCAACAATACATACGGTGTTTTAGTGAACCCGTTGATTTCAGCTCTCTCAAATATACTATTGTCTTTGCTATACGCGATCATTTTGTTCATTCCGGATTCCGCTGCAATTTTAAACACTTTCTTAATAAGCAGCTCAATCGCATGGTGCCTAATTTCTGACGCCATAGCAGGGTTCGTGGCTAGACCATCAAACAGCCCAATATCGCCCTCAATCTTCCTTAAAAAGGCCGTAGCGACCATTTTATCCTCATGTTTAACGATATACCCAATGGCAGGCAATTCGCTCATGGTGGCAGGGTTTACGTCCCTAGCCCTAAGCCATGAGTTCATTTCACCAAGATGTTCAAACTCAAATCGTGCCAGCCTCAACTTAACCCGCTGATTGTGAAGCCGAAACTTTGTAGTATCCACCTTTGACTCCAATTACCAAGTTCAATCCTGAAAGAGTAAGGCCAGCTCCCGCTGCAACCCCATAAGACGGATCATAATTCTCTTGGAAGTTAATTTGGAAACTTTCGCATTTCTGACGCTGTAAAAATACCCGCCATTGCTCAACAGTCCCTGGACCGCCCCAAGGAGTGCCAGTACCCCATGCAACGTCGCCACCCCAGGCAGGGCTATAGTTAGTGGGCTTAATAATGGTTTGCTGCAAGATTGCCGGATTGTAGTCATACGCAATTCCCAAAGTCAGCGTATGCGGTGATTTGTAGGTGCCAAGGAGCAGGAAGTAATACGCCCTTTCAAACCCTTGAAGCCCCGCAACATTAGCCCATGCCGTTTTAAAGCTCATAAGCACCGGAACTGATCCATCCAAGTATGATCCAGGATTCTCTTGATACACCTTTGAGTATTGAGTGGTGACCCCGTTAACAACCTGAGTAAATACCGTTAGGTAGGTATGCTTGTTTTGAAACACCACCGATGACAGCGAATTGACGTTAAATGTGCCCCATTGGTTGTAATAGTAGTCGTAAACGAGCGTCAGTTGGTTATCCAAGGAAAACCTAACCTGATTGGTCCCTGGTACGTTCACGGAGCTTTGAACTAAGTTGTTATTATAAGCCTCTACCGGCGCGCCAATGTAGTTTGTGGATAAGTCACGTCCCAGCACCCAAATGCCCTTATTGGACTGAAACATGAGCCCTTGAGGAGTAAATACGATGCTGTTTTGGTTATCGCATCCCACGGTCGAGGTAATGATAATAGGATCACTAAAGTCATTATTGGCACCCGTCGCATCCGGCCCGTTACCGTTAATGTAATAGATGGCGTTTTGCTTAAAGATAATGAGCTTGTCGTCCATGGTGGACAACGCAGTGATCGGACCCGTGGACCCCTGAGTTCCAATGGTCGGAGCCACGTAAAAGGTTTGGTACTGGCTAAACTCCACCGGAGTGGCTTGGATTACCTGCTTTGAGTACCAAAGGTTATTGTGGTTCTCCCCATCCACTACCCACAAGCGACCCCTGTAAAGCGTAGGGTTAGAGCAAGCTGGAGGTGATGCGTTTTCTAAAACACCGCCTGTGGTGTATAGAATCAGGTTACCTAGGATGGCATTGTCGTTTGCGGTATCGGTAAACGTAATTGAATCCACTGTTGGATCATTAACAATAGGATTAGTAATGGATGTCACCTGATAAAATACAGGGTTAGCCACTGACCATCGATACACCACAATCCGCGCATTGTTTGGAGCTGACTTATAGGTAAGCCGCAAGGTCGGAATGTTAAGAGTTACCGAATGGTTATCCAAAGTCTGAATATTATCATTCACTCCGGCGTGTGTGGTGGGCAGGTTAAATGTAATGGTATTCGTGCTGGTATTGATTGCGGTAATAATTGTATTGGCTTGAAGGTATCCAGCGTTAGACGTGTCAGTGATTTGTTGCCCAATGAATAGTCCAGCAGTGGAACTGACCGTCATTGTATAGGCACCCAATGAAAAGTTACCCACAAATGTTACAGGCGATGCAGTGGCCAAAGTCAAATCCATGACAATGGGCACACTAGGTGCGCTTCTGTGGATGTTTCCGTCAGCATCGGTCCATTCGTAGGTAACTTGATAATTATACAGCTGGTCGGCTATACCGCCGCCCGTGCTGTAACTTGCAGATAAGTCTTCAGGGTAAACAAAGAAGTTGTTTTCCACCACGTTTACGCCATCGAACATCCAAAGAAATCCGCTGGTGATGTTCATGGAATGGGCAATGTCTGCCGACTCCGCAGCACCGTCATTGAAAGTAAAAGAGGCTAGGTTAATTCCAGTTTGCGTATAAACCCCTGGAATGCTTGTAACTAGAGCGTTTACGTCCTTGTTTACCGGAGCAAGCAAATCACGGATCAAATAACCAAGCGATACCGTGCTGCCTACCACGTTAGGATTGGGCAGAATGTAGGTAGATGCGTACTGAATGCCGTTACTGTAGGCAAGTTGAGCAATTATGTTGCCGTTTTGATCGATTAGGTAATAGGTAGGTTGATACGCTCCACCGTAATTAACCATGACGTAGGATGTGCCCTGATAAATAAATGCCTGACTTGCAAGTCCAACGCTACGCTTGATGACCGTAGGGCTAGACATCACGCCTGTATAAGTAATCGTATTGTGCTCAACAAAGTCAGATCTAACGGATGAGTATGAATAGGTATTCGTAACCTGATAGTAAATGTTGGTTACGTCTGAATCTGAATAGCTAGTGAGCTGATTGATAACGGTAGACGCTAAAACAACACTCGGAGCGCGTATTTGAGTGCTAATCGTAAAGTCATAGATAGCAGTATAGGTGTTGTTATTTGATGCGTTGTAAAAGGTGACGTAAACCACTGACGGCGGGTTACTGGAGTTTAAGTCAACCGTAACGCTAATTAGGTTTCCTTGCTGAGACGCAATCGACAGTGGAGCACTGACAATCAATGATTGATTAAGAAACGCTATTTTAATGGAGTTGGTGCCAGCACTGCTCCAATAAGCGTAATAAATGTTATTGTTTGCACTAAACGTATCATATCCGGCTGTTAGGCTTTTAACGTCAATCGCAAGGTCTGCTGCTGCATAAGGAGTGCTTGGGCTGTAAACGGGCACCGCGATGTATTGCAAATGGGTGATGCCTGAAATCGTAATTAAATAGGTAACAATGAAGTTATTGGCCTGAATCTCAACCCTTGGCAAAGTTGCGTTGCCGGGCAACTGAACCGCAGGCAGGATTTGAAGCCCCGTGTTTACATCAAACACCGAGTAATAAGAATAGCCGCTGCTATCCTCATAAACGCTAAGAGCTGAGCCATTAGGTCCTACCGCAATGTCTACAGTGGTTTGACTGGTTGTTGTTCTTACCAAAGAGTCCACCGTAAGAGTCACTTCTTTAAATGCGCCCTTAGTCAGCCATTGATTGGTGTCCGGTGAATAAGATTGAAGCGAGCTGCCCAGCGACACAAGATTGCCGTTTTGAGTTCCAAGCACCGTTTGTACTCCGCTCGGATCAGGCAATGGCTTAAATCCGTTACGCTTGGATAAAAGTCCTGCGTTGTTAAATACGGCATTTTGAAGGCTAAGAAACTTCCCCAGCTGAACCTGATTGGGATCAGTTTTGGTGTCCAAACCTTGATTAAACGACATATTAACGGACTGTTTTTGAAGTGCCATTATTTTACCATTCGATAATTGCTATACCATCACTACCTGACCCACCAGGACTAGTACCATTTTGAGCTGCTCCTCCTCCACCAATTGCTCCTTGAAATATTGAAGCACCTATATAAGAAGACCCCCCACCCCAATACGAAGCTCCCCCATAGGCAATATATGTATATGTATTACTTTGCGGAAAACCATTTGAGCCGTTAGTTCCAAAACCATATACGCTTGGGTCTGAAATGTAAGCTCCACCACCTGTGCCTCCTCCAGCCTGTGTGGATGCATAACCTCCACCAGTACCACCGTAAGCACCCATGAAAGAACCAAAAGATGATGTTCCTCCCGTTCCTCCCTGCGAACTATTCCCCCCAGCACCGCCGGCACCAACAACAACCGTTACTGTACTGCCCACAGTTAATCCTGAAATATATCCAAAAACAGTACCTCCACCACCACCACCACCGACTTTACTGTTACCAGGTCCAGCTCCTCCTGATCCACCACCTCCAGCAGTTAAAGTAACTTTTATCCGAGAAGCAGGAACAGTAAATGTATAGGTTCCGGCACCCCATATGGTTACATTTGGAACACCACTTATTGATAACATGGCACTAACTTGAGCAGGAGTAAGATCAATCGGAGTGGCGGCTGATCCGGTGTTATTGCCCTTAATTGTGTTGGCTGGCATTACGGCAAGGTTTGAGTTTGCTACCGTGTTAGCTGCAATCTGCGTTGTGGTAATGCCGCCTGATTTTACAATCACCTGATTTGAACTAATTGCAAGCGTGGAGTTATCAACGGTCCATGGAGCCGTGATATTTCCAGCATTGTCCAAGGTCATGAAAGATTGCACCGATGGAGTGGAAACAGGCAAATAAAGTGGATACGATCCAGTGAATCCAGCGGATGGTTGAAGCGTTACCGCTCCCGATCCTGCGGAAGTGGTTCGAATTACAAGCGGTCCTGAATCCATGCTTGCTGCCGTGGTAGAACTTGCTTTCCAAGTAAAAGTACCAGAAGCATACGACGCACCAGCCGTGCCAGATGGAAGCCCTGTAATCGTACCGCCAGACCCTACAATGCTTGCGCCATTAGTGATCTGTACCGGCGTGGAAAGTCCAGTCCAATATAGGTTACCGTTTACGCTGTAGATTGAGTTTGTGGTCGAAAGTGATGAGCTTTGAGCAACAAATTGACCGGACTTGATGAAAGTAAGGCTATTACCGCCAATCGACAGGTCAGAGCTAATGTTTAAACCAGATGGCGTGATCTGCACACCGCGCCCTGGACTATGGTCATGTTGGTCTATAAGCGTTTGAAGGTTAGTGTTGATGTCTAGAGCGTAAGTAGGTCCAAGTTCCTGACCTACAATCGGCACTAGCAAATTCATATTTGGTGACACTGTATAAGCCATGTCGGTCTCCCCTAAAATACCACCAAGTCTACCGTTACCGCTGCGCTACTTACAAGCGATAAGGTTAACTCGGGATTGTTGTTCTTGTCTTGCGTATCGTAAATGGTTGCCGCACCGCGAAGCCTAACAACGTACCAACCTTGCAGCTTGCGGCCTAGCTTATGGTTAACGCTATTGGCTCCCGACACTAACGCAATGTTTTGCAAAAAAGTTGTGTTCAGCTCCGGAGCACTCAAGAATGGATTAATAAGCGCGCTCCAAATGTTTTGAAGCAGCATTAGGTTCTTATTGTCATCCTTGAAGATTGGAAGCTTCATCAAAAACCACCGTAGGAGCCATCTCCACCAGGAGGGCCATACACGCCCCAGCTTTCAGCCCGTGACCTGGTATCGCTAATGGTATCCGGCTGACCGACATCGCGATTCATAGCCGTTTCTTCAATGCGCTTGATGAGTGCCATCTTCTGAGCAGCAAGGACGCTTACGTCTGACTCTTCCTTCTGCATGGCCTTAATTGCAGCATCAACAATAATGTATTCAGTCCAGCCCGATACACCCGTGGCAATGTCGGTGTCCTGAAGAAGCTCTACCATCTTAGGAATGTACCAAATCCTGAGGTACTGATTGCCTGATGGGGTGGGGATAAACATAAGTTTATTACCAACCAAGCGATACCGAAGATTAAACACACCAAGGTAAGTTGAAGTAAGGTTCGGGAACACATAACGGTTACGAGAAATGAAATCAAACTTCTTAAGCGTAACCCATGCGTTTTGATTGGCATCAAGTCCAAGGTCCACACCTTCAAGCTTATAA
>Ga0208378_1000803_pt1 | contig 9794 bp, 25 predicted proteins | sample CryBogCBE24Aug09_FD_184556 | JGI IMG/M metagenome (GOLD analysis project Ga0208378, IMG submission 184556) | Freshwater microbial communities from Crystal Bog, Wisconsin, USA - CBE24Aug09 (SPAdes) (version 2) | ecosystem: Environmental > Aquatic > Freshwater > Lake | place: Crystal Bog...
TCAACACGAATGTCTTCAGCATCAATACCGCGTTGGTATTCTTGGTTCATACCAATCTCAACTGGCATCGTGCCATCCAACTTGCTCAAGATTGCGATCAATTCTGCTACTGTTAGTTTGTTTTTCATAGTGTGCTCCTTTGCTGTCTATGTCAGTATTATACTGCTCTTTTAGACTTCTGTCAACTCTTTTTCGAGTTCTTGCTCAACTAAATTATGAGCCGTGTTCAGTGCCATCATCACATAGGTCATAACAGTGGCTCGTTCGCTTTTATTGGAGATGTTATCAATTTGAAGCAAGAGCGCTTCCAAGTTGATGGGAGTGGCGAACATTGAGCTGTGGGGGACGGGGTTCTTCATAGTGTGCTCCTAGTGTGTGTAAGTCTATATTATAAGGCCAACGGGCGGAGTTGTCAACCTTTTTTCTTCAATTCTTGTTGAGCAATTCGACCTGAGTAGGCATTACCTGCACGGTGGATCAATCCAGTCTTTGTGTAAGTGATAGTACCACCAGTAGAGCTTTTTGCGGTTTTGTTCATAGTGTTATTCCCTGTTGAGCAAGTCTGCGATGATGATGGCCAAGCCCATGAGCACAATGGGGCTGAACATGACTAGGGCGTTGATGATAGCGGTCATGGTGTTTATTCCTTGGAGTATTTTTCAGTGAGGCTGTCCAATGTGCGGGCACGTTCAGCTTCATCAATAATGATTTGGCGTCCCAACATAACCAAGCCCACAGTCAGTGGAATCAGAGTCAGCAAGGGATATTCAAGGCACAGGCCAACGCTGAGGCTCACAGTGAGAGCCAAGCCTGTGATTTTAGCCAATTTGAGGATGCCTTTGACGGTATATTTGTCGATCATTTCATTTACCTTTCTTTGTTTCATGTCAGTATTATAACTGAGTTTGCTGGTGTTGTCAACCGTTTAATAGCATTCTTCATCAGTCATTTGGTAGTCGTCGCTGTCTTCAAACAGGGTATCATCTTTGAGCATCTTGTTAACGGCGTTCTTGTCTACTACCGTGGACATCAACTTCCACAGCTCTGCTTCACGCTCCTCCAACTCAGCTGTGATATAAGCTCGGATGGCCTTCATCATGGCCAAGTCCTTGTTGGTGCCCACATTACAGGCACACTCGTCGATCATATCAAATGCGCCTTTGAAGGAGAGCTTTTCACCTGTGTTCTTGTTGTAGGCTTTGCGAGAGGCGCCTAGGTAGTTGATAGCGTCTTTCAGTTCCATAGGGCGTATAAAGTCGTACATGATAGCTCCTTAGTGTGTATGAGTGTATTATATCTGAATTTCAAAGGCCTGTCAAGTATTCTTTGAGGCCTTCTTGAATAAAATCATCTTTGTCAAACTGGGCCGCTACCATGAGATCACGCATGGCATAGTATTCGGCACCGCCCGCACGGCAAAGATCTTCCACGGCGTGCATAGAAGGCATACGCCATAACAGTTCGCAGATGAACTTTTGGTTGGGTGTAAGTCCTGTGATTGTGAGTTCTTCTTTCATACTACTTCCTCGAATGTACGACCACGCAGGTCAATGGTCAATGGTTTGGTGTACTTCTTTACGGGATGACGGCCAAAGCCCGAGAACGCGACCACAGTGGCTGCTCGTGCGTTGGGCTTGTAGTCCGTGAACACATAGACATGTCGTCCTGTGTCCATGGTACCATCCTCCCACATAGTGGTCTCACGCATAATTTGGTATTGCTGTTTTTGTTTCATGTGTGTATTATACTGCTTTTTGGGAGTATTGTCAAGCGCCGTAATATTTGGCTGACTCATAGCCATACAGGAAGTCTTCTTGCTCTTGTGCTGTCATACGGTCAAACATGTCGTCCTGCTCGTCTAGGATGCGATTGATCTCGCCAGTGCCTGTGTCCACAAGGATGTATTCGCGGACTTCACCAAAGACCTTGATAGTCTCGTCTAGGGCAACGGTGTGCTGAACCTGTCCACCGTACTTGACACGGCTCTCCATGACCATGCCCTTGAATGGGAACAAGCCCAAGTAGATACCGTTTATACGCTTGCCTTCTAAGTTCCAGTCCATGGTGTGTGCTCCTTGTTGCGATGTATGTATTATACTGCCGTTTGGGCAGGATGTCAACCAATCATCATCACCTTTTCTTCATATTCATTGATGATATCTTCGAAAGTTGATAACATTTCTTCTGTTAAAGTTAGCATAGATTGTGGAATAACAGATGCTACTTTTGAATCGTAGATATTATGAATTCTTTTCAGTACCAAAACTTTTTGGTTTTTCTCGACATCAGTCAGGGATGGATTAGTTAATACTCGTATCTGAACATCTTCGCGTATTTTATAAAATCTCTTGATTAAGACATCCAATTCATTATATAGAATCCGTTTTGACTCTTGTTGAATTCTTTCTTGGTATCCAGAGGCCAATGTAGCAAATACAAATATAACCACGCTAATTGCAATAATCCAGAGAACTACCATAGTGTGTGCTCCTTGCTGTCTATGTATGTATTATACTGTCAAACTGCCTGCTTGTCAACCAAAAAGTAACGATAAGGCAGGCCCAGGGTATAGCAGAGGTATTCGTTATCGCCACCAGTGTCCTCAGCCTCATGGATCCAACGCAGAGCCATAGCACGATCCTTGGCACCACAGGCTAGGATGCTTTGGACACGCATCTCAAAGGCGTGTGCAGCCTGCTCCTCAGCAGCCCGGCGTGCCTGCTCGTTGTCTTTGATCACCCCAATCAAATACTCGAACTCAGCTTTGAACTCAGCTTCAGTCCAGCTAGAGGTATCAATGCAACGAGGACGGACACCGTAGGCATCTTTGTGCATATCCCAGTACTGGCAGGCGTACTGCTCGAGGGTACTCATCTCTTCCCAGGTTTTGAATGCTTCCATCGTCTGCTCCTTAGTGTCTATGTGTGTATTATACTGCGGTTTGGCTAGTCTTGTCAACCAAAATCTCTTCAGTAATTATGGTGCCGCCATAGGCTTGTAGGAATTGTTCGGCCACTGCTTTCAGGAAGAATTGGAAGATTTGGCCTCTTGGGGTGATTAGTGTATACTTCATTTCTTGCTTCCTATGCTTGTATTATACAACCATTTGGATAGGAAGTCAACCATTTGAATAAGGTGAAAGGATCGACCTTCACAGGCGGATCCTTTCTTGCGTCGGACACTACCCCGACGGCTTCTGTTGGGGAGACACTACCCTCCCCGCATGGAGCAATCTTATGCGAACTCTTTACTTCCAAATTCTTTCTTGCTATAATAGTCAACCAATCGTTGTTGACACAATGTGACCAAGTCACCATGGTCATCGGGAATGATAAATCTTACTGGACAATGACCCCACGCCTTACGAGTTTGAAACTCATAGAACCATCGACGATGATCCTTGTTGGCGGCATCAAAGGGAGTCCATGGACGTCCAAACAGTGCGAGTCTACTCATGTATCAATCCTTCCTAATATTGACTAGGGGCAATGCCCCTAGTGTGGTTGTCACGCCGGGATCAGTAGGGAGCGTCATCCAACTCGGCGAGGATTTCAGCACGAGTCTTTTCACGTTCAGCAACCTGAGGAATCTCAATGTCGCCGTTGGCTACAATAGCCTTGGCCTTGATAGACTCAATGGTAATAGCCTTGGGAGTTTCTTTCTTAGGCTTCTTGGCTTCTTTGGTGGGCTTCTGCTCTTTCTTAGCAGCTTTAGGAGCGTCGCTACGCTTGTCCAACTCGGCTTCCAATGCGGCCTGTGCTTCTGGGTTGCCCTTGGCAAAGTCAATCTTAACCAAGTAAGCAACGGCGTCTTCCTTGGTCATGGGCTCGAGCAGTGCTTCGATCTGAACGTCTTCGTGTCCGCCTTTCTCAAGGACTTTGACGCGGAGAGCATCATTGGCAAAGCGAGCCTTGTATTGGCCATTGAGTTTGGAGTAACCTACGTGAGTGAATGTCTTAGACATAAAAGTACCTTTCTGTGTGTGTTAAAATTAAATTATACAACCATTTTGGAGTGTTGTCAACCGTTTTATGAATTAATCGTTTCGTAAGGGTCATACTGTTCTTGACCCAACTGTTCGCTTTCAATCCATTGATACACGATATCAATTGGGATCTCCAAAATGGTTGCGATGGTAAAGGGCTTGTAGCCCTCGATATAGAGTTGTTCAATATCGTAGCTCAATTGACTCATCATGCTCATGCCATGATCTCCTCTTTGGCAAATGCCTCGGTCAAAGGCACATAGCCCTTGCCGTACATATCAACGAACCAAACAGCCTTGCCATCGATGTTGCGCAGGATGTATTCGTATTCTTCATACTGGTGATTCTTTCTGTAGTCCTCAAAGTCTGCGAACTTCTTGGCACTTACACCAGTCTCGCCACGATCTCGTGCGTAGAATGTGCAGTAGCCTGCTTCACGAGCGGCTTCGTACAGGGCCTTGTCTTCTGGGCTAGAGTGCGGGCTGAACGGATGTGCCTCACCAATGACCTTGCCCAGTGAGCTCATATCACCCATATCAATCAAATCGCGCAATACGAACGGATCTGAATAGTGATCGCGCAGGATAGCGCCATTGTGTTCCAAATAACCGTCCCAGTGGCAATACACTTGTTGAACGGTGCCGTCTGCGAATTCCAATGCGATAGTGCTTCGTGTTCCCATTTGTAATACTCCTAGTGTGTGTAAGTAAGTCTTAATTATAATGCCAAATGTCGGCCTTGTCAACCAAAATCTTATGTTTTTCTTGATCGTACTTCAAGAAGATTTTCTTGCTGTCAGTACCATCCTTGACACGGAAGACTACACTATAGCAGAACTCGCCGCCATTAGTGATGCCCAGGAACCTAGCACTAGAGTACATCTCACCTGTCAGCATGTTGAGAGATTCTGCTGTGAATGATGTAAGAGTTCGAAGTTGCTCTGCTGTGATCATCTCTGCTCCTAAAATTGTATTATACAATCAAATCAAGCTGGTGTCAAGAGTTTTTCAAAGTCTGCCATGACAATGTAGAAATCGCGCAACTCACGCAGGCTGAACTCGTCAGTGTGCCCTTTGATGTATATCAAAGTCTCCAGCATGGGCATCTGCAGTTGTTGGCTGATTGCTGTGACGGTTTCAAGTGCTTCTGTGATCATATACCTACTCCTTGTTGCGATGTATGTATTATACAACCGAAGCAGGCTGATGTCAACCAAAATATTTGACGATACCAAGTAGACATACTAGTATGCCCACAACGTTGGTGATGATCTGTGGCTTATTTGCCACACGTATACTCCAAGCCAAATAGAAACTGCCGCCCAACAAGCCCGCCACAATGTTCCACGGGTACTGATTCAAAGACATTAATACGTACATGGCCATGAAGCAGGCCGTGCCCGCCCATTGTAGTCGATTGTTCATGCCGCTCGAAACCTATCCATAAACTCTTTGTTGATAAAATCCATGTCCTCTTGGCTCACATAGAAGTCTGTGGTAGGATCATAGTACTGCCCTTCCTTGGGATCATAGTACAACACACGACCCGAGAAGTTAAAGGGACCTTCAAGCCCCTTACGGGGGCCATACTTGTCGCGCATACGATCTACAGTGTCCAAAACGCGATATGCCATAGCCAGCTCCTTGTGTTGTGTGAAGTATGTATTATACTATCAAGCCAACTCTTTGTCAACCATTGCCAGTTCCCAAGTCTTCAATGTGAACTTATTGGCCAAGTCTGAGACTCGCTTTTGGGCGTGAGCCATGGCCTCGAAGATCAAGTCTTCGGCAACACCGTCAGTGAGCACTTCCTTGGCGTCTTCATAGCAACATCCACCCAAATACTCACTAGCCAGTTCCAAGTCTTCAAACATAACACGAACACGCAACATGAACCAATCGTAGATGCCACGATCAATCTTGCGGATGATCTCATCAACATCCGATTCTTCAAACAAGTCCCGTGGGCTCAATTCCTCATAGGTCTTGTCAACGATGACAGTCAAACCGTTGCGTTCGAACTCAGCCAGTTTATCAAAGTATCGCATAGTGGTGCTCCTTAGTGTGTAAGTATGTATTATACAATCATTCGTTGATGCTGTCAATACCGCCGTTTAACTCGATGTCGATATTTTCCTCGTCCTCATACTCAGCAATGGACTCAGAGATACCATAGGCTTCATCGAGTTCAGGGGGCAAGAGCTCCGCTACTTCATCGCTGTTCAGGCCGCCCAAACTATACTCATCGTCCTGTCCATTGTCCCAAACACCGCAGAAACCCATGCCGGGCTCGTAATACATAGCACGAACTTCAAAGCCCAAGTCCAACAACTTGTCATAGGCACCAGTGGGAGGAGCCCATGCGCTGTCAAAGGTCAGGATCACACCGTTAGGGATATCATTGATTTCTTGTCCAGTGACATCCCACTTTGTGCCCCACTCGTTGACGCAGTAGTCATACCAGTTGCGGTAGCCGTGTTTCTCTAGGTTACTGGCTTCTTGTGCTTCAAGCGCAGCCTGTTCATCACCATCGCCCAAATAGCCTGCGGTGATCTTGAGTTCTTCAGGAATGGGCACGAACTCGTTCAACAAGCCTTTGTCCAGGAACGCGGCACGAGCGCGAGCAATCATAGTGGGATCTTCGTGGGTCAGTTCCACAGTGTTATAGCACCAATTTGGCATAGTAGCTCCTTTGTGTGTTAAAAATGTATTATACTATCAAAACTCAGCGGTGTCAAGCTCTTCTTCCAGCTCTTCTGCCACATTGACAAAAGTTTCGCAAGCGTTGAACAACTGTTCAAACGCACGACGCTCGTCCCTGCTCATATCCTGCAGAAACATAGGCCCTTCCTCCTGCATAGCGCTCAACACTTGACGCAGGGCCGCCAGCGTGTTCTCGCACATACAATAGCTCATATTTGGGTAGTTTGACATATCCTTGCTCCTTTGCTGTCTATGTGTGTATTATACTAAAGAATCACGCCGCTGTCAAGTCTTTGTTGTAATAAGCAACATACATGGTCTTGCCCACTACCGCATAGACGTGACCGCCTTCGTCCTCGGGATTGGCACTGGCAAGGATCCGTCCCACTACTCGACGCACTGCGACATCGTTGACATCGCTGTCGTCATGCTCATAGCCCCTGTCCTGATCTGCGAACGCACGATGCTGGCTGGCAATTTTATACTTGCCCGAGCAGCCACAGCAACAACGATTGGCTTTACCCGTATAAACTTTGTAAACAGTGCTCAAATCTAACATAGCCAGCTCCTTTTAGTGTATGTGTGTATTATATGACTCTTTGCTCAAATTGTCAACAAATTTATTGTAAAGTTATGTAAAGTGAACCGTTGCGAAAATACAACAAACAAACACTTGACACACGAGCCTAACGACAGTATAATACATACTTAAACACTAAAACACTTAAAGGAGTATTATATGTCAAAACATCATTTAGTAGTATTTGCAAACTATGTTAGAGATACTGGTTTTACATTAATTGAAGCTGTACGTTATGTGGGCGACCATTATGACGAGCTCGCTGAGATCGATAATGATTTGATTATCGCATACGATGCCTCATATAATGAGTTAATGCAGTTTGCTAATATGGTTATTGATTAAATCGATAATCCGGGGAGATAATCCCCGATAATCGTATCGGATAATCCCTGCGATAATCCCAATAATATTATTAGATAATGATTATCCCCATTATCGCAGAAAAACAACGGAATGTAAAGTTTTGTAAACCTCTTGACAATTTGAACTCACTGTAGTACAATACACACTTCAACACTAGAAAGGCACTGACCATGACCGCACTGACCATTCAAACCCTCGCTGAGCAGATCGCTTTTGGCACTTGGACCAACGATGAACTGAACTCTGTCGTCGAAGCTGTGAAATTTGCCCGCAGCCGTATACAGAAGCAGACTATCCGCAGCCTTATGTTGGGCGATGCTGTGAACTTTACTAGTACTAAAACGGGCCGCACGGTTAATGGCACTGTATATAAGATCGCTCAGAAGTATGTGACTGTCCGCACTGTAGAAGGACTTTGGAAAGTTCCCGCTAACATGCTGACTGTGACGGAAGATTGATATTATATGACACAGAGCCAAGCTATTAATACCATAATGAGTATCCGCTTTGAACTAGACTTGTCTCTAGTGGATACTCTAGTATATATGCGTGACCATAAGGAACTTTTTACCGAACAGGAATTGGCAGCATATCATGCCATTATGGCGTCGTATGAAGAAGCATGTGAGTAAGCACTGAGCCCGCGCCCAGATCATACAGCGGGGTTTTTGCTGCATGCAAGAACTTGTGACTAGTACGAATACTGTATATACTGTGACGCCACTGTATAAAGACTCTAGCGGGTTTTTACTGCATGCACAGAGTTTGCTATATGGTGCTACGGTTTGAACAATCAAGGAGTTGTCGCCACCGTTCTAGACTGGTCTACAACATGCGGCACCAAGACCAAAACCATGTGGAAAAACTCGCCAAAATCCGCCAAAAGGTGCCGAAAACCGTGATGAATCGTGGAGGAAAATAGGCCATTTTTGCTAAATTTTATGCAGTATTTGGCGGCAAGGTCGGAGTCACCGTCGGCTATGCTCAAATGGTTTTTCAATCTACCAAAGAACTTCCACAAAATTTCCCGGCCATTCTTTGGTCACGTTCCCATCCTTTACAGCGGGGTTTTCACTGTATACTCACTCTTCTATACTCATACGCTCAGCATGTCCCGACAGTTCCTCTAACTGTGTTCACATGCTACAGCGGGGTTTTTGCTGTATGTGTAAATAGATGTGTTATACATATATATGAAGTCACGTAGAACTCTTAATCTCATTGTTAGTCTTGCTCCTGCGCCCTTGTTTCTTTTGGGTGCTGTGTTGAGTTACGTTTTCACTAGTACTGATATTAGTGTTTGTGGAGCTCGTACATATGAAATGACTGTGATGTGGACAGTGATGTTTTTTGCTCATTTAACGCCGTGGTTGGCTTGGTATCAAACACGGGATTTGCGACTGGAAAGAAACAAGTATATTAAGACAAACGTTCAACATTACCAGTTAAACAGCAGTGATACAAACCATCCGCGGTCTCACAAAGAGTAATGTATAATTCCCAAAGTCTATCTGGATACTGTTCGTAGTAGCCATCATCAATGATGCCAATATTCCATGCTCTAACTGTGCCTCTGGGACCGGTGACTGTGACTGTTTGTTCGAGGTCTTTGATTATTTGGCTGTAGTGTAATCCCGCGATTATTGATATATCGGCGGACATTTTATGCTATGAGATTACCCGCGATGTCGGGTCTATGTGGTATGGCCTTGAAGTTAATGCTCAGCACCCAACGTTCTTCGTCAGTTTTACTGGCTTCAGTTCTATGACGCATCCAACTTGGGAAGAAGTATACCGCGTTGGTCCGTGCTGGCAATTTATAGCCATTCCACGCCGTGTCTCTCGTTCGTTTGAATTGGCTATAGCCCATCCAGTGTAGTTCCAATGGATCAGCCATGATGAGATCGCCCGAGTTTTCAGGTGCTGTAATATAGGCCGCAATGTTCAAGTCTGTGTTGCCATGATTGTGCCAATTAGTCCAGCCTCCGCGTCCATGACGGTTGACCCAGCTGTTAGTGACCATTAGGAATTCGTATTTAAACTCCCATTGATCTGCTAGTATGCGGTGTACTCGGGGTTCTAACCATGCGATAAAGTCACGTAGTTCGGGCCACATGTGTGGTTGGCGATAATACTTTGTTTCAAATTCAGGGTCGTTGGC
>Ga0208378_1000804_pt1 | contig 9789 bp, 7 predicted proteins | sample CryBogCBE24Aug09_FD_184556 | JGI IMG/M metagenome (GOLD analysis project Ga0208378, IMG submission 184556) | Freshwater microbial communities from Crystal Bog, Wisconsin, USA - CBE24Aug09 (SPAdes) (version 2) | ecosystem: Environmental > Aquatic > Freshwater > Lake | place: Crystal Bog, Wisconsin...
CATTTGATTACAACAACGCTGGTAATACCACCTTTGTTGAACTCAAAACACGAAACAACGCAAAGAATAAGTATCCTACGACAATGATACCGCTTTCAAAGGTAAAGATTGCCGAGAAGAATCCAAGCAAGACCTATTACTTTGCTTTTAAGTTTACGGATGGACTTTATTACATTCAGTATGATAAGAATCTCTTTGATACATTTGAGGTCAAGGAAGGCGGACGCTGGGATAGAGGCAGACCTGAACTAAATCAATATCTCTACATTCCAGTCAATAAACTTACCGCTTTACTCGTGGATGTCTGCGATAATACTCTTCCAAACTAACGCCTTCCTTCTTTGCTAAACTCTTATGCTTTCGCTCTCGTTCCAAACTACGCAGTTCTGCGAGGTGTTCTGGGGATAAGTGCTTTCGTTCGCCCTTCTTAAAAGGTCGGTTGAGAGTATTTACAGAAACCCTCTGTATCGTTTCATTAACTCCAAACTTCTTGCGTAGATGTGCGGAAGGTTTCTTAATCTTCTTGACTTGAAATAACTTTGGTGCTTGCTTATTTCGTGTAGGGTAATCTTCTGGTTTGCGTTTCAAAACTCGTTTCGCATACAGCATTTTGATAAATCCTGCGTTCTTGCTTCCGCCGTCTCCTCGTCCTTTCCAAGCAGAACTTCGTGAGATAAACTTCCAACTATCCTGCTTCTTATACCCCTTTACAACATCCTTGAACTCTTTGAGGGTATAGTGGTCTTCAAGAGCAGGATGATGACTATCAGGGGAATCCTCTCGTAATTCAACTTGGATTAGGTCTTTGGACTTGTAAGAAGGTTTGACCTTAACATAGTAATGACGACCATTGAATTGATATGGGGGATAATAGAACTTATCGCCAGTGCTACCCCAGAAGTTCAACTGCGATAGAGAAGGTAATTTGTTTGCTATAAGGACTTCGCTGAGTGATTGGTCTCTCGTCGTTGCTGTTTGCTTCTTCTGTGCTTCATACTTCTTCGTTTCCTGCTGATGATGATACTCAAATATCTTATCTCGTAAGTTCTTGGAAGGTTTCTTGACCTTAATCTTTTGAATGTCTCCTGACGCAATAAGACGCTTGATAAATCCTGCGTTCCTGCTTCCTCCTTCTGCGACGGAGAAACTTGAACTCATAGAACTTGACCTACTCTGTCTTCCTTCATCTACAATTGTTCTATCATCATCTTGTATCGCTGGTTCAGGACTCGGTGGTCGTGGTGGTGGTGGCGGTGGTGGTGGAGGAATGATAATCGGAGGTGGTCGTAAATCCTCAGGAATCCTATTACGAACTGCCTCTCTTCCTTGTCTTGCTCGTTCTATAATTTGTCGTCGTAGGTCTTCATCTGCTCCACCGCTTACATTATAGAGTTCTGCGAAGTTAGAAAGGATATGACCGCTAATTGCGTCAATAGGAGAAAGACCAGTAGAACTCTTCGCAGGAATTACCTGCTTATTGGTGAATAACTTACCTCCAAGATTATAGAGTGCGTCCTTATCAGTATAGAGACGCTTGATATCATTTCCCTGCGAATAGAAAAAATCCTTTGGTTGAAACGCAGGATTGTATTCTACTGCGTTCTTAATGAAAGGATAATCATACTTTAACTGATTATCAATCGCACCGCCAAGCGAATGACCTGAAATGTAATACTCGTAATCCTGTGGAGGATACTGCTTTACAATCTTATCAAATGCCTCCTTATCACGCTTGTATCGGTCGCTATATTTCAGTAGGTTCAGTGGAATACGAGCGTCTGCTACTAAATCCTGCTTATCCGTCACTTTTGTTCCACGAACACCTGCTAAAATCGTCTTGTCCTTTAAATACACTTTTAGAGTTGGAGTGGAAGCAATCAAAGTAAATCCATCAAGAGATTGTGGAGGAGTCTCACTATAACTTGCCTGTGCGGTCTTGAAGAAGTCCTTTTCAGGAGGCATACTACCACCAACTCTGCGTCTCATTTGATATATCACAAGATTTTAACTTGGCGTTCAAATTATTTTATCTTGTATTAGTATAAATGGCGGAAGCATACTTCGGTGAAGGCGGTAAGCATCGTCGTTATCATAAGTCATCGCATACTGCGTCTGGTCGTCGTCATAAGGTTGCGAGTGCCGAAGGTGAGGGATTTTGGGACGATTTCAGGACTGGATTTAAGTCGGTATTTGACCCCATCGGCAAACCTTTGCTGAGTGTCCTGCCTTATGGAAATATCGCAAACGCAGGTCTATCCGCAGTAGGTCTCGGTCGTCCTCGTCGTTCTCACCACTCTCGTCTCGCCCATCACGAACTTGGATTTCAGGGTCTTGGCGATGGAGACCTTGAAGATGTAGATTATTTTGAAGGAGGAAGTAGGCACAGAAGGGGTGCGGAAGGTGATGCGATGTATCACCACTATGCGATGGGAGACGCTCATACAGGCGGTCGCCGTAGGCATCATATTCTTGGTGCGGAAGGAGACGCTCATACAGGTGGTCGTAGGCATCACCGAAGGGGTGCGGAAGGAGACGCTCATACAGGTGGTCGTAAGCATCGCAAACCCTCTGCTCGTAATCTAATTGTCCGTAAGGTAATGGCGGAGCGTGGTTGTTCTCTACCAGAAGCATCTGCGATTGTTAAGCGTGAAGGACTTTACTAAACTTAAAATCTCGCCTAATCACAAATGGCGTTGCTACGAACGAATGTGCTGTTTCCAACGGATTTTGAGGAAGCATACAATCGTATCCACGCTGGAACGAAACCTCGTTATTCTGGTGGTGTTTCCAAAGGACTTTACATTCCAATCAACGAGGATACACATCGCAAGGAAGTTCAAAAGGAGGAACGCAGTGTAGCAGTCAAGCGTTCCATTGCGTATCCACGCTCTCGTTTGTATCCACAAGTTATCGCACGAGGCGGAGACATTCAATCCCCAGAGGCACGGAAACTCATTCCAAAACTATTGGAGAAACGAGCAGATGATTATCGCAAACTCGCAGGAAAAGAAGTCCCAAGTCGTCAAGGCGTAAGTTCGGTAAGTCCTACCAAGACGCTCTCACTTGAAATTGAACGACTTTTGACGATTATCCTTGATACGATTAGTGCTGGTCTCTTTACAACCGATACAATTGAAGCAGGAAACGATGTTCTACAACTTCTTCTCAAAGATGGAAATAAACTTTCTACGAATCAATTGCTCTATCTATTTCGTGATGTAGAAAGTGTGCTTGATAATCTTGTTGAAGCAGAAACAGGCAGTTTTAGGGCAGATATTACTGCGGATACAAAAAAGCAGTATTTTATTTTGCTATCTTTGATGGATACGATTACACGAGTAATGAGAGCATTGCTTTCTCGTTCTAACCTGTCTTCTAATCAGCGTTCTGCGTTCCAGAAGTCTGTAAGATTTCAAGCATCTAAATATTATAAGAAATTAGCAAGGATAACTCCTGAAATACGACGCATTCATCTTGAAGGAACTGAAAATCTACCTGAAATTGAAGAGTTCCGTCCAATCAATCCAATTAACGCTCCTGCGGTTGCGAAGAAGTCTAATGTAAAACGACGGAAACTGCGGTTACCACCTTCAATTTAATTCTAATCAATATATAAATGACTACGAAGGAGTTTCCTCAAAATTATCCTCCTGAGGTTGTGAGATTTATTGAAACTGCCTCCTTCTCAAAGGGATTTGATGTGATGGTCGTCGGTTCAGGGTCTTTACGAGAGATGCGATACTCCGCAGATGTAGATTGCTATGAAAGAACAAAAATAGAGGGTAATTCAAGGGCAGACGCTCTGCGAAATGCGAGTAAACGCTTCAAGCAAATTATAAAGAATCTTTTATCTCTCAAACTGACTTACATTACTGATATCAAAGCAGGAAGTATTGAAGATTGGGTTGTCATTCCAAAAGACGCACATATCAATAAGAAAAAGATATTGGGATATTCGGCAAGTGAAAGCAGAGCGAAAGTAGAACATCTTTATCAGCAAGGAGTTATAACAGAAAACGAGTATACCTCTGCCCTTGAATTGCTCGTTCAAAAACCAACACCAGAACAATTTTTACTTGCGAAGGATAAGTTGCGTTTCAATGTGGTTCGGTGGTCTATTGATGAAATTAAGAAAGGTAAGAAGGAATATAGGGGTCGTAAGATTACTCTTGCGGAAGCACTGGGACAACCTACGATTGCGAAACTGGATGTAATTATTCTCGTAGATAATAACCGATTTATTGAGGCAAGTATGATTTATGAACTGCTCCATAAGAACTCTCACGACCAACTCAACGCATTCGGTCATCCAAACATTCCATATATGTTGCGAGAGGCAATTTTTACTTATTACACATCAGGCAAACCATTCAAGGCATCTAAGCGTCAATTCTCTCTGCTTCGTTTCTTACGCAAAATGAAACCTGCTCTGCCTCTTATTCCTTATTTCAATAGCGATTTGGGACTGCTTTATGGAATCATTAGTGATTTGGATACTCTGGTTCTGCTTGTGGAACATTCCAAGCATCTACCCAAGTCAAGAGTAGAGTTTGAACTCAAACATATTCCTGCGAGACTGGGAGGCATCAGTCATCTCAAAGACCTACTGAAAGATGAGGACAATGTATTCCACGCACTCAAACAAATTGAAGCAGAACCTCGTAATGTAGAAATGATAGACAAGTTAAGCAAGGAACTACAAGTCATCTTAAATAAACACGCCTATGTAGAACTGAAACATTTAGGATTTTATCCACCGAAACCATTTTTCCTGCCGTAAATATCATCGTAAAAATCTAAACAAAAAAATATCGGCATTATACAAATGTCGTTTCTATCATTTCATAAGGGAAGAAATAAGAATGCGTTTCCAATTGCGGTAGTGCGAGGTGGTAAGGCAGATGGAAAACTTTTATATTATCACGAAGATTACAGCGAAGGAGGAGAACTTCCAAATGATATTGAATACCTTATAGAAGACAAACCTATGCGTAGAGAAGAGTTTGAAAATGATAAGACTCAAATCGTCCGCCTTCCTGCCGATAGTGAGTTTGAGATTTATCCACGCAAAGATAAGAGAGCGTGTTATTATGTATATGCGAAGTCAGGAGCAGGGAAGAGTTCCATTAGTTCTCAAATCGCAGAAAATTATCTTGAAGAATGTGGAGGTAAGATTGGTTTGATTTCAAAGAAAGGACACGACCCTGTATTAGACAAATTACCTTGTAAGCGATTGGATGTTGGAGAACTGATTGAAGACCCCATTACAAATCTAACGGAGATTGCGAACTCTTTGATAATTGCGGATGATGTGGATACATTCAAAGGAGAGGAAGAGAAGGCAGTGTTTCATTTGTTAGATGATATTGTCGCACTGGGACGGCAACCGAATATCTCGTTGATTTTTGCTACGCATAAGAATAGTGATGGTCGTAAGACATCTTTGATTATTAATGAGGCAACGCATTTTGTAATCTTTCCTAAGTATGCGACACCACAGGCACTTGAATATTTGTTAGTAGATAAGTTAGGATTGAAGCAGAATCTTATTAAGAAAATGATTGCGGAAAGTGAGAAGACACATCATAATTGGTATTGTATTCATACAGAAGTCCCTGCGTATTACATCTCTAAGCACGAAGTCCGTATCATTTAAAATCTTGACTATAATCAAATGAGTGGAACGCTAATTACAAACTCTATTTATAATGCTATTCAGGGCATTACAAATAGTTCAGGAGGAGGAACTGGCGGTTCTACTACGACTTCATTGGTAAAGAGTGGAACGATTGCGATTAGTTCGTTCGTTGGAAATACTCAAATCAATCTTACGACACTGCCGACTGGTCTTGCGGAAGGATTGTATTTGGTAGATTTGAACTTGAAGTTATCTGCTGGGACACCAGCAAATCCAGTTGCGACTGGTTATTACATTTATGTAGACCAAACATTCTCTCCCAATACATACTACTATCCAAATCATACTTCTACGCCAGTCTATATGACGAACTATCACCAAACAGATTATTTTAGAAATCCGTATGGTAGTGGAAATACCGCAGGAACAACTGGATTTACTGGAAATCCTATTACAACACCGATTATTGCTCTTACAGGCACTACAATTACAAGTGCGACTGGAACTCTGTATTACTCTGTAAATGCGGTTGCGTTAATGAACGGAGGTGTATCAGGTGGCGGTGGTTCTGTATCAGGAATTAGTGGGTTGACTGCTGGGACATCTATCTCTTTGACTGGAACAACGACCGCTCCTACGATTAACAATACTGGTGTAACTTCCAATGTAGCAGGAAGCGGTATTTCAGTAAGTTCAGGAACAGGAGCAGTTACGATTACGAATACTGGCGTAACATCTGCGATTGCTGGAACTGGTATTTCAGTATCAGGAAGCACAGGAGCAGTTACGATTACGAATAGTGGTATACGAGGTATTGTTTCAGGTGGAGCAGGTCTTACTGCTTCAACAACATCAGGAACAACGACAATTACAAATACAGGTGTAACATCTATTACTGCTGGAACTGGTATTTCAGTATCAGGAACAACAGGAGCAATTACAATTTCAGGTTCAGTAGGTAATATTACTGGAACATCTACTCTAAATGGTCTAACAAATACGATTGGTGTTAGCACTACTGGTGGAACGAATACTTTATCGCTTCCAACAAATTACTCAAATCTAAACTCACTTTCATCCAATACAGGAGCATTCAATATCGCAGAGTGTAATACATTTGGTAATATTGGATTATCAACAACAGGAAGTCCAATTCGTCTTGTAAGCAGTGTATTGCTGAACTCTCTTGATGGAAGTGGTATGAATATTGATTTGGGTTCAGGAAACAATAATACATTGAGAAATCTTAATCTTGGAACTGACGCAAGTGGTAATAATTATAACTTTACAAATATAAGTAATCTCTCTTCTACAACCTTAAATGTAGATGGAACTTCAACTTTCAGTGGTGATATGACGATGGTAGGAAATTATAATTTATCAGTTCAAAATATAAGTTCTAATGGAGCAAGTAGTACAACACTAAATCTTATTAATCCTACTCAGTATTTTACAGGTGGGTCAATTACGAATGATGATAGTTTAATGTTTATTTCTCGTAACTTGATTCCTGATGTTCCTTCCGCTTGTTTACAATACGACCAACTTAATAATGCTTTTTCGCAAAGTTCAACAATCAATCTTTCTTCTCAATGGGGTAGTAGTCCAATTGTATATACAGATATAACAAACAATTCTTATCAGGTAATCTTAGGACGAAGCGATGGTTCGCAAATATATCTACAAGTCAAGATACAGGGATATTTGACTTTTGATACAAGTGTTACTGGTTCATTAGTTCAAGGATATTTTGTATATCCAACGCTATATGTTGGAACTGGAACTACTTTCCAAAGCATTCAATATAATCCAACGACTCCATACAATATTAATCAATATTCGTGTGTTAATCTTACGCCATCGCAAGTTTCATCAGGAAGCACAACGAATACATATTCGTGTTCGTTTACAATTGAAGATACTTTTAATTGTACTGGTAATTCTTCGTTTATTGGAACAAGTCCAATGAATATTAAACTAAATGTTGCGAATGTAGACCCTTCAACAAACGGAATAATAAAATCTGTTAAACTGAATAGTCAATATCAATGGACTACAATACACGCATAAATTAAGAAACAACTTGCTGTGTTTCATTGATTTCAGGAGGTTTCGCAGTGAGTATATTTGTAAGAGTTCCCTTTAATTGACTTGCTACTTTGACGATATCGGTATAAATAGCAGTTTCAACAAAGATAAGGTCGTCCTTTGGATATTCAAGTTGAATACCCTTGTAAGCATACTCAAATGCTTTGAATAGCATACCCTTATCGCAGAAATGACGAATGAGTAGATATAGAGGTTCAAGACGAGTTGGTCGTGTCTCAAATGATTTTAGTGCGAAGTATTCCATATCTACAAACTTACCGAGACAATAATAACACTTTGCGATATAATACATAGAATACCATCCTTCTTCATCGTCTTTTAGATTTGGACTTGCCTGAATACGCTTTGTATACCACTTGATTGCTTCCTCATAATTTTTAAGATTGATATTGCTTTGACCCAGAAAGAAAAATGTGCGAGGATTGTTTGGTTCATCTTCCAGAGATTTGGTAAGCAGTTTAATATCTCGCTCAAACTTGTCTGCCTTGTATCCTCCATCGTCCTTGTCTTCAATCCAGCAGACCTCCTTATCAATTTTAAGTTTCTTATAGTCTACTGCTCTATACTTTGTCGTTTCGTCCTTGATTAACCACGACTCGTGAGTAACACCGACAGCATTCCAATCTACATCAAGACGCACAAGACGGATATTTGGATACTCGCAATTCTCGTGTTCCTTTACCTGTGTAAGCAAATATCCTTCGTCCTTCTTTGACTTCTCTAACCAATCACGCAGAGAAGTGTCCTTCAATATCATATCAGCATCCAGTAGCAATCCGTAAGTATCTCGCAAGTTCCACTTCAATGTCTTCGCATACTTCCTTGCTTCAATAAACGATAGAGTGCGATTTTTACCAAAATTGACCCAAGTGTTTTGAAATACAATGTGCGTCTTTCCTTGTAGAATATCCTTTACACATTCAATTGTATTATCAGTGCTTCCAGTATCGCAAACGCAGTAGGCATCAACAAGACCTTCTACTGCCTTATAGCACCGCTCAATGTTCTTCCCTTCATTGCGTATCATAGAGATTAGCATAATCTTCATTTTGTATTTACCATAGGAAAAAAGTAAATGAGTTTTTTACGAATGATTGACGACTATGAATATTATTTTCATAGGAAAAAAATGTGGGAGATGGAGTATTTCTTGAAAGTGAAAGGCAAGTAAAATAAAATCTTTTAAAACTTTTTATTCTATGGGGTTTGAGTTTTTGAAATATACTCCACCTCGCACAATTTTTTCCTAAGAAAATAATTAAATTATTCAAATGAACTCATTACTGCTTCTATTCCAAATGTATTTACAAGTTTTTCTACTCGTTCAGGTTTCATCGCTTCTGCTATAATATCCGCACGGAAATCACCCAGTTTTTCTTCTCGGTCTTTAATCATTTCTTCATTCTTTTCTACTGCTTCTCGTAGTTTGGTTGAAGCACTAATATAAGTTGTTGGATTTAATTTTACAATTTGAACTTGGTTAATTTGACGCTTTACAAGAAATCCATATTTATCATCATAGAACGCTGGAAAAGGTTTTACTTTCATAAGTTCTTCCAGTAGTTTTTTTAAGGTCTTTGCGTCTTCAACATTACTATTTGAAAATCTCGTTGTTAGATTTATAATAAAGTTTATATTATTGTATATATTCTCATATATTTTACTAAAATCAATAATTTTTTGACGGAATAAGATTGTGCTACTACAAACACCATACGATTGCGTAGTTTCGTTCCATAGCATAGGATTGATTTTACAAACTTGAATACGAAGTTCAACTTGTATATTTTCATCTTCTTTATTTGCTCGTCTCGTAATATTTATAGCAGAACTTTTAACTACATTTTCTTGGTAAGGATTTGGTAATTCTTTTGGTTTTTTTGAATTGGGTTTGTAGCGAGGAAATACCTTAAAGATAGAACCTTCAAATGTATTTGTGCCGACTGCGTAATCACCAACATTCAAATCAAATCCATAATCTCCTCGTATAGTTTTACAGAGTTCAGTTATATCAATGAGATACAACGCAATCTTCTTCGCAA
>Ga0208378_1000825_pt1 | contig 9567 bp, 11 predicted proteins | sample CryBogCBE24Aug09_FD_184556 | JGI IMG/M metagenome (GOLD analysis project Ga0208378, IMG submission 184556) | Freshwater microbial communities from Crystal Bog, Wisconsin, USA - CBE24Aug09 (SPAdes) (version 2) | ecosystem: Environmental > Aquatic > Freshwater > Lake | place: Crystal Bog...
GGAAGGTTTATCCCACAAACCAAACTTTATCAATTACTCCTACAGAGATGAGATGATATCGGATGGTATTGAAAACTGTTTAATGTACTTTGCCAACTTTGATGAAACCAAGTCAAAGAATCCGTTTGCCTATTTTACACAAATCATTTACTATGCTTTTCTCCGCAGGATACAGAAAGAGAAAAAGCAACTCTATGTGAAGTACAAAGCTACAGAGATGATTGGTATCCTTGATGAGTTTGAAATGCTTGAACATGAAGATGGCACATCAAGCCAGTTTGAAATGTATGATAACATCTCTGAGTTTATTGGTAACTATGAAGATGCCAGAGCTGCCAAAAAGGAAGCCAAGGCAGTCAAGAAGCCTAAAGGATTAGAAAAGTTTATTGAGGAGTGATTATGAAAATAGGATTTACGTGCTCTACGTTTGATTTATTACACGCTGGCCACATTATGATGTTGAAAGAAGCCAAATCCATATGTGACCATTTGATTGTTGGATTACAAACCGATCCTTCCGTAGATAGAGATTGGAAAAATAAACCTGTACAATCCTTGTTTGAAAGGTTTACACAACTACAGGCCTGTAAGTATGTGGATGAGATTGTGCCATATACTACCGAAAAAGAATTGATGGACATCTTGCTTTCCTACCCAATTGATGTTAGAATCATAGGTGAAGAATACCGTGACAAACAATTTACTGGTCACGATTTAATAATGGCTGTACACTTCAACAGTCGTAAACATAGCTTCTCTACAACCAACCTAAGAAAGCAAGTTGCGGAAAGAGAGAAGATTAAAGGATAAAATGAAAGTTGCGATTATCACCGACCAACACTTTGGAGCCAGAAATGATTCCATACAATTCTTGGACTACTATGAAAAATTTTATAATGAAACATTCTTTCCTATTATTGATAGCGAACGAATTGATACTGTTCTTATTCTTGGTGACACTTTTGATAGGCGCAAGTATGTAAACTTTTATTCTCTCAAGCGAACCAAAGAGATGTTCTTTGACAAGTTGGCTGAAAGAAACATTCAAGTACACATGTTGGCAGGTAACCACGACACATACTTTAAAAATACCAATGACGTAAATTCTGTGGATTTGTTGTTGCGTGAATATGATAACATCAATATCATTGACTCACCACAAACAATTCATTTAGGATTGCATGATGTGTGTATGGTACCTTGGATTTGTACTGAAAACTATCAACAATGTTTAGATGAAATCAAAAACACACCAGCTTCATTATGCATGGGACATTTTGAAATTGCTGGATTTGCTATGCATCGTGGTATGCCATCAGAAGAAGGATTAGACCGTGCTATTTTTAATAGGTTTGAATATACTTTTAGTGGTCATTATCACCACAGGTCTAACGCTGACGGCATTCATTACTTGGGAAACCCTTACGAACTCACTTGGCAGGATTATAATGACCCTCGTGGCTTCCATTTGTTTGACTTGTCTAATCGAGAGCTTACTTTTATACATAACCCTAACGTAATGTTTCACAAGTTAACTTACGATGATGTGGCAGAAACCATTGCTGAAATCGGCAACAAAGATATGTTACCTTATGCAGGCAAATATGTTAAAGTGGTAGTGTTGAATAAAACCAACCCATATTTGTTTGACAAATACATGAATAACTTGTATAATGTCAACCCAGCAGATATTACTATTGCTGAAGACTTTACGGATTACTCTGAAGGTCTAGAAGAAGAAATGGTCGACCAAGCTGAAGATACATTGACTATTCTAAACAAGTATGTTGATGCTATCAAGCAAGAAAATATTGACAACGGCAAATTAAAATCCGTTCTGAAAGAATTATACGTTGAGGCTTTAAACCAAGAAACTGCATGATAAATTGTAGAAAAACTTATTTGTATAAATAAATTATTATACCAATAAGGATAAACATGAAAATATGTAAACTATGTAAAACAGAAAAACCTTTATTGGATTTCTATAAATCCAAAACCAATAAAGATGGCAGTATTTGTTACCAAAGCAAATGTAAAGTTTGTATGAATGAATATAGTCTTTCCAGAATAAGAAACATGTCACCTGAAAAAAGGAAAGAACATTATAAAAATAATAGAATACGTTTGGGTAAAGAGTATTTTAAAACGTATAAGTTAAAAGCTAATTATGGAATTACTCTACAAGAATATAATTCTATGTATGAGGAACAAAATGGAAAATGTTATATTTGTGAAAAATCATTCGAAGGCCGTGATGTTAAAGTGGACCACAATCACACAACCGGAAAAGTTAGAAAGTTATTGTGCCACAATTGTAACACATCATTAGGATTATTAAATGATGATCCTAATTTATTTCATAAATGCGAATTATATTTGAAAGAACATAATGATAACCTTTGAAAAAGTGCGATGGCGTAATTTTTTAAGTACCGGCGCCACGTTCACCGAAATTAGCCTGAATCATTCACCCAATACTTTGATTATTGGCCACAATGGTGCCGGCAAGTCCACTATTTTGGATGCGCTGTGCTTTGCCTTGTTTGGAAAACCTTTTCGTAAGATAAATAAACCACAGTTACTTAACTCTATCAATACAAACGATTGTGTGGTTGAGGTTGAGTTTACTATCGGTACAAAACAGTATAAAGTCATCCGTGGTATCAAACCAAACACGTTTGAAATATATTGTAATGGTAGTTTGGTGAACCAGGATGCGAAAGCTAAAGACTACCAAGAGCACTTAGAGAAGTTTATTCTTAAACTAAACTATAAGTCTTTCACGCAAGTAGTCATCCTTGGTTCAGCTTCTTTTGTGCCATTCATGCAGTTATCTCCTGCTGACCGTAGAGCCATCATTGAAGACCTTTTGGACATCCAAATCTTCTCGTCTATGAATGGTGTGGTCAAAGAGAAAATGTCGGAGTTCAAAGACACTTTAACCAAGATTAAATACGATATTAATCTGGCACAGGAGAAAATCAACCTACAAAAACAAAACATCGAAGAACACAGGCAACACAACGATGAAGAAGTTCAGCGTAAACGTGAGGAGATTGAAACCAATCAATCACATCTAGAACAACTGATGGCTGACAATGAGAAGATACAAAAACACATTGATATCCTATCCAAAAAGATAGGCAATGAGAAGACTTCTTTAGATGCCAAGTCTAAAAAGTTATTGCAACTAGAAACCAAGGTTGAAAATAACATCAAGAAAAATGAGAAAGAAGTTTCGTTCTATGAGTCAAATGATAACTGTCCAACCTGCAAACACCCACTTGAAGAAGCCTTTAAGCAGCTGCAAATCACCGAACGAAAGCAAAGTCTCAAAAAGCAAAAAGCGGGTCTTACGGAAATTGAGAATGAAATCCAAAAGCTCTCAACACGCATGGCCGAGATAGCCGCCATCATAGACAATGTATCACAACACAACTCACAGATTGTCAGCAACAACTCTACCATTAATTCTGTCAGGAAGTATATCGACAAATTGAATAGAGAGATTAAAGAGTTGTCATCCAAAAAGGCCAACCTAGAAGATGATAACAAAAAACTGTCTGAGTTAAGGCTTGAGTTACAAGGATTAAATACTACGCATGAAGAACTGGTAACCGAAAAGATGTATTACGAGTTTGCTGCCACACTATTGAAAGATACCGGCATCAAAACCAAAATCATCAAACAGTACCTGCCAATCATGAATAAGTTGATTAATAAGTACTTGACAGCCATGGACTTCTTTGTTAACTTTAACATCGATGAAAACTTTAATGAGACAATTAAGAGCAGACATCGTGACGAGTTCTCTTATGCTAATTTCTCCGAAGGTGAAAAGATGCGTATTGACTTGGCTCTGTTGTTTACATGGCGACAAATTGCCAAGTTAAAGAATTCAACCAATACGAACCTGTTGATATTGGATGAAGTGTTTGATTCTAGTTTAGATACGGTTGGTACTGAGGAGTTTTTAAAGTTAATCCATGAAATGGGTACTGATACAAACATCTTTGTTATTAGCCACAAGGGTGACCAACTCTTTGACAAGTTTAGGTCTGTGATTAGGTTTGAAAAGAAAAACAATTTTAGTAGGATAGCAAAATGAGTGATGTGATTACATTTAATACCGAAGATTCCTTGAAGGCACCACCAACTGCCGTTCAAATACCCACTTTCAAACTAGTACCTGAAACGGATCCTATTTTGACTGAAGTGATGCCTATGTTTGACTTTTCAAATCCACCAGTAAATCCAAATGAGTTTGCTTCTACACTTGTGGAAACTTGTAAGAAGTATGATGGTTATGGATTATCAGCCAATCAATGTGGTTTTAGATATCGTGTGTTTGTTGTTGGCGCTGGTGATGATTATGTGGCGTTCTTTAATCCTAAGGTATTAGAAACCACAGGCGAAGCACACATGATGGAAGGTTGTTTATCTTTTCCTTTACTAGGTTTAAACATCACTAGACCTGCCGAATTGGTCATTGAGTATCAGGATTATACTGGCGAAACAAAAACAGGTCATTATATTGGTATGACTGCTCGTTGTATTTTCCATGAGCTTGACCACATGAACGGAATAGTGTATACTAGTAGAGCAAAACCACTTGCATTACAAAGTGGTATGAAGAAACGTAATAAATTTATGAAAATGGTGAAAAAAATTGGCCAAAAAAGCAATTGAATCTATCGATGACCAATGGATCAATTGGTCACGTGAACACGATAGACACAAACACATCGACACAGATGAGTTGAGAGAAACTTTGTTGCGTGATTTGACTTATGCATCACAGATGGATGTTCGTGAGTATACTCTGTATCAAAAATGGAATGAAGTACACGAAAAGTATCCAACTAGAGAAGTTTTCACCTTGTTTGGTGAGACTGAGGTTCAGCTGTTAGATGATAAACACAAAAAAGAAATTGATGATATCAAGAATAACATTTGGAATCCGTCTAATCCTGATGACTACCAAAATCTAAAACCAAAATTGATTCTGTCTAACGGTCCTTTGGCCGACAAATGGAATACACTTAGAACGTTTTCTTCCACAATGAAGAACAACTCTAACATTGGTCGTAACCTTTATTATACTGTGATTGATGAAGTTACAGATAAATATCTTGGTGTTATTTGTATATCATCAGACTTCTTGGATCTTACTCCAAGAGACAATCATATTGGATGGCCTAAGACTGTTAAGACTCAAGGCAATATGATTAACCATACTGCAATCGGTTCGACCATTGTGCCTTTACAACCACTAGGTTTTAATTACATGGGTGGTAAATTACTGGCTCTATTGTGTTTGTCCGATACGGTACAAAACGATTGGAAGGAAAAATATGGAGACACGCTTGTTGGTGTTACTACCACTTCTTTATATGGCAACACTAAAGCCGGTGGCCTTTCTCAGTATGATGGTCTTGATTACTGGACTCGTATGGGTTTTACGTCAGGATCGGTAGCATTTGACCCATCAAAAGAAACCATGAGAATGGTGTTTGATTGGATTAAAGAAAATCATACACGAAAATACTTTGAGTGGTGGGAAGCCAAGAAAGATTCTGGTTTACCATACAAACGTGACCATAAAAACCGTTCACTTCATTTTGCTTATAGTAAATTAAAAATACCTAAGAACTTAATCCGTTGTGAACATGCTAGAGGTATCTACTTTTCTCCTTTGTATAACAATACATGTGAATACTTGAGAAAAGAAATAGGAGATGAACAGTTGGTTAAATCCTTTGATACTAGTGTAGAATCCTTGGCGAATATTTGGAAAACAAAGTTTGCCAAAGGCCGTATATCAATGTTAAAGAAGAAGAACAAAGTATCCACGGAATCTTTGTTCTATGATGACTTGATATACCTGTCTTGGGAAGAAACCAAGGCAAAATATTTACCGCAAGTTGGTAGATAATCAAGTGTACCACGAAAACGCTTGACAAGTGTACTATATAATTGTATAATACACTCACTCGCAACCCAAAGCGAGATTTTTTGAAACTTTTTTATTATTAGGAGTCCCTATGACAACATCAGCTAAATCTAAAATCCTTTCTTACTTGAGCAAGAAAGACGGTTACAACACATTGACCGTTGCACAAGCACGTGCTCGCTTCGGTATCCAAAACGTGTCAGCACGTATCGAAGAATTACGTAAAGAAGGTCATGTAATTTATACCAACACCAAAACACGTGGTGATGGTTCTAAAGTTGCTTCTTACCGCCTTGGTACTCCAACTAAGGCAATGGTTCGTACAGCAATGGCTGCTGGTTTCAGTTACAACGCCTAATCTATTGGCGAACCTTGCAAGGAGTTCATCGAAAGGTGACTCCTTTTTTTTATTTTATTATGGAGTTTAGATGGAAATTTCAATCAAAAAAGAAGACCTACAAACAAAAAGTATCTTTGTAGCTACTCCCATGTACGGTGGTATGAACCACGGTCTCTATGCAAAGGCCTGTCTAGACTTGCAAGCACTTTGTATTCAATATGGCGTGAACATCAAGTTCTCTTTCCTATTCAACGAATCTCTTATCACAAGAGCACGTAACTATCTCGTAGATGAATTTATCAATCGTTCCGACTGTACTCATCTATTGTTTTTAGATTCAGATATTCATTTTGATCCAAGAGATGTGATTGCTTTATTGGCACTTGACAAAGATGTTATTGGTGGTCCTTATCCCAAGAAAGCCATCAAATGGCGTTCTGTTAAGAAAGCTCTTGAAAAGAATCCTGATATGGATGCACAAACACTAGAACGTGTTACTGGTGACTATGTGTTCAATCCTGTTAAAGGCACAGCACAGTTTACTGTTACAGAACCTTTAGAAGTTATGGAAATTGGTACTGGTTACATGATGGTTAAACGTGAAGTGTTTCCAAAAATGGAAGCAGCGTATCCAATGATTCGTTATAAACCAGACCACGTTGGTCAAGCCAACTTTGATGGTTCACGTTACATTCATGCTTTCTTTGATACAGTTATTGATAGCGTAGACTCTATCACAGGTGGTGGTTCTGACCGTTACTTGAGTGAAGATTATATGTTCTGTCAAATGTTCCGTAAAATTGGTGGACAAATCTATTTGTGTCCTTGGATGAGAACAGACCACATCGGCACATATCACTTCAAAGGAGATATGCCTGCTGTTGCTAACTTTGTCGGAGAAATGTAATGGCCAATGAGACTCTTATGAAATCGATTGATAATTATCAAACAGATATTGTAAAAGCTTCTCAAACTGCCACAACAGGTGGCCGCAAATTTGATGGTGACAAACTAGAATATGGTTTGTTGCCACCATTAGCTCTCAAGGCTACGGTGGAAATTCTGACATTTGGTGCTCAGAAGTATGAGAGAGACAATTGGAAAAAAGTTCCTGATTCTAAGCGTAGATACTTTGATGCACTTCAAAGACACTTATGGGCTTGGAAAGAAGGTGAACAAAATGATTTGGAAACTGGTAAGAATCACCTGGCCCACGCCATGTGCTGCTTGATGTTTCTATATGAACATGATATAATGTATTCTTTAAATGATGGAGATGTGAATGAAACTAGCAAATGATACTCTAAGTGTATTGAAGAACTTTTCTACCATTAATGGTAACCTAGAGTTCAAAGCAGGTAAAGAGATTAAAACAATTTCTTCTACCAAAACCGTGATGGCAAAAGCCACACTAACCGATGAATTCCCACAGGACTTCTGTGTGTATGATTTGAATCAATTCTTGTCGGTTTATTCCTTACAAAAAGATTCTGATATTGACTTTGATGATAAAAATGTTATCTTTAAGAGCGGTCGTTCTAAAATCAAGTATCGTAAGGCAGAAAGAAACAGCATTGTTACAGCACCAGATAAAGAGTTGGTCTTACCATCTGTTGAAGTAACTTTCACTTTGACTGAAACTGACTTGTCTGATTTGTTAAAGAGTGCTTCTGTGTTACAATCACAACACATTGTTGTTGAGTCTGATGGTAACAAAGTATATGTCACAACATGTTCTATTCAACCAAATGGTCAACGTTCCGAGAACTTGAATTCTATTGAAGTCGGAGATGGTAACGGAAATAAATACGAAGCAGTCTTTCTGACAGAAAACTTTAAGATGATTCCCGGTTCTTATGACATCGAGATTTCATCCAAAGGCATGGCATCATTCAAAAATACTAAGCAACCAATTCAATATTGGATTGCCATTGAAGCTAAACACTCTACGTTTGCTTAATTTGATTTTTTATATTATGGAGTATTTGAATGGACCAACATATTTTGTGGGTAGAGAAGTATCGCCCAGCTAAAGTTGAAGATTGTATTTTACCTGATGCAATCAAAAAGACATTTCAGGAATATGTAAACAAAAAAGAAATACCAAACCTGCTGCTCTCCGGATCAGCAGGTGTTGGTAAGACTACGATTGCCAAAGCCTTGTGTGAGGAAGTTGGTTGTGATTACCTAGTTATCAATGGTTCTGATGAGAATGGTGTTGATACCATTCGAGTCAAAATCAAGAGTTATGCTTCTTCTATGTCACTCATGGGTGGCAGAAAAGTTATCATCCTTGATGAGGCAGATTACTTAACACCAAATGCACAGGCTATTCTGAGAGCTTCTATCGAAGAATTCTCCAACAATTGTTCTTTCATATTCACCTGTAACTTTAAGAATCGTATTATTGATCCTATACATTCTAGGTGTACTGTTGTTGACTTTAAAATCAATGGTTCTAAAGCCAAGATGGCATCTCAATTCTTTAAACGTGTTGAATGGATCCTAGAACAAGAAGGAGTAACCTATGATAAACCAGTGGTTGCGGAAATTATTACTAAGTATTTCCCTGATAATCGCCGTATTCTTAACGAGCTTCAGCGGTATAGTGTTAGTGGTTCAATTGATAAAGGTATTCTTGCATCAGTTTCCGACGTGCAACTGACTGAGTTAATTAACTCACTAAAAGGAAAAGACTTTGCAGGAACCCGTAAATGGGTCACCAATAATCTGGATAATGATCCGGTTCGTGTATTCCGAACAATGTATGACAAACTATATGAGGTGTTGAAACCCAATTCAGTACCTCAAATGGTTCTCATTCTTGCCAAGTACCAATATCAGGCAGCCTTTGCCGCGGACCATGAGATTAATCTAATGGCATGTCTCACAGAAATCATGGTGGATTGTGAGTTCAAATGAGTCCATTCGATTATGTAGACCTAATTCTACACAAAAAGAAACAAGATGATGACTTTGATATAGGCGGTTATGCGCCTTTTCTGGTCAACCGGTCTTTGTCCTATCACATGGATTGTATTCTTTATGTTAGTGAGATGAACATCAAAGCTAACATCGATAAGGACATGCAATACCAGTATCTTCTAAATAGTATCAGGCCGATGAAACGGAAGTTTGAACCGTGGCAGAAATCATCGGTCGATAAGAATATTGAATGTGTTAAAGAGTTTTTTGGTTATTCCAACCAGAAGGCCAAAGATGCGTTAAGTATTTTGACCGATGAACAAATCGCTGAAATAAAAATAAAAAT
>Ga0208378_1000828_pt1 | contig 9537 bp, 9 predicted proteins | sample CryBogCBE24Aug09_FD_184556 | JGI IMG/M metagenome (GOLD analysis project Ga0208378, IMG submission 184556) | Freshwater microbial communities from Crystal Bog, Wisconsin, USA - CBE24Aug09 (SPAdes) (version 2) | ecosystem: Environmental > Aquatic > Freshwater > Lake | place: Crystal Bog, Wisconsin...
TTTACCATGATTACCTTGTGCAGGTTCTTTAGATTTTTGTTCGCCTATTTTAGGAATATATCCTTGTTGACGTAAAAATTGTTGAACTTCACCAAAATGAGAAGCTGGATTTACAGTTCCATTTTTAAGTTTTTGAGTTAAAAAATCTTGTTCAGCAAAATCTTTTTGAGCTAATTTATCTGTAAAGTCAAATAAACGATTTAATGCTCTAGGGTCAGTATTTACTGTTGGATTATTTTTAATAAAATTTTCAACTTCTGCAACACGAGCTTGGTCACCACCTGAAGCTTGTCTAACACCTGCAATAATACTTTGAGCCAAAAATTTATTAAATGATTGTGTGGCACCCAAATCACCACCTGCAATTTGATCAACTAAATTTTGTGGTGCGCCAATAGCTTGAAGTTTTTGTGCTATTTCTGCATAAGTTGAACTGCCTGCCCCTGGTTTAAATTTATTTAATAAATCTCTTGCTTCAGTTGTTCTTAAAAGATTATTAACACTACCTTGAAATCTAGCTGTTAAATCTTTTTGATATGCATCAAAATTTTGAACGCCAGCTTGAGACAATCCTGTTTTTAATGTAGTTTCTGCTGTGCTAGGGTTTGCATTTTCAATAGGTGCATTAGCAGATTTTCCTGCAATTGTAATTCCGCCAGTTGATGGTGTAATCCCAACAAATTGACCAGCAGAATTAGTTTGAATAGTTGGTAAGTTTTGTTGTGCTTGAGTAGTTGCTCCACCTAATCTTTGTATGCCTTGATCTAAATATCTACTAAAAGCTTCAGGTTGTTGCATTGCTAATTGATAATAAGGCAATGTTAATTTTTTAACTTCTGCTGGAGTTAATCCTGCATTTTCTGCATCAATTTCATGCTGACCCATTAATTTAATAATTTTATTTGAAGCTTCCTGTCTTTGTTCAGGTGTTGCATCTAATGGCAATTTTGAAGCCGCAATAACATCAGGCTCATTCATTAATGGACTAAATGTATTTAATGCAATACCAAGTTTTTCTTTATTTAAAGCTAATTGTGTTTGAGCAGCTTGAGTTTGTGCTGTTTGAACATCTGCTTGAGTTTTTTGAACTTCAAGTGGATTAATTTGTTGCGCTTGTTTAAATGCTTGAGCGCCTCTAGCAATATTAACTAATTCAGGTAACGTATAATACTGTGGGCCTTTTACATTTAAAGATATTGATGGGTCGATATTAAATGCCATGATTATTCCTTTAAACTGTTAATCCTGTATCAATTGCACTTGTGTCAAATGTTGAGCCACCATTTAAATAATTACTAATTGATCCTCCAATACCACCAATATTAGGCAAAGAATTATAAGAATTTGATCCTAATAAACTTCCTAATTGGAATTGATTTGCAATATTATTAATACCACCTGTGTAAGCATTGGCTTGACCTACTAAACCTGCTGCTTGTGCTGCCGCAGCACCTGTAGTTAAGTTGGCAGAGTTAGTTCCATAGTTAGTAGCTAAATTATTAGATTGATTTTGTGCAGATTGACCAATACCAGCTATTGAAGCTAATGTATTATAAATATTGCCACGTTGTGATTGATAATTAGAAAATGCTTGTTGATAAGCATTGCCAGCAAAATTTTGTGAATAATCTTGCATAGCTTTTAAAGAATTGCCACTTACAAGTCCACCTGCGGAATTTAATTGATTGTTTAAAGCACCTTGACCTTGCTGTAATTGAAATGCGTAATTAGGTGCTAAATTAGCATTTAAATCTGCATTACTAAATTGATTGGTAAGATACCCTGTTCCTGTCTGCGTTCCTATGGGATTACCATTGGCATCATAGGTTGTAGATTGACCAGGCAATAATGCGCCAATTTGATTTAAAGCATTGTAACCTGCGGCTCTTTGTGGGGCTAATTGAGCATTTTGGGTATTAAAAATTTGTAATTGTTGAGCATTTGCTGCATTGGCTGCATTAGCTTGTGTTTGTGCTGCATCTGAAGCAGCGCCTCCACTAATTAACGATCCGCCTAAACTTAATGCACCACCTATAACTGAACCAATACCCATATAATTTCCTTTTTACAACAGTTTAGTAAATACTTTATCTATAAATTTATAACCCATATATTCAAATAATGCTGTGTTATCTAAATGAACTTTTGTATTATAAATAACTCTATTAACACCTTGTTCTTTAAGTAACGCATCAGCAAACTTAAACATTTTTAAACCAACTCTGCCTTTACGATATTCTTTTTTTAAAAAGTAAATATCTTCAACAGCAGTTAAACAAGTTTGATAGTGTAAATGTGGAGTTATAAAGTAAATAATATAACCAATTAATACACCATCATCTTTTACGGTTACAATTTTTAAAGCGCCTTGTTTCCATAAATTTTCATATTTATCCCATGCTGGGTCTAATGGAAACTCTTTTGTAACACTTAATTCTTCATAATGTTCGCCAATTACTTGTTTTAGCTGGGGTAAATTATCAAGCCAATCATCGTCTTTATATTCAATCATTCAATTGCTCCATTCAATTGTTAAATTTTAATTATTATAATAAGGCACTTTTACCTGTTGACCATTTACAGTCATGTTAATAAATCCTGCAGGTTTTGCAGGTAAATTTGCAGAACCTTGTGTAGCAGAATTTGAACTACTAAAATTTAATAAATTTAAAAAGTATTGTTGCCAAGCTCTAGTGGGTCTTTTGGTTGTTGCATCCAAAAATTCTGCCTGTGGATAAGGATTATTTTGATTTGAACTCCATATTCCGCCAGCCATTAATTTTCCCCTTCTTCTGCTTTTAGGTTAGCTGATATTATAACCGCATTTACAGGGTCTGTAACTACAACCTCAAAAACTCTATCTCTAGACCAACCTAATCTACGCCAAATAGCACGATTTTTAAATTTACCTAATTGACCAATATTAGACCAATGTTCTTTTGACCATGTAGAACCGCCATCATTAGACCAACGAAGCATAGCTTTAGGGTTATCTGTAGGTGTATTAGCATTAATTTGATTAGCGTAACCTAAAATTTTATTATCTGTTGGTGCAATAGTTAAAAGACCTAATGGAACAATTGTATAAGGGCTACCAATAAAAGTGCCTTGTGTAGACGATGAAAGTCCTGTTGTGCCTACGCCTGGTTGAAATTGTATTTGTAATTCTTCTAAATATTGACGTTGTAAATCAGTCACAATATGTGGTGCGCGTCTTAATCTACGAATAGTTTGGCCATTATCAGTAAAATTAGTAGGATCAAGTTGATAAATTTGACCATTTTGCCAATCGCCAACTAAAAATAAACCTTGAAATAATGCACCACAATTTGAACGATGTCTGTGATATATATTTTGATCGTCAACCCATAACCATTTATGCCACATTTGAGTAGATGTATCATAAACCCAAGTTAAATCAATTGTTGGGAAAGACACAACATAACATTCATGGCCTTCTAATTGATATGTATAAGCAACTGCGTCATCAATATATTGATCTAATAATGTTTGTTCAACTGCATGAGTTGATATTCTTTGTGGAATATAACCATTCATAGCTACAATTTCACCTTGACCTCTATTGTTACGAGATACATAAGCAAAGCTATTTCCTAAACGAGCCATTGAGAATTTAGCTGCAATACCATGTTGTGTTGATGTGCCAGGAATACGTTGAAATGGGAAAGGAAAAGAACCTACATCTACCCATACTTCAGATGAAGCTTCACCAAGTAAATAAACTTCACGATGATCTACAATAATAGAAACTAAATTATCAGGTGAACCATCTTTAGATGAAAAACTTAATGGATTGGTAATAGGGCTTAAAGCATTAGTTGATGCCCATTTTTGAGTGTTTGGATCATTGTAAACAAAATAGTTATCTACAATATCTACAGTATCACCACCTGTAAAAGCACCGTCTGTTGATGTAAATGTAGTGAAATTTAGCGCAAATAATGATTCGGAAGATACAGTTTGTGGATTGTTTATAACATAAGTTCCCATGCCACCTGAACCTGTGCCAAATGTAAGAGTTAATGTTAATCCTGTGCCTGATCCGCTTGTTGATGTAGATACATTATTTGTAGGAACTGTTGTATAAGAACCAACGCTTGTAACAGTCAATCCTGTAACAGCACCTGAACCACCTATGCTTGAAACTGTATAAGTTGCTGGAGTTGTTCCATAAATACCGCCTAAAACGGTAATAGTGTCATTTATGTTATATCCTGTGCCGCCTGTGGCAATTGTGTAACTTAATACTGTTCCTGTTCCTAAAGCAGTAATAATAGTGTTTGCAGTAACTCCTGCGCCTTGAATAGTTTGACCTGGATATAATGTGCCTGTAACTGCTGTAACGGTTAAAGTTGTGCCTGAAATTGATCCTGTTAAAGTCGCTGCAACTGCAGCAGAATTCATAATTTCGCTAGTTTCAGTTTGAGAAATATTAACTTGATATGTTCCAATACCGCCTGTTGTGCCTGTTAATTGACTTAAAATTACAGTTTCAGACGTTAAACCTACGCCAAATAATGATTGATTAGGTGCTATTGTGCCTTTTTTAACTTGAGTAACGGTTAATGTAGTGCCTGATATAGAACCTACAAAATAAGCGCTAGAAGGATTAGAAATGCGCCATGTGTAACGATAAACACCGTCTACAATATAAACATTTAAACCATTATCAGATATGCCTACACGACCTGTGCTTGAATTTAATTGACCTACCATTGTAGGCACTAAAGATGAAGTTAATACATATACATAAGGGCCAACAACAGCAACCATGTATTGACCGCCTGATACAGTTCGCATACCACGAACTTCTTGTTGGTTTTGAAATACAATTTTTGAAGTTAAGCCAGGTGTAGGATATAAAGCAACAACACCACGTTGACTAGGTTGTTTTAATGGATCAATTTCTGCTCTAAAATTAATACATTCTTGTGCGTCTTGATAAATCGAAGGCGCTTCATAACTTGGCCCAACAAAACCAAAATCCGCCATAATTTACCTTTATCTAAAGAATCCGCCAGTAAGAATCCATCCTGCATCTTTTTGTCTGCTTGATAATAGTGCGTCATTAAATCTTGCAGATTGAACAGGTTTCATATTATTGCGTTTAATAGTTGCTTTTCCTTGTGCTGCATAGGCTACAATCATAGATATTTGAGTTGGTGAAGCTTTGCCATACATAGGCATTAAACGTTCAGCTAAACACCAACGTAGTGCCATAGAATAGCCTTGTGGTAGATTTACATTGTCATTGATAGTTACAAATTTACTAAATAATGTGTCTGTAAATAAGTGCATTTCACCTTGAGCAGGATTAGGCCATACAAAAATGTTACCTAATGTTTCTGCAGGTTGATAATAAAGCGCTTTAGGCCATGGGCCATTTAAAGTCTTTAAACCAATCATGTTGTAATCGTCAACGTTTAATACAGCAACAGGATAATCTAAACCGCCATTAATAATAGGAACGCCATTAGAATTAGTGTTGATACGCACAAAACATGAGTTAATATTAAGTGGTCTTTGATAATAAAGGCTAATAGTGCTTGAAGCTAAGTTTTGGCTAATATTAAGTAAATATGTGCCTACTTCATTAACATTACCGCCTGCGCCTGTAAGCATTTGAGTAATTGTTGTTCCGTAAGCAATACCTGCGCCACTTAATGTTTGACCAATTGCAACTGCACCTGAACTAATGGCTGTAACAGTTAATACGTTATTAGTAATAGAACCTGTAATAGTTGCGCCAATTTGACCGCCTGGGCCAATTGTGTATTGTGTTTGACCTGGTGTAATAGGAAATATGATTTCTGTTTTATAATAAGTCATCATATCTTCATTGGACCATTGATCCAACATATCATTGAGCATATCAAATGCGTCTTGAGCTTCTTCAGGCGTAGGAGTTTCACCTGATGCTAATGCACCTATGTCTTTTAATGCTCTTGATATGATGTCAATGGGTTGTGTCATAGATCACCTATGTTAATTTTTAATGGTTGCCAAGGTAATTGTTGTTTTTTATTGTTTGATAACGCTATAAGTTGTTTGTCTAGATTAGCTAAAATATGACATTCGCCATTAATTGTAGTTTCTTTTTCAATCCACTCAACAATATCTTCTTCTTTTACATCTGCTAAAGGAATATTTAATGTTTTATCACTAAACCACCAATTACCTTCTGTTTCTACTGAATTTTGCTCATCTTTAGCAATAACATAATATTTGGCATGAGTAATAATCTCGCCATCAGTAGAAATTTCAGTTATTTTCCATTCATAGTTATTCATTATGCAGGAACTACAACCCAATTTTTAATAGATTCATCCCATATATATTTTTGATTATCTGTTGGCATAGTTACTGGGGCTTGCCATGTCCAACTTGGGCCAGAAATAATCCAACTTGGATATGGTTGTGGTGCATAAAATACGTCATTAGCACTATCATAAGTATAACCAATACCAGCATAGTTGCCTCTTAAAGCAATACCACCATCAGGAGTGTTTGAGTTAGGTGCATAATGCACACCGCCTCTTGTGTTGTATGAAGTTTGTATCCATTCACCTGGTGTAGAATCTACATAAGTGTCAAAAAATTCTTTTTCAGCAACGATAACTTGTGTTACCTTACCATTTGTTACTTTTGCAAAATGACTCACGCTATTCTCCTCATTTGTTCTATGGATTGCAAATACCATAAAAATTCTTTAATTGTTTTATGTCTAATATATTCGTCACGTATTTCTTGTAAACTAGGAGGTGGAAGTTCGTTAGATTCATCCCATGATACTATTTCAAATGTTCCACCTGAAGCACTTAAACAATAAAGTGCGTTAGGGCGTAATGATTTCATAACAATATCAATGCCAAATTGAAATCCTTGTTCATTAGAAAATTCTTGAATAAGTTGTTCTATTGTCATCATGCTGTGTAAGTTCCTGAACCACTAGTCCATTTAATAATAGTGTTTGATCCGCTAGTGGTAATTGTAGGTGATCCTGTAGTTGTGCCAGAATAGTTTGCAGTTGGCACGGATAGTATAACTACGCCTGAACCGCCAGCACCACCAGCATAAGCTGGAGATAATCCAGCACCTGCACCACCACCACCACCTGTATTTACTGTGCCAGCTGTGCCAGCAGCATTAATTGTAGCTCCACCGCCTCCGCCTGATCCACCAGAACCGCCTGTACCAAGATTATAAGTTCCTCCACCACCGCCACCACCATATGTAGCAGGAGTACCAGTAATTGAGTTTGCAGTTCCAGCACCTCCAGCACCACCACCTGGAGCAGTACCTGTTGCTCCTACTGCACCAGAGCCACCTCCACCACCACCACCATAAGATGGCGCACCTGGATAACCAGCACCTCCAGCATTTCCTTGTCCTGGGGTTCCAGCACCACCTGGTCCTTGACCTGGAGCGCCACCACCACCACCACCTCCCGATCCTCCAGAACCTCCAGTTGCAGAAGGAGTACTAGGAAATACTGCACCACCTCCACCACCAACTGCAGTAGTTAATCCAGTAAATGTTGAACTAGACCCTTGAGTTCCTGATACAAGTCCAGCTGGAGCAGAAGCTCCTGCACCTACAGATGCCGTATAAACAGTACCTACAGATAATGTAGTTGTTCCTGTAAGAAATCCACCAGCGCCTCCTCCACCTGCTACAGCACCTGGTGAACTTCCACCTCCAGAACCTCCACCAGCTACCACCAAATAAGAAGCTGTGTAAAGTTGACTAGGAATTGTTCCAAGAAAACCTGAATATGAAATCCAACCTTGTGTTGAATCAATATAAACTAATGAAATAGATTGTCTTTTTGTTGATAATGTTGCGTTTAATGCAACACCATCTAATTTATTGCCATTAACAGCTACGGTGACATTGTTTGTTTGCCATGTTCCTGCATAGTCAGTTAATGTAATAACGTTACCTGCTGAAGGTGAAGCTGGAAGTGTAACTGTAATAGCGCCTGTTGTTGTATTTACAGGATAACCATTACCTGCTGTTGCACTAAAATTTGATGTTTGAACTGATTGCCATACAATTACCGCAGGAGATACATAAGATAATGATGATCCGTTTGAACTTAAATATGTTCCTGCTGAACCTACTGAAGTTAAACCTGTTCCGCCATTAGATGTGCCTAATGTGCCTGAAACGCCTGTTGTTAATGGTAATCCTGTGCAATTTGACAATAAACCTGAAGTTGGTGTGCCTAAAGCAGGAGTTACAAAAGTAGGCGAAGTTAATGTAGCGATTGTGTCAGTAACCGTAGGTAAAGTTAACGTATAACTAGACGCAGTATTAGGGCCTGAAACAGCTACCTGTCCGCCTAATGTCGCTTGAAAAACTAATTGTCCCATAATAAATTGTCCTTAAGGTGAAATAATGATTTGAGATACGGTCAACGCACCTGTCGATGGGTTGTATTTTAACTTACTTGAGCTAGTATTCATAGCTTGATTTCCTGTATTTGATGAAGAAATAACAGGATAATAAACAGCATTTGTGGTTGTATCAGCTACTGCCACGTTTGCTGCATTTGTTGCATTAGTAACCGCAGTTGTTCCTATTGCAGTAGTAATTTGGGCTGCTGTTGCAGTTGTTAAAGCGCCAGTTGTTGTTGTGCTATATACAAGACCTGTTGCATTTCCTGAAGTTCCAGCAGAATAATCTGTTCCTGCGGTGGCTGCACTTATTGCAGTTCCATTTCCTTTTAAAACGCCTGTAATAGATGTTGAAAGCGTAATAGCTGGAGTAGATGTTGCATTAGCTACTGTGCCTGCAAAACCATTAGCTGAAACTACTGAAACTGATGTAACTGTGCCTGTTCCGCTAACATTTTGCCATGCAGGTAATCCACTTACTACAGTTAATACTTGTCCTGATGTTCCAATGCCTAATCTTGTTCCTGCTCCACTTGTTCCACCATAAAGAATATCGCCTGCTGTTGTTAATGGTGAAAGAGCATTAAATCCTGCTGAAGCAGTTGTTTGACCTGTGCCACCATTACCAATAGCAACTGTGCCTGTGACATTGGCTGCATTTCCACTAATATTTCCTGATACATTTGACCCTGCTATAGAACCGCTAAATGTAGTTGCAGTTAATGTGCCTGTTGATGGATTGTATTGAAGTTTACTTGAACTTGTGTTTTCAGTTGTAATTGTGCCTGATGTAGCTGAAGTAAATGTAATGTAACGAGTCGCATTTGTTGTTGTATCGTCAGTAATTGTAATACCTGTTACAGGTGGATTAGCCCATGTAGGAACGCCACCTGCTAGGGTTAAAATTTGTGTATTTGAACCTGCAGCCAAGAATGTAGTAGCGCCTGATCCTGTTTGATAAGGCAATGATCCGTTAGCGCCACCTGCTAAATTAGTTGCAGTTGTAGCTGTTGTGGCACTTGTTGCACTTGTAGCTGTTGCTGCATTACCGCCAATAGATAAGCTAGACGCTGTGCCTGTTAGGCCTGTTCCTGCACCACTAAAGCTAGTTGATGTA
>Ga0208378_1000840_pt1 | contig 9445 bp, 7 predicted proteins | sample CryBogCBE24Aug09_FD_184556 | JGI IMG/M metagenome (GOLD analysis project Ga0208378, IMG submission 184556) | Freshwater microbial communities from Crystal Bog, Wisconsin, USA - CBE24Aug09 (SPAdes) (version 2) | ecosystem: Environmental > Aquatic > Freshwater > Lake | place: Crystal Bog, Wisconsin...
AGGCCAAACTTAGTGAAGAATTCTTTCTCACCACCATATTCGGTTGAATTGCTTGGATAGATTTCGATAGGAAATGCTGTCTCAAACTTCTTAACTGGATCTTCACCATAAAGCAAATCACGTGCTTGGTCATTATCATTGGGTAGATAGAATACGTCTGTACCCATGATTTTAATTGATTCAACAATAATATCTTCGATGAGTCTTTGCTCACCTCTATTACTGTAATTGCTAAAGTATTGTGAAGTTGCCATTATATTATTGCTCAATTAAGATAAAATTCAAGCGGTGAACCGTACTGTGTTTCCATTTCAGCGTGTAACTTATCAATTTCTTCCACGGCTTCATCATATATTTTATCACCATTAAGTGTAACGCCTCCTGGTAATTGTAAGTTATTAAATTTTTTCAAATTTGAACCCCAAGAGCGTTTGATGAGTGCTGTAGCATAAAGTTTTAACCACCTATCGTCCCACACCTTTTTATATACATCAGCATTGATATTGGCATAACATTCTGCCACAACCACGGATCCTATTGGTGCTTCTGAGTAACCCCAAGCCCAATCTATGTACAACCTTTGCATATGTCTCTGGAAACGTATTGGAACTTCACCAGTGAACATCAATTCTAGTGAACGTAGATGTTGTTGTGTCAAAGTATAGTTGATATAGGACGCTGAGGTGAAGTCATACAACTCATTAAGACGGAGTTGGTATCTCAGGTCAAACATATTGACCGTGGCCTGTGAATCAGTAACAGGAAAAATTCTAGGAACACCAATGATTTCCATTGGATTACCTTCAGAATCTGTGGTATTGGATAGGTCTAGGTATTTTTTGTCAACATCACCCATGAAATATAATGCCACATTGGCACCAGTAGGTGTTAGACCTGTACTTCTATCGTAGTAAAGAATTGATTCGCCATTAGAGAAAGCTTGGTTGCCAGTAACATAGATGGTTGTATTGTTGTTGCCACCAAAGGCACCATCTCTAAGTGTTGCAACAGAACCGGATGTAGCGCCAATCAACGTAGAGTTGGCCATCAAACTGTTTGAATAAAGGTTAGAAATATCTATCGTAGATACGATTTCGGAACCAGTTACGGCATGAACGTAATATACTTTTTGTGTGCCGTCAAAGTGGTAGTCTTGCCAGTATTGCAAAGCATCATCAATACGGTCTTCCACTTGGTCATCATCTACGTTAATTTCAATGACAGGAAAGCCTAGTCTACGCAGACAGTAGGTCTTAAAATCATTTCTGTTGGTTATGGTTGACATCCAATATCTCCTATTATCTACCTATTTATTCAATAGGAGGATTGGCAATTTGTTAATATTTTGTTGTATCTTTGTCTAGTTTTTCTAGTTCTTCTTGTGTGGCTGGTGGTTTTACACGAGATATTCCTGACCAATAAGGAGAATTTCTCTCATCATATAACTCCGTTACTTCACCATCAATATCCCTAAGAGCAAAAACACAGTAATAGACCGTATTATCTTCTAATGCTGTAAAACGATGTTTGTTTTCTTTAGGTATAATGATAAAAGTTGGTGCGGAAAATAACTTGGGTCGTTGACCTTCTACTTCCACTTTAACTTTACCACGAATTAATAGTGTTACATGGTCAAACTTATGAGTGTGTCCTCCGCCATTCGAATCACCTTTAGACTTTAAGTAATGAGATTTGACCCATATATTACCAAAATAACCTAGGTCTTGTCTAATTGTATCATCTGCATCATCTAGTTGTTCAGTCATATTATCCTTCCAATGGCATATCTGGCCAAATTATATCTTCAAAAGATGCATGAGCATATGTTTGTGGTATGTCACGTAGTGCTTTTCGATATGCTTTCCAATCCGCATCATGTAACAATTCTATATCACGAAGTTGAGTCCAATCAGACTGTAATAGTAACCTATTTCTATGTTCTCTTACTTCATTCCAATTATTGTACACTTCCTTTGAAGGAATATTCTTTGATTCTTCCAGTTTTAATAACTGTTGTCTGTGTTCTTCTTCTTTAGATTTTCTTTCAGTTGAAGCTTCAAAGCTTTCATTTGTGATATGCCATTGATTGCCAAACCATATTGCATATTGTCCTTGTTGAATTTCTGGTGGCGCAACATCAGATACATTTCCTGGTATAGTATCAGTATCATTAATTTCGTATGACTCACCCGAGTAATAATTTCCGGGATATAATTTATATAATAACATCTAAAATCTTTTTTAAGTTTTTATGAAAGAATTATAACCTACGGGTATAGCTACACCAGGACTTGGTGTTCTAAATTGCGTAGAAGAATTATATTTATAAAGGCTAAACCATGTCCAGAATTCATAACAAACAGGACTTATTGAAATACCAGTGGAAGAATTCCAACCACCTGTTGGATAAATTAAATATTGGTTTGTAAAAATTGGATTAGATACGGTGCATGTACATGGTATTTGTGTACAGTATAGATTACCTAATCCACTATTGGAAGGAATCCAACAATTACTATTAAAATAAGTTATTCCATCACATGTTACACTACCAAAAGAACCAAAATAAGTATTTCCTACTTTTGTATTACACCCACCAAATTCTAGAGCACCCATACGCCATTGAGTTAAGGCATAACAACAAGGACTATAATTAACTGCAGCAAAACTTGTAGAACCTCCAAAACCCAATCTAGGTGTATACGTATATTGGCACGTAACCATATTTGTTGTAGTCATGCAAGATAAATTATAGATGTACAATTGACATTGTAATGGTGAAGGATTACCTCCGCCTTGAAGTGCTCCATAACTGTCAGCTATTAAACAACCATTCCAAACTTGAACAGGTGAATGTCCCGAAACCAATTGATATCCAATCATACAACATGTTGATGGATCAAATGAATAAATCCAACAGTTTGTACTATAACCTCTTCCTGTCCAAATCCATATACAATTTGAAACTGTGTCATAACATGTGTTTATGCCACCAGGTCCCATATAATAATTATTATAAGTCAATAATCCATTCCAAAAACAACAATGTAAACCAACCGAACAAGACCAAGTAACTGATGAACTACAATTGCAATATAAATTACATATTGAAGCGGTGATTGCAGCTGCACACCAACAAATTAAATCACAACTTTGCATTACTGTACATACACCAATTGTCACACATGAACATGATTGAGCAACAAAAGGAAACATAATAAAATTATCACATTTAGCATTATAAAAAGCTAATGGTGATAAAGGAACAAAATTGCAAGCACCACAATTTGGAGTACATTCCACAAAACAACTATTGATACTGCAACATGTTAAGTATGCTGTTGTTAAACAACATATATTTGTACAGGTGTTTAGTGTAACACCTCCATCGTTGGTGTAAAAATATAAAAAATTTGAACAAGAACAACCAGCAGAAAAAGGACAATTACAAACATCACAGGTGTTTATGCCACATAATTGTGGACCAAAAGCAAAAATAGCTCTACATTTTCTATCAGAAGCTAAAGCAGGACCAGATGAATTTATACTAAATTTGAATAGTCCGTTTAATCTATGATGCACATTTCCAAACTGATTAAAACAACAACTTGCACCACTGGAAACAAATTGTTTATTCAAACATAAAGCCGAACTTGGACATGTTGGTGAAGCTGTACAAAGAGTTCTAAAATTTAAATAATAATACCAAGGTCCGCACAGAGCACAAACAGTACAACAGTACATTTCTATACCTGATACATACATTGCTTTTTGTGTGCAAGAGAACCAAGTAGTATTTGTAGCAGGATTAACAATTTGATATGCATAAAAACAACCACCACCGATTTGGCCACCAGTTGAATTGAGGCAAGAATTACACATATTTGGATAACCAATTAAGTTTTGTCCGTCGAAGTTCCTACAGTTACCTTTCACAGCATTACCTAACATCATGCCTGCTGAATTATATTGTAAAGCAGGACAATAACCAGGAAATGTGGTGTTTAAACAACACCAACCATTTGTTCCTTGACAAACGCTGGAAGTGCAAACGTATGCAAAGGAAGTACAACAAAAAGTATTATCTGAAATTAAACCTACACAGCAATAAAGATTTGGATAAGCAGACTGTGAATAAACAGCATTAGTACAGACATATCCAGCTGGTGGTGTATTCGCTGTGGAATACATTATTGTTCCAGTAGGATCTCCTGCAGCTGTACATTGAACAGTTGAATCCGGAAATTGTACTCCACAACAAACTAATGTTACTGGCATTCTTTAACCTCTTTTTATCTTTTTAAGTTCATCAACTTCATCTTTGAGTTCTTTGACGGCTTCAATTAACAATCCAATTAAACCGTCATACAGAACCGATTTGACACCTGTATCTGGATTTGTGTCTACTAATATAGGTATAATTCTTTCCACGTTCTGAGCAGTCACACCCATACTTAGTTTACCATTTTCTTTCCAACTGAACTCAACACCATCAATTTGTTCTAGTTTCACCAAAGCATCAGTAATTTTACCACTAACATTCTTTAGATTTTCATCAGATGTTGACTGTGTGGCAACAGCATACAAATAACCATTGTTTGGATTAAAGTATACAGCATTCGTTGTTGAAACATATGGTGTCTGATTGGAACCAGCTGTAGTTACACCAACAACATAAGTTGCTTGTGATGATGTATTTGCTGCAGCATTGATTGAAGTACCTGGTCCAACTGGACCTGTAGCTCCTGTGGCACCAGTTGCTCCAGTGGCTCCCGTAGCTCCAGCAGGACCTGTGGCTCCTGTAGTACCCGTAGCTCCAACAGGACCTGTAGCGCCCGTAGGACCTGTGGCTCCTGTGGATCCAACCGAACCTGTGGCACCTGTCGCTCCGGTAGGACCTGTTGCTCCGGTAGGACCTGTGGCTCCTGTTGCTCCTGTGGCTCCAGGAGGTCCGTAAGCAATTAACTTAACGGTCATCCAAGTACCAGAGCCACTAGATAACGTAACAGCACCAGCTGACCATACTGATGCAGTAATAAAGTCTGTTGATCCGTTTAGATAAACAATTTTAGTTGCTATCAATGAAACAGCGGTATTATTACTTTCTGGTATTTGTGTAATCGTAAAACTATTAGTATTTTTACGGAGTTGTAAATTGTATTGTTGCCCAGCATTACCAGATGTTGATGTTGGCATATCAACAGATACAGTAACCTCATAGTAACCTGCTACCGTAGGCTTAATTTGATAACTTGTTGTATTTGCCCAACTTTGTGGATCAATATCTACTGTATTGAATTGAATAACAGTATCTGTGCCTGATGGAATACTTTGATTTGAACCCATCACCAATTGAGTGATGTAGTTGCTTGGACTTAAAGTTGCTTGTGGTCCCGTAGCACCTGTGGCTCCTGTGGCACCAGTGGCCCCTGTGGCACCAGTCGCACCGGTAATTCCTGTGGAACCAACCGCACCTGTAATACCAATTGACCATGAAGCAAATGTGCCCGAACCACTTGTATAATCAACTGATACAACTAAAGATTGTGCTGAGAAGGAACTGATGATACCTTCCATATACTTTGTTGCATCTGATGTATATGATATCCTTACTCTGTTACCAGCAGTAAACGCTGAATTGGTAGCAAACAGATTTGTTGAAAATGTTAATGATCCAGTACCAATTGTCGTTGATGTTGTTGATGTTAGACCAGAGTAACCAAGACCTGTAGCTCCTGTTACACTAACACCGGTTGCTCCGGTCGCACCTGTGGCACCGGTTGCTCCGGTCGCACCTGTGGCTCCAGTTGCACCAAGTAAATTAGTGTTTGCTCCAATCCACCAACCGTTGGCGGCAATAACATTATTGGCACCAACAGTTAAGCCATTTTTTATTACAAAATTAGCGGATGTTGCCATTGACTTTATCCTCTAATTCTTTAATTGCTTCTATTAAAAGAGGTATGATTCTTTCGTAGTAAACCGTTAAATACTTTTCATCGATTGGTGCAGGTATAACAACTTCAGGAAGAACACTTTGTACCTCCTGTGCTGAAACACCAACCTCTCTTTTAACTGGATAACCTAATGATTTTGCTACATCATTGGCTTCGTAGTAAAAACCATTGAGTTGCCTTATTTTATCTAATGCATTTGGAATATTTTCAAGTCGTTTCTTTAACCTATCATCAGAGTAATAAGCTGTAATCTGACCTGTTGCACGAATCTCACCAGTAGCGCCTGAAGATGTACCAACGCCTAGTCCATAAAACTGATAGAACGATGTTGATGAGAATGTTCCTGTTGCCCCCGTGGCTCCAGTAGGACCGGTTGCTCCTGTGGCTCCCGTAGGACCCGTGGCTCCTGTGGCTCCAACCGAACCTGTGGCACCGGTTGCTCCGGTTGCTCCCGTAGGACCCGTAGAACCAACTGCACCAACTACTGAAATATTCCAAGTTGATATTGTACCAGAACCACCTACGTAATCTACGTTGACTGTTAGGTTGGTTGATGTGAAGGCAGTGATGATACCTTCCATGTAATTGGTTGGTGTACTAGCACTACTTGCTCGAACTCTTGTACCAATGGCAAACGCTGTCAATGTTGAATTTATATTAACAACAAAGGTTGTTGAACCTGTAGCAATCGTTAGAGAACTCGATGAAGTCAGTCCCGCATAACCAACACCTGTGGCTCCCGTGGCTCCAGTAGCACCCGTGGTTCCCGTAAGACCTGTGGCTCCTGTTGCACCCGTAGGACCCGTGGCTCCAGTGGCTCCGGTAGGACCTGTGGCTCCTGTGGCTCCTGTTATAACTGATACATTAGTATACGAATTAACTTCTACTAGAGCACCAGAAGGTGGCGCCGTAGCAAATGTCAGTGTTGAACCGGATACTGTGTAATTAGTCTTAGACTGATAGACACCTGAAATGTATGCTGATACGTAGTTGTTAGATAGTGGTGTTGTAGATAGTGTAAAAGCAACAGTTGTACCGTCACCTGTAAATTTATCTATCGTTAATGTAGTAGATGGTCCGGTTGCTCCGGTAGCTCCTGTGGCTCCGGACGCTCCTGAAGCTCCTGTGGCACCAACAGGTCCTGTTGCACCTGTGGCTCCCGTAGCGCCAAGTAGATTGGTGTTTGTACCAACCCACATACCATTTGCGGCTATTACATTATTGGCACCAACGGTCAGCCCGTTCTTGATGACAAAGTTTGCTGATGTTGCCAAGGTTCACTCTCCCCTTAGTTATTTTTAGTTATCTTGTATTTAGTGGATATTCTTTTCGCAGCCAGTTTAATTCGGTTCTGGTTTCATTAGGTTCATACCAACCTTTTTTACCGTAAATGTTGTGTATAGATTCAAAATATTCTTCATACATTGGTGCCACTTTATCATACAGAAAGTTTTCACCCCATGTCCTACAGTCTTGTGGTTTGATTGTCTCTATGTTTCTGGCTGCCCATAAAAAGTGTTCAAATGTCCTACAACGATAACCAGTATAACCATGTAGATTTAATTCTGCCAAAGCACCCCAATCGGTTGATATGACTGGTGTTCCTGACAACATACATTCAATTTGTACACCAGCAAATGGCTCGTTGTACATAGAGGCAACAAAAGCACCTTTGGCTTTAGACATTAACTTCTTTCTGGCTTCGGCATTGGCATATCCAAACTCAATAATGTTTTCATTAGGTTCATAACCCATGTCTCTGATAGAACCTTGACCAGCAATCACCAATTTCACATCAAGTTGTTGTGCCACCTGTATGGCAATATGAACACCTTTACCCTCATATACACGACCTAAGAATAAAAAGTAATCATCTTTTTGGTCTGAGTATTCAAAATCATTGGCATCAAAGTAATTTGGTATCACAACATCATACCAATCTTCATTACATCTGGCCACAGAATTTAAACCATAATAGGCAGAATGTACGGCATATGATTCAAAGACTTTATATCTGGCAAAATGGCCGCCAGCATAACCAATGCCAGGTTCTACCGTGATTAAATCTGGATGTGCATCACAGATTGGTTTCATTGGATGACCCCAAAATGGTAGTATAAAATCTTTTGGTTGTTTTCTTTTGCCTATTTCTTCAATAGCATTTTTACGGAATGTTTGATAGGCAGAATCTTCCATGTCATATTTGAATGTGGTTTTACGCCAGTCGTAATCACCATAACATTCTTTCCATTGGTTGGAAGATAAAACGGTCACATGTTCATCACAATCAACTTGTGATTCTTCATGGCCATAGTGAATTATGGTATGTCCCCGTGCCTTCATCATTTGGCAGAACTTATAGGCTTTCTGCGTGAAGGCACAGGCAACAAACTCTTTGGAAGTGACCGTGTGTGGTACACCTAGTACGTGGAACCTATATTTCATAACAAAACTTTCACATTATACCACGATGTTAGTCCTTACGAGTTTAACAGTTGTGGCAGAGTTGGTTGGAGTAAACAACAGGTTCAAGGTACCAGTAGTGATTGACACATCAAATGTTCCTAATGATGAACCAGTAAAGATTTCACCATATTGTGCTAACAATGGATTAGTACCATCATGCAACACATTCAACTCAATGATATGATAACTTGAACCAGAAGTCATCTGGACAAGATATTTAGCACTTCTATAAGTAGTCGTTGCAAACGAATCAACAGTAACTTGTGATGTAGAACTTGTTGTGTATACAGTAGAAGTTAGGTATGCTGATGTGTTTAATGTGGCAGCTTTGAATAGTGGTGACGATGTTGTTTCTAAATCTTGTGGAGTAGAAATTGTAATCGTAGAACTAGATACTGTGGCTGTAACACCATTAGAACCAGCAAATGAGAGAGTACCGCCACCAGATACTGAACCTGAACCTGATGTACCAGACAAACTGATTGTGGTTGAGATTGAAGTATTAGAAGCTGCAGTTAATCTACCATAAGAGTCAACTGTGAATGTTGGAATTTGTGTAGAAGAACCGTACGAACCAGCAGAAACGGATGTTGTGGCTAATCCAATTGCAACATTACCTGTAGCAGCATTGGCAGTTAATTGACCAGAGTTGGCAGTAATCGATGTACCTGGTGGAACATAAATTGTATTATTAGAAACAGAAGTGACACGGCCGTAAGCATCAACTGTAATTGATGGAATCGATGTTGTGTTACCATAAGAACCAGCAGTTACACCAGTATTGGCCAATGATACGATGGCAGAACCATTGTATTGTAACAATGCACCAGTTGTATATGTTGAATTGTTTGTACCACCATCAGCAATACCGATTGTGTTGGCTAATCCAGAAACAACACCTCCAGTTAAGTTGGCTCTTAGAGTACCGTAGTTGGCAAGTGTGATTGAACCAACAGAGTTTGTTGTTGGATTGGTTGCAAGGTCTTTGAACAATACGAAATTAGAACCAGCACTTCTTGCCA
>Ga0208378_1000843_pt1 | contig 9420 bp, 6 predicted proteins | sample CryBogCBE24Aug09_FD_184556 | JGI IMG/M metagenome (GOLD analysis project Ga0208378, IMG submission 184556) | Freshwater microbial communities from Crystal Bog, Wisconsin, USA - CBE24Aug09 (SPAdes) (version 2) | ecosystem: Environmental > Aquatic > Freshwater > Lake | place: Crystal Bog, Wisconsin...
GTCCTCTGCCTGATCGACCGAGTGCACACGGTGCACTGATCAACAAACTAAGCGTGATGAAAAACATCACCATCACAACTTCGCACCTCATTATGTCGATGCGTGCCACTGTGCGCACTCGGTCAGGTCGTGGTGTTCTTTCAGCGTCAATCGTTGACGCTCGCGGCGTATGCACGCTCCACTTCACTGCGGACGGTGGTTGTCAATGACTACCGCTTCCCCTTCCGTCCAGCGCCAAGCTGCCAACTTGGTCACCAGCATCAAGCGTCGTCCCGTCACGTCGCCTAACCACCAGACATACACCCGCCTCACTATCTCCGATCTGGTTGTCCAGAACGCCACCCCTCCTGCCTTGACCATTGCGCCCGTGACCCGGGCAATCGGCCCATCAGGCCGGATTCGGGTTTCTGTCAACAACCAATCCCTCACCGAGATACTCGGCTGGGCTCCTGGCCCCCTTACCTGGACTCGACACGGCGCGTGGACCATTCTCACCCCCGACGCCTCCAAGCGTCCAGCGCACCGCAACGACGGCCGATGCTCCTACCTGCCCGAGGGTCGCCTTCGCGTCTCCGAGGCAGCCTGTCGAAACCTTGGTCTTAGCTTCGGTGACGAAGTGATGATCCTGGTTCTCCCCGAACTAAACGCGATTGCCCTTACCCACCCAGCTCGCATCTTGACTGGTGCACCCCTTGACCTGATTGGAGTCTCCAATGACAAATACTGAAATGGCCCGTACGATTTCGACCCTCCTGAAGAACTCGGGGTTGACGATTGAAGACCTACTCCGCGTTGAGAACCAAGACCTCCGCGCCGCCAACACGAAGAACACATCTGAGTATGTCGCGCAGATTCTCGCTGGACTCACTCGAAACACCGCACGCAGCTACCGCACGCACTTCAACTACTTGGTCAACGGCCTTGAGCGTCAGTGCGAGTGCACTTGCGAAACCTGTGTTGACCAGTTTCGGTATCAGGGTTTTTGCGAATGCAAGTGCGGGACTTGCAAGTCAGCACTCGCGTTCGAAGGGATCGGTGACTTCATCCCCAGCGAGCAGGTCGTCAACAGCCTCAACTTGCGTCTTCTTGTTCAGAGTGTTCGTCGCATGGCGGAGAAGCGCGCCCTTGCCGATAACCGTGCTCGGGCCAAGAAGGGCCTTTCTCCGAAACCCACACACGGCCAAGGTGCTCAGGAGATGTGCGTTACCGCACTGAGTTGCTTTTTTGCCCAACTTGTCGATGACGGCCTGCTCGCGAAGAACCCCGCCGACAAGTTGCCTCGCGGCAATCGCAGCGCGTCAAAGCGTCGCTCACTCAAGGACGACGAGTTAATCCAACTATTCGACACCGTGGTCAGTGGGGGTGACGACCCCGATCTTGACTTTGCCCTGACCTGGGCAGAGTTTGAACTTGGAGCTCGTCGCACGGGCATTGTCACACTGACTATGGGTCAATTGGACCTCGAGGCGCAGACCGTGACGCTTCACGAGAAGGGAAACCGCCAAGACCACCAGCCCTGCTCGTTCGAGCTTCTCGCCTTCCTTGAGCAGCACGCGATTCTGCGTGGTGGATCTCGTTGCGATCGCACCAGCGCTGACTACAACCCAGGCGCCAAAGTCTTTTACTACAAGGACTCCACGGCAACAGCACCTCACCCAATCACGAGTCGCCGATTCGACACCCTCCATCAGCGCATCCAACTAAGCCTTCCCTGGGCCAACTCCATTAGTTACAGTGGTCACGCGCTTCGTCACACCATTGGCACCATGGTTGAGCGCCTCGCCGGTTATGAGACCGCGAAGATGATGCTCCGTCACGCGGGCACCACCCAGACCGATACCTATGTAAAGGCGGGTCCAGTCGATGTTGCCACTGCTATTTCGACCATTACGGGTCGCCCTCACCCGCTTTCAAAGACGAACGACGGCAAGGTGACTTCAATCCGTTCTTCGCGTCGAGACAAGTAGAGGGACTGGTATGGCGAAGAAAAGCAAAGCCTCATCTCGTGGCCAGCGCTCCGGTCGGGTGACCCAAAAGAAATGCGAAATAGCCCCCGTGGAAGTTCGCAGCTTGCGGGTGGACGAAGTCGAGGGTGTTCTACCTTTAGGAATGCACGCCAGGTTCGGCGTTATTCATTTCCGCGATCCAGGGCTCGACGACGTGGATGATCTGGTCCTACAAATTGCTGAGTTGATAGCCAATAACCACATCACGTTTCGAGTGTCATTGAGCCGGGCAAAAGCCAATCATCAGCTCAAAGCATTTGTCGAAAGCGACGAGATCATGGCCACATCTTCCCCAGTTTTTAAGGACCTCGTTCTCGCATTCCGCACAAGCTTCGTCGAAATGTGCGGGCCCCACTTCAGGGAAGCCCGAATTTTGCGACACGTCAATTCCTACTTAGACAATCTCTCTCGGCTCGACAACGATTCGGTTTCTATTCTCTTGAGCATGCTCAACTCCAACAATCCGCCACTTCAGGCCGTAGAAACCGCTCGATTGCTGAGTTGCCAATACGTGTAGTCACCAATCTTGGCGATGTCTGGACAAAAGACTCTTTCCGTCACAGCCGGAAGTTAGCGTTGAAGTTGTCTGAGTCAACTCGACGGGAGCCCTGAATGACCAGTTTTTATGACGTTTTAGACGGCCTACGGGCTGTCGCCCTTGATGAGCATGACAAGGGCATGCGTTTTGAGAACCTGGTTCGTCGTTTCATGATGACCGAACCCGCTTTCGTCCAGCGTTTCGAACGGGTTATCCCCTTTTCGGAGTGGCCAGGGCGTGAAGACTCTCGGGACCGCGGGGTAGACCTAATTGGTATCGAACGCGTCACCGGTGAACTATGTGCCATTCAGTGCAAGTTCTATGGCGAGAACGATTACATCGACCAAGCAACGATTGCCTCCTTCTTTGTTGAGCTCGGTAAGAAAGACTTTTCGTCCGGCATTATCGTGACCACCTCAAATAACTGGAGTAAAAACGCGGAGCAGGCGCTTGAGGATCAGGTGAAGGACGTCCGGCGAATTGGACTCGATCACTTCACGCAGGCCGACATCGACTGGTCCAGCTTCACCCCCGAGAACGACAGTCTTGTGCGCCTTCCCAGCAAAAAGCTGCGACCTCACCAAGCTGAAGCTATGGCCAAAGTCACCGAGGGATTGAAGGCGCATGATCGTGGCAAATTGATCATGGCCTGCGGAACGGGCAAGACTTTCACCTCGTTAAAAACCGCCGAGTCGATGCTTCCCGAAGGCGGGCGCGTTTTATTCCTCGTCCCCTCAATCTCCTTGCTGAGTCAAACGTTACGTGAATGGACTTCTGAATGTGAGCAGGAATTGCGTTCTTTTGCTGTTTGCTCCGACACCAAGGTTGGCAAGAACAAGGGCGAAAATGATGACATCTCGTCGTTTGACCTGGCCTACCCCGCTACTACCAACGCCACCAAACTTGTTGAGAATTTCACTCGATCCACCAAAGACTTTGTAGGTCTCGTGGTGATGTTCTCCACCTACCAGTCCTTAGAAGTTATTCATAATGCCCAATCACAAGGACTTCCAGGTTTCGACTTGATTATTTGTGACGAAGCCCACCGCACCACTGGTGTCACGCTCGCCGACGATGAGGAATCCGCATTCGTCAGAGTGCATGACAGTAACTACATCCTTGGGTCAAAACGTCTTTACATGACCGCCACGCCACGCGTCTACGGCGAGGCAGTAAAAGTCAAGGCTGATCAGGCTGAGGCGCTGCTCGCCTCGATGGATGATGAGCGTCTCTACGGTCCTGAATTCCACCGACTTATGTTCGGTGAAGCCGTGGCGCAAGGCCTCCTTTCTGACTACCGAGTGGTCACGTTGTCAGTTTCGGAGGAATACGTTGCCGACAAGCTCGCCGATAATCAACTAAACATGCTCGACCTACCGCTTGACGATGTTGCACGAATTATCGGTTGCTACAACGGATTGGCCAAAAATGCGGATGACATTGAGCACTTCGTTGCTGACCCTGCGCCAATGAAGCGAGCGGTCGCATTTGCTGCATCCATTGCGCAGAGCAAGTCCTTCACTAAGAGTGCCGCAGAGGTAGTCAACGACCTTCTTCTTACAAACAATGATGATGAAAGTGTTCGCCTCGAAGTGCACCATGTCGATGGAACTCAGAACGTCTTGCGAAGGAACTCTGAACTCGAATGGCTGAAGTCCCCCGGGGCACCCAACACCGTAAGGGTCTTATCAAATGCGCGTTGCCTCTCCGAAGGAGTCGACGTGCCGGCGCTCGATGCGGTGCTGTTCCTAAGTCCTCGCAACTCAGTCGTGGATGTGGTCCAGTCCGTGGGACGAGTGATGCGTCGAAGTGAGGGCAAGCAATACGGCTACATAATCATCCCAGTGGCAATCCCGAACTTTGAGGATCCAGTCGCAGCCCTCAATGACAACAAGCGCTACAAAACTGTGTGGCAAGTGCTGCAAGCTCTTCGCTCTCACGACGAACGCTTCGCAGCGATGGTCAACAAGATTGAACTCAACAAGGCTCTCGGTGGGGTAGCAGCCTTCGGTGGAGTCGGCGGCAAGGGTGATGAAGACGAAACCGTCAAAGACGAAAATGTGGGCACACAAAAGGCATTCAACCTCGGTGAAATTCCGCAGTGGGGTGATGCAATTTTGGCCAAACTCGTCTCAAAGGTAGGCCAGCGTGACTACTGGGAGAACTGGGCTAATGACGTGGCCGACATCGTCCTTCGATTCCAAGCCCGAATCTCGGCTCTTGTAGAGCGTGGCACACCTGAACAACGTGCTGAGTTCGAGGCTTTCGTAAAAGGACTCAGAACTGTCATCAACCCAAGTGTCACGGATGCAGCAGCCATAGAAATGCTTGCCCAACACATGGTCACGAAGCCAGTATTCGACGCATTGTTTGAGGGCTACTCATTCTCGGGCTCCAATCCAGTCAGCTTGGTAATGGAAAAGATGCTCGCCACGCTCGAAGGAATCAACCTGGAAAGTGAGACTGAAAGCCTTTCCAAGTTCTATGCGTCGGTGCGCTCGCGCGTTGAAGGCATCGAGACCGCTGCGGGGCGTCAGCAAATAATCAAAGAGCTCTACGACAAGTTCTTCAAGGGGGCTTTTAGCGTCACCGCCGACAAACTCGGCATTGTTTACACCCCCGTTGAGGTAGTGGACTACATGATCCACGCCGTTGAACGTACACTCCAAACATCTTTCGGGACCTCAATAGGCGACCGCGGCGTTCACGTCCTTGACCCTTTCACCGGAACCGGAACATTCATCACTCGCATCTTGGGGTCGGGCCTAATCAATCCGGATAACTTCGAGCACAAGTATCGCTATGAGCTCCACGCCAATGAAATCGTGCTGCTGGCCTACTACATCGCTGCGGTGAACATCGAGGAGACCTTCCACGGTAGTGATGCTCGGGGCTACCTCGCATTCGATGGTCTCGTTCTGACCGACACCTTTCAGATGACAGAAAGTGGTATGCGCAACCAGTTGTCTGGAGGCGTATTTACTGGTAACTCCGAGCGAGCGGAGCACCAACTTGATCAACCAATCCAAGTCATTATCTCCAACCCGCCATACTCCGTTGGGCAGGAGCGCGAAGGTGATGGTGACGGGAACGAGAAGTATCCGGATCTCGATGCCAGAGTAGACAACACCTACCGCAAGCGCTCGGACGCCAAGCTCACAAAGTCACTCAATGACAGCTACATCCGGGCCTTCCGTTGGGCCAGCGACCGCATTGGCGACCAAGGCGTCGTCTGCTTCGTCAGCGGCGGTGGCTGGCTGATTGGAAACGCCATGGACGGCATGCGCCGTTGCCTCGTCGAGGAGTTCGCCGAGATCTACGTTCTCGACCTTCGTGGGAACCAGCGAACCACCCAAGGTGAGAAGAGCCGACGAGAAGGAGGCAAGATTTTCGGCGGCGGTAGTCGTACGGCAGTCACCATCACCCTGCTCGTCAAGAAGAAGGATCACACCGGCGCCGGAACAGTCCGCTACCACGACATCGGCGACTACCTCTCCCGAGAGGAGAAGCTGCAACGTCTTGTCGACTTTACCGACGCTGGACCGGAGTGGACGGAGATCATCCCAAACGAGTTCGCTGACTGGATTAACCAGAGGCGCTCAGACTACGGACTGCTGGCTCCTCTTGGTAATGAGGATGCAAGAGGTAGGGAAAGTGAGGCTCTCTTCACGAACTTCTCTCCCGGCATGAATACTGCCCGAGATACATGGATCTATTCATTCAGCAGAGAGCGAGTAGCAAACTCCATGGAACTTCTGATTGAGACCTATCAGACTGTTCTATTGGCGGATGCTGCAGGCAAACCAGATGACTTCGTCCCGCAGGGGCCGGATTTCATCAAGTGGGACGCAGCACTTAAGTCTCATCGAAAGCGTCGCCGTCCAATCACCTTCGACAAAAATCGCATCATCGTTGCCCCCTATCGGCCATTCACAAAAGCGTATTTGTACCTTGATCCCGTGCTGATGGCTGGAGCTGGTAGGACGCCTCGCTTTTTTCCAGAAGGTTCACCGAAGTCGATGGCTATTGTCACGAATGGGATTGGTTCGGAGTCCGGATTGTCGGCACTCCTTGTTGATGGTCCTTCCAACTTTGACTGTCTTCCAAAATCTCAAGTTTTCCCATTTGCGTGGCTGGACGATCCTGGTGTGGACAACGGGATGCTCGACATCTTGCCAAATGGGCCACTACGCCGTGAAGGGATTTCGTCTTGGGCGGTTGAACAATTCTCGCAAATCGCCACCCGCACGGTTGAGCGAGAGGAAATTTTCTTCTATGTCTACGGCATTCTCCACAGTGAGCAGTTCCGAGAGACTTATGGTGAAAACCTGGTTAAGGAACGCCCCCGAATCCCACGACCTAAGGATGCTTATCAGTTCGAGGCGTTCCGAGATGCCGGTCGGAAGTTAGGCGATCTCCACCTTAACTACGAGAGCATCGAGCCATACCCGCTTGAAGAGGAGGTTGCTCGCCCAGGCCTTGCCCCCCAGGATCTTTACCGGGTAACGAAAATGCGCTTCCCAAAGGGCAAAGGGGTCAAGGACCGGCCTTCGACAATTCTCTATAACGAATTCATCACTTTGAACGGTATACCCGACGAGGCATGGGATTACATGCTGTCAGGCAAAGCTGCGCTGTACTGGATCATGGATCGCTACCAGGTCACCAAAGACAAGGACAGCGGCATTATCAACGACCCGAACGAGTTCTCTGATGATTCTCGTTACATCATTGATCTTGTCAAGAGGATTGTGACAGTCAGCGTCGAGACTCTGAAGATTGTTCGTGAGTTACCGAAGCTGACATTTGACTAACTCGTCACAGTCTTCATTCCTTTAGCCAGAGCTTGAACTTGGTATCCAGCCGCAAGCAGCAACTGTCCTCTGTGTCCCATTTTCCGGGGGCGCAGAAAGGAAACAATGCAAACGGTGGAAACCATTTCAAGGCTCGAGGCACATCAATTTGTCTCGTTGTTCATAGGGGATCATGCCCCTAACCACTTTCGGCTCACCGAACTTTTGGTGACAGTCGATGCACAAGGTGTTCGGCCTGATCAGGTTGAAAGGCTCGGAGAACTGGTTCTCGATTTCGTTCCAGCAACATTCAGCGAGATGCTGAGCATCATTGACGATGTGGGGATGAACTGTTCAATCCGACAAGGCCTCCCGAACGTTGAGTGTCTTCACCAACTCATCGGCTTGGTCGCCTACGCCGGATTAACCGAATTCTGTCTGACCTATCTTGAAAGCAAGTCACTCCGCGCAAAAACGCAAGGGAATTCGAAATGAGGCCCCCCGCCGACACATTGGTGCAAGGGGCAGCACTCGCGGCAACTCTCTTGGTTTCACATGATCCCGATGAGATTCTTCCGAGGCTTCGAACCCTTGCGAAATTGCGAGATCTCGAATGCGACCGGACTCTTGTTCGGTCAATCAAACTCCTCATAGATGACTTAGTTGACGAAGCAGCCGACGAACCTGAACTTGATCGAGTGGCTCACGTGAATACTGCAGTTGCGGTGACGTGGCCGAAGACGGAAGCGACGGAACTTATTCGTCTTAGGCGATTGAGTGACGCGATCTTTTCGGGTGGCGAAACTCTCCCGCTCGAAATGGCTTTCATCGCTACCCGGGTCGAGGAATACCGACAGATGGAGTTCGTTCGGCTGGACGCCTTGAAGTTGGCGGTGGCACTGTCCGCGAAGGCCTCGAGCATTTTTGAGCTCGAGGATCTGGGCGATGCGCTCCAAGCGTCACTTCTCTACCCCCGTTGAAATGAGCTAAATGGCCTGAACGGTAGTGGTCATGACGACCGCTGCTTCTGACCAAACACCACCCGAGTCCCCCGCGGCGCCCCCAGGCGCCGCGGGGGACTTCTCGTTGGGCTTGTCTTTGTTTCATAACTTGCCTGAGGGGGCGGCTCTACCACTCACGAGTGACCCGGAGAAGCTCCAATTCGTTGGTGAGTGTTTCGATGCGACCTATGAGTCGGAAGACGCTCCAAGCGGTCACTCGGTCACCTTGTCGCCGTCCATGATTGCCATCTCGGGCTCTCGAACAAATTCCAAGAGGGCCACACCGTCCACTCGTAGTGACGTTCGGGAGTTCTCAGATGCCTCCCGGCGGCGTCTCCTTAAAACCGCAGCAACGCTCGATTTTTCGAAGGTGACGGGTCATCCGATCTTTGTCACCCTGACATACCCTCGTGACTGGCGATCCGTCTGCCCAACAGGACGAGCCGCAAAGGCACATCTCCTGGCTTTTCGAAAGCAATACGAGCGCCGGTGGGGGCCGATTCAGGTTGTCTGGAAGATGGAGACTCAGCCGCGCACGACCAGACCAGAGGAGGAGCGCCACGCGCCACACTTCCACCTTTTCATGACCTACCCCGAGGTCGACCCGAACACCAATAGTCCGATCGACATCCTGGACTTCCAGACGTGGACTTCAAGGTCCTGGTATGAGATCGTCGGTTCCAATGAGCTGGACCACCTAAAGGCCGGCACCCAAGTGCAACATCTTCGGGCCGACAGCCCTTCCGCCGCGGTGACCTATTTCGCTGGCTACTTCGCCCCAGGCAAAGGCAAGAACAAGGACGACCAGCACATCCTCGCTGAAGGCTGGACCGGAGTTGGTCGGTTCTGGGGTGTTTGGGGTATCCCTCGGATTGAGCTCAAGTTCGACCTGACTTACGAGGAGTTTGTTCAACTGCGGCGCGTCCTTCGTCGCCTGATGCGTCAACGCGATTCACGGCCCCACATGACTGCGCGTCAGCGCCGAAAGCACATCCGGTCCTACCAGTCAGGTCGACGTGACCCCCAGGGCCTGTGGCTACTAACTCAAGCGGACCAAACGTTAATTGTGCGCCTTCTGACTT
>Ga0208378_1000901_pt1 | contig 9048 bp, 18 predicted proteins | sample CryBogCBE24Aug09_FD_184556 | JGI IMG/M metagenome (GOLD analysis project Ga0208378, IMG submission 184556) | Freshwater microbial communities from Crystal Bog, Wisconsin, USA - CBE24Aug09 (SPAdes) (version 2) | ecosystem: Environmental > Aquatic > Freshwater > Lake | place: Crystal Bog...
GTCACGTTTTAACCACGCCACAGGCTCACCTTGCTCTTGCCTTGGAAACGCTCTTGCGCCACCTCCACAAATTGGACAATCAATTTCTTGCCATCCAAGTCTTGCTAACTGCTCACCCTGCTCTTGTGTTACTTCTTTATTCATAGTACCCCCTAGTCATTAGTCCCATAAACGCATAGATCAATAGTGCATACATAGCCGTTATAACTACGATGTCGGTTGTCCATGATGTCTCTACACCAAGCAATGCTTTCTGCACCCAGTCTTGGTCATGGTTGTAGTAGTTAACCTTCGGCTCATAGTAGATACCGATCTTTACTTTGCCTGTGTCGTATGGCGGTATCTTATTCATATTTGACTCCCCATTAGTTTTATGATTAATTCTAAGTTTCGGTTTACCATTATTATTTCTATCCAACACAGTATCACCATTAGCCATATTGCTACTTTCATTTCGCCTCCGTTTTTTCGTTCTGTTGCTCATCTTTTTTCTCCCTTGCTTGCATCATTGCGTCTGCGTATTGATAAGCCAACTTAGCCACGCTATCAATAGGTGTAGCCTTGTATGAAATCTTAATGCCTTGCATAGCTAATCCTGCAAACCAGTCTCTCAAATTCATACCCGCTATTTCTTTTGTTGGGTCATAAGGAAATGCTTTCATTTACTTTCTCCTATCAAATTGTTCTGCAAGTTTATGCAGTTCTTCTAACACAAAGTCAACTGTCCGGTACACATCGCCGTCAAAGTGTGCAGTATTACCCGGTTCATAATCCCCCGCATGTGCACAGTCAAACCCAAATCGCCCATTCTCGGAAAATGTTAAGCCCCCGTGGACATATACATCAAGATCATGATACGTTTTACCGTAATCAGGATGCGACTCAGGCAAATAAATATACCCACACAAATGTTTAATTTGTTCATGCCGTTGGATCTCAAGCACATAGCCGAGGTGTTCGGTGAGCAAATGATCGGGTTCATCCTCCCAAGGTTTGGCAGTTACGTTTATCCCGTTTACAAGCATGTTTGTTTTCCTTAGAAACTAAACTTATTAAGGATCGCATCCACCGCTTTCTTGGTGTCTTGACGAACCGCTTCGTTCTTGCGTAACTCTTGTGCATCTTTACCAAGCAACGCTTGCTCAAGCGAACGTCGTGCCTCCTCCAAATCTTTGTCACCCGTCACATTCAATGCCTTAGTAAGATCACACAACTCGAGCGCACCATCAACGAGTGAGTCATGGAACCTACGCTGTTTAGCCTCGCCCCCTATGTAGTCGGTTGTCAGCCTATCAGACATACGCTTGAGGTGATCACCTATCCTGCGCTTGATGTCCGCCATCGCGCTATCAATACGCTCTTGTGCCACACGCTCTAACTGTTCTTGTAGATACTTCTGTGCATCGTTACCCACATCAATACGGAAGTCACCGCTTGTAGGCATAGGCATGTAGTTAACTCTGAACGCAAACTTAGTCATGATCTCATTGGCAGTTGGGTAATCATCACGCTTGAACATATCCCCCAGCGCCATAGCCTGCGCCGTAATGAGCGTAGGATAGATCTGTACAAAGTCTTGTACGAGCTTGGTGAAGTCAGCCTCGAAGTCAGCCATCTTCTCACAGAACTTAATGAAGTTAACTGTTGGCAACATGCGTAGACCTGAGTCACTCCAAGGCAACGTGTTGTCGTATACGAACTGGCGGATCTTACCAACGTATTGCACAATGTCTGCTAACTCATCACGACCTGCGAGTAAGTTCTTGTTGACACGCGCCGAGTCCTTAGCCCCTGCGTTCTTGTTGTTGACCACCTCATCGGTCACACCTCTATCTAACTTGCGTGCAGTCCATACGCTTGCGTTGAACTCTACTAACATTGCACATGTATCTAGGTTGTATCTTGTTGTCATGGTTGCTTCTCCTTTGTGGTTAAAAATTAGTAAATCGTTTGTGGGTTATTGAACTGTTCTTTGACTGCCTGCAATACAAGCTGTGAAAACTTATAAGAATTATTGTGCATTAAAGACTCGAAGTAGACATGATCTGATGTCATGTTGTACATCTCACTTCTTACGAGTTGGCGTATATAGTTCTCGACCTCTTGCCTGAGTTGTTCATCGCCATAATCTAGCTTCATTGTTAGTGCGTTTATTACTGGGTCTGTCATAGTTTGTCCTCCTTTATCCTTGCTAATCTAATTCGGTTGATAACTTCATTGTGATGGTTTTGCAGTCTACGGTTGGCAGTCCGCGTACACAGCGCGCCGTACTGTTCCCACAGCACACGGTAATCCCACGCGTTCAACAGTCTGTTAAACCTCGACTCGGACAGTAGCATGCCACTAACGTCTTTTAGTCTGAAACATTCATACCCGTTTGCTACCCAAAACTTTATGCCTGACGCTTCATGTATGAGGTGATACTCATCTATTCTCCAAGGGCTAGTCTCTAGCATCTCGCTGATCTCACGCCCTAGATCGGACATGTATCTCTTACAGATACTTACTGGTATAAGTCGCATCATGATTGAATCCTTACTACCTTGCCGTGTTGTGGTACGAAGTCGGTGTTGTCAACGATACCCCACAGAGACGGACATGGTACAGCAGGATCATCGCAATACAAGTAACCGTCAGACAACCACAGTAACGCATTGGGCTTGATCTTCTCTGTCGTTATGTACTCGGTAACACATGTCGGTGTCGTACCGCCTCCACCCTTGGGAGACATAAGCCTTGCAATACTGTCGTACTCATGGGGCTTGAACTCTTGATCGCCACACACCTCTGTGTCCCACCACAACACACGCACAGCCTCGGGGTTAACGTCCTTACAGATCTTAGCGATCTCACCGAACACAAGACTGTAATAAGGGTGCATAGAACCAGACGTATCACACGCAATGATTAACTCACCCATAGACTCGGTGAAGTGCGACGGCATTACGAACCCGCTTGCAAGCATACGTTTGTTGGGAGGACAGAACCGTGAGTTCTCATCGCCTGTTAATATGGTCTGAATGAACTCACGCAATGCCTCGCGCCAATCTGTTTGACGTTCCTTAGCAGTCTCAAGGATGTCACGCCCACCCTCCCCATTACCCGCCATCTTACGTACAAGCATCTCGCCTTGACGATTGGCATCATCCACTTGTCGAGCAATCGCATCCTTGGATACGCCATCAATCTCCGTAGCATTATCGCCGTCACCCTTGTCGTGCGAGTCCATTGGTCGTAACTTAACAACCTTGGCATCTTTGAGTAAGGCTTGCAAGATCTGTATGTAAGACATACCCTTGAACTTATCGTCAACAAGTGGCGGTACTTTTGTGGGGCGCTCAACGAACTTGAAGTCAGGGTCTAACTCCTCGATCATGCCGTTGATGCAGTAGTCCATAGCGATGTTGTTGATGTGTGCGCCAAACTTCTTATCGAGATCACGGTACATTGGCAACACACAATGCTTGAGTGCCACGTGAAAGTTCTCATGCAATACAAGATAGCGAAGTTGCTTGAGTGTGAAGTCAGAGATGAATTCAGTACCGTAGTACTTATCCTTGCCATTAGTACCGGCTGTTGGTACTTCGTCCTTGACCTCAGACTTACCCATACAGATAACGCCAGACAACAATGCGAACTTGGGATGTCGCATGCAGTCGATGTTTGCTTTCTGTATCTTTTGTTGTGGTGTTAATTTATCAAAGCTCATAATTCCTCCCGTGTTAATGAATAAAGCAATTCCAATCTGTTGTATACATCATCCAACTCTGACTCGCTATCAACCTCAATCATTGTGTTAGCGATAACGGAATGATTAACAATATCAATCACAACTATAAAAGCAACGATCTTACGCTTGCCATCACGTATCGTGGTATCGACTGTCGTTTGGAGATGTATACCTTTCATGAATGTATGGCGGACGGTCACTTAGTACTGAAATAAATCTTGTGTGCACTGAGCATCTTGCCAAACTCATTGAGCGTAGCGTAGATAGCCACACGTTGAGACTGCGCCACCGTGTTAACGAAGATAGATTGCATCTCCGCTTTCATGCGCCACACATACTTAACAATCTTCTCTGCATCCTCACGCTTGTCGATACGAGATACGAACTGAAACACTTGCACAAGTTGAGCAGTCGGATTGTCAGACAGCGGTGCATTCTCAGGATCAGCGAGCACACGATCAAGCGAACAGATGTCACGACCGAAACGAATGAACGAACTCAAAGCCTCAGCAGTAGTTGCACCAACAGTACCCACAAGAGCACATTCAAGAGTATCGTCATCCAAAACCCCATCGCCCGCATTAAGAATGTCGCTAGCCGAGACAAGGCTCCGAGGAGTAGCATAGGCAACAGCAGTACTGCGAGGGTTAAAAATATAACCGTTGTCTTTCGATAGATCTTTACCTTCATACTTACCGCCTTTCTCATAATCTAAAAACGAATCGAACACCATTGGAAAATTGTGACAGAACGCAAGTACGTTCGCGTTGACACCTGCTGATATCGCGTATTCATTGATCCACTCATCCATGCTAGGTTTGCGCATCTTGACAAACACCAAACGATTACGCAAGTGCGCCTGAATAGAATCGCCAAGACCCTCGACCGCTAGGTTGGTAGCACAGAACACAACACTACCCTCGGGCAAGTGATAGTTACCAACACGTCTATCGTAGATGATAGGTGCGAGTACGTTCTTAATAAACTGTGGTGCTTTAGCGATCTCGTCTAAGAATATCAACGCGGGCTTGCTACCGTTAATACCTTTCTGATTGGTCTTGCTCACACCAAACCGTTCATTGGGTAACTCACGTGATACACCAGACTCACGATCAAGGTCAGGCATCCACACGCTACCGTCAGATAACTGTGTGCAATCAATAGGATCGACCGCAATGTGATTGGCAAACTGAGGCAAAGTCTTGAGGTAGTGATGCAATGCAGTCTTACCGATGCCGTTCTCGCCCTCGATAATAACTGTGCGCTTGTTACCAACTGTTGCGATAAGGTTTGCTACTTGTTTGAAAGATAAAAAGTTTCTCATTGTTAACTCCTGTAAAAATGTTATGGATGCGGACACCTTGTCCGCATTACCTTTAGTATATCACGGATTGTCAATCCTTTTACAACTTGTCAAACTCCTTAATAAAAATTATTTGAATAGGGGAAATCCCCTGGTTTGCAGAACTTAGGTATTAGTTTCTTCCCACTAACACGTTTGCCTATGGTGCGTACCAAACGGTCGAGCAACGCCTTCTCTAGTTGCTTCTCTGTCACTAGCTCATTGTTGTTGGTCAGCATTCCAATCTGATGATCTGTGTGAAATGTTCTTGACTTCCATCCAAGCCTATCGTATATGCGCCTACACATCATGCTGTCATACACTAGCTGTGCGCTGTCATAGATGATCGTGTTGACCGCCTTGTCTCGTATCGCATCGGAGTCAGGACAATTAAAGAAGTCACGCAATCTCTCACGCTCACCATACGATACCGTTGCGCCAGTACCAAACGGACAACCCTTTTCTTCGTCATAATGAAACCTCTCTAAATACTCGGGCAGTCTGAACATACACACAGATACGAACGGTCTAAAGAAATCACGCACCGCTTTGTTACGCATCTTGTCCTCGTCATTTGATATGCTACGGTACAACTGCATGTGTGTTGAGCGATCAACGATGAGCCTATTGCGGTTATCGAATAGCAACTCCGTGTCACGTAAATCACCACGTATAGGCACGAGTGCCGCGTCACCTGTCGTTGTTTGAAATGGTTGCTCGAACGTGACGTTCAGTACGTGATACATAAATTGCTTACTGGTCACGCTACTGTGGTATGAGTATTGGCGTAACTCGTTACCGTCCGCATCGGGATGCCAGAACCTAGCCATGATCTGATGATACAAGTGCAACTCATAGCCTTGCTCTACCTTGACGATACGGTAATGGTGTTGATACTTACCTTGCAAGGGGCGCTCGTTGTCCTCCCATATTTTCTTGGTGCGCCACTTGGGTAACGCTGTGCTCTCATAGAACGCCTTTGCTTTGGCGTATGTGTTGATTGATCCAATGTGTCTGATGTTGTTGCTAAACATAATTACCTCCTGTTAAAAAGTTGTGTGTAGTGAGTGAGATGTGTAAATGTATTCCTCTAACGAATAGGTGTCGTCGCCACTCTCGTGTGCATCTTCTTGACCGTCCTCACCGACAGCCACGATGCGCCATGATGCCTCGAATGTTTCCTCCGCATACCTACATAGATCGTAGTGGCATTTCACATCATCATAACTTTCGTACCACTTAACGTCGTCATATTCAAAAGTCATGATCGGATCTTCTTTGTGCGGTGCTTCGTCCGTGTCCCACGTCCACTCGGCGAGGCTCGCCTCATCATCAAAGTTTTTTGCTATGAGTCCACCATGCGCCTTCGCAAGTATGACGAACTTCTCTCTATCCTCAAGGGATTTGAATTTGATAATCCCTGCAACGTTTGATCTGTATCCCATGTTATACCTCCGTAGTTATAGTGCCACCAGTTATGACGAACTTGGTGTCGTTAAGAATTTCCTGTATCTTGTCATGCAACATGTCATCGAGTGCGCTGTCTATCCTGTCATCCACGATCTCGCCACATGCACTGCTGAAGTCATAGTCATCCATTGCCTCATGTACTATCTCGGCTATGTCACTACGCTCATGGTGCATGTGTTCCCCTTCATGTAAGTTGATCTCATGTTGGGCTATCTTAGACATCTTGTCATAAAGCTCCTCGTTGATTGTGTTGAGTGTTGCGTGGTTTGCAAGTATCTCTGACACACGTTTGTCGACTATCGCATTGATGTGCGTGTCGATGTCTTTAAAGATTGCAAGTAAAAGTTCGTTCATGGTTTTCTCCTGGTTGATTGCGGACACCATGTCCGCATTTAAAAATGCGTAGGGAAATTCCCCACGCGACAAAAGGCTGACACCCGTCATTTACATTAGGGCACGCCATGCCCACACAAACATGGCAATGGCAAACACCACCGCAAAGGCTAGGTTAACTAGCGCGTGGAAGATACGTTCTTTAATTGGTTGCATGTTATCTCCTTGCTTTGTTGATTGCTTCTTGTGCATTACGCGCCCTCACGTACACGACAGTCCAAGGGTAGGGGTGCCATCCGCATGTGCCCAGTTGTCCCTTGGGTCTAACCGCCCATTGCCCGTCTCTCAACGGTGTTGCTTCCATTTCATATTGACTCATTTAAATACCTCCTGAAGTTGAGCACGACTATGCGTGCGGAATCTACCCTTGTCGCAAACCATATCGCTAGCTTGCGGTTCTCATCTTGCATCAACATCTTTTTCCTCCTTAGTCGCATACTTCTTAAGCACCTTGTCGGCTTCATGTATTAGCTTGTAGTGCCCCTCCTGAACTGCCAACTCGTATGCGTCCGCATACTCCTCCAATACATCTACCACTCTTTTAAATAGTTTCAATTCATCTTTGTTCATACTTCCTCCTTGGTTGATTGCGGACATGGTGTCCGCATTGATTAACTCTTTTGTACTAACATCTCAGGGTAGTTCATCTTCATCCGTTTGTTGATGTCGAGTTCTTCCCATTCTTTCTCCAGTAACGCACGCTCTACATCGGTCGCGAATGTTTTCCAATACACACTCGGCGGGTCTTTGATGTGCGAGTCCTTGGATAACCACGCATCAATCCGCTTCAATGCTTGAACGTAGTGCTCACCAAATCTGAGGATCGCCATGTCCCCACGTTGCGAGGCGTTGTATATCATTCGGCTTGCCCTCATGATTTCTTTTCTGAGTGGTGCGAGGTACTCATGCCAACGCTTACTACGTTCCTTCAACCACCGATTCACTACCGCATCTTTCTTTCTGGCGTTGGCGTTCTCCTCACGCTCTTTGAGTATGGCACGCATCTGCAGATCGGTGATGTCTCCCTGCTCTACCTTGCGAATGAGTTCGTCCTTGCGTAGCTTTGATAGTGGGCGCGGCTTGGGTTTACATAGGTTGCATGTGAACCCTTCCATCTCAACGGGGTAGCGTGCGGTGAACCCCTTGGCGCGGGCTTGCGCTTTGGTTAGTGTGTACTTGAATAGCGAAAGATCACGATCTTCGCCACACTTTCTACAGCGTTTGGTTAAATTGGTGGACACTTTTTCCATTTTGTGATCACTTTCTTAATGCTAAAGGTTTCGTATTTTTAAAAGTGTCCACTCGAATTAATCAGCGGACACACTAGTGGACACTAAGCGTGCCTTATAGTACCGTAGTCTACACGATTTTTGTCTACTTGCACTATGTATAGGAGTGCACACTCCAGGAAATTTAGGAAAACGAAGTTTGTCAGACAAAGATAAATGTACATATTCCCTTTCTTATATATAACTATTTAGTAAAAGTATTTATATATATATGTGAGCGCCAGTATCCATGCGGGTTGCGCGATGTCCACTAGTGTGTCCGCTAGTTCATTCGAGTGGGTAAGCTGTCCAATGACTATTTGGCAACGTGTTTGGGAGAAGTGGATGCGGACACCATGTCCGCATTGGTTTCCCAGTTAGAACAGAGGGCGTTGCCCTTGTTGTAGTGCTTGACGGCGCGCCGTCTCCTCGATGCGTTCTCGCCATGCTCTGAGGTATTGTTCCCTCGCGTATGGTGTGAGGGTTGCGAGGTATTGTTCTCGCCGTAGGGCTACGGCTTTGCTGAACCATTCGGGTGCACTCATACTATCTACTCCCTTTGATTGGCACGACACCGTTGTTACGCATGATAGTCTTGAAGTCCTCGTCTTGTATGCGCTCTCTGATTTCACGCCTAGTCTCGGCTTTGTTGCGGATAGTTTCTTTGGCTTTGCGTGCCCATGTCTTATCTTTGAATGTGTATGATTTGCTCATGTTGTTCTCCTTAGATTGTTCTGGTTACGATGTAGGTAAGTGCGTCAATACCGTAGCGGTGCAGTAGATATTCGGTAACATCTCCGCTCGGCATAGGCACAACGGTTACTAGCGTGGTATCTAGCTCTGGT
>Ga0208378_1000906_pt1 | contig 9003 bp, 8 predicted proteins | sample CryBogCBE24Aug09_FD_184556 | JGI IMG/M metagenome (GOLD analysis project Ga0208378, IMG submission 184556) | Freshwater microbial communities from Crystal Bog, Wisconsin, USA - CBE24Aug09 (SPAdes) (version 2) | ecosystem: Environmental > Aquatic > Freshwater > Lake | place: Crystal Bog, Wisconsin...
TCGTTGTGGTCACCTGCTGCACGTGGGTGGTCTGCGTGGTCGCCGACGTCGCCGGAGGCGGAGCACCTCCCGTCGAGACCGGGGCGATCGTCGCTCGAGGCGTCGCCTGCGCCGCAGCTCGCGCCCGAGCGAGGGCTCGCTCGGCAGCGGCGATGCGCGCTTCGAGTGCCTGAACTGCCTTTGTTGCTGCGACCGTGGACGGAGGCGCCGGTGTCATCCGCTGCGTTGCCGTCGTCGACGACGTCGCTGCGGGCGCAACTGATGCAGCAACCCATGACAGCGCCAGCGCTGTCGTCCCGATGCTGGCAACGAGTGACGCAGGACCGGCGATCGATGGCTTCTTCGAGGTGGTCATCGGTCGCCGCCATCCCCGGAGGTCCCGTCGTTCGACGATCCACCTCCCCCGTCGTCACCCCAAGGTGTCGACGATGGACCTGACGCATCGCCGTTCGACGTGGACATGGTCGTGGTGGTCGATGGAGGAGTCGTGGCCGCCGACACTGGGCGGAGCGCTGTCGTCGTTCCGGTAACGCCTTGCGTGGCTGGGGCGGAGACGGAGACACCCTTCGCCGCTTGCGCAGCACGCGCTCGAGCCGCAGTTCGCTCCGCTTCCAGTGCTGCCGTGAGCGCCCGTTCTCGGGCGGCGAGCGCTCGCAACGTTGGCCCGGAGTTCGCGGTGACTGCGGTGGTCGTTGGAGCCAACGGTGCTCGAACGGGGGTTGCCCCATGGTGGCTGGCGAGCACGGTCACCGACGCAACCGTCGTCAGCCCCACCACGGTCATCACGGTCGAACGAATCATGGTGCCTCCTTCAAGGCGTCTGCAGGAACGCTTCCATTGTCACGGTTGAAGACGCGCGCCAGGTAAGAAGTGGGCCGGTTTCCTGAAGGTCGACTGAGGGACGGAGATTCCTCCCCTACGCTTGCCCCTCGGAGGTTTGCCCCAATGGCCCTGCAGCTCGGAATCGTCGGACTCCCCAACGTTGGGAAGTCCACCTTGTTCAACGCCCTCACCGCCAACGACGTCTTGGCCGCGAACTACCCCTTCGCGACGATCGAGCCCAACGTCGGCGTGGTCGAAGTCCCCGACGCCCGGCTCGGTGTTCTGGCTGAGATCTTCAGCTCTGGACGACTCGTGCCTGCGGTCACCACCTTCGTCGACATCGCTGGCATCGTTCGAGGAGCCTCGGTCGGCGAAGGCCTCGGCAACAAATTCTTGGCCGCCATTCGTGAGTCCGATGCCATCTGCCAAGTCGTGCGTGCCTTCGACGATGACGACGTCATCCACGTTGACGGCGCGGTCAGCCCGGCGAGCGACATCGAAACCATCAACACCGAACTGATCTTGGCCGACCTCCAGACCATCGACGCTCGCCTCCCGAAACTCGAGAAGGAAGCCAAGCGTGCTCCCGAACTCGCCGATCAACTGAAGGCAACGCAGCAGGCCCGTGCCATCTTGGATCGTGGCCGAACGGTGTCCGCAGCCGCTGCCAACGGTGAAGTTGCGCTCGAGCACCTCGCCGACCTCCACCTGCTGACGGCCAAGCCCTTCCTCTACGTGTTCAACGTTGACGAGAGTCAACTGAGCGACACGACGCTCCACGCCGAGCTCGCCCAACTCGTCGCACCCGCAGAAGCAGTCGTGCTGTGTGCGCAGCTCGAAGCTGAACTCTCCCAACTCGACCCCACCGATGCCGCCGAACTGCTGTCGAGCTACGGCCAAGATGAGCCTGGTCTCAACCGCCTCATCCGACAGGGTTTCGCCACGCTCGGCCTCCAGACCTACCTGACCGCTGGACCGATGGAGGCTCGCGCCTGGACGATCAAGGTGGGTGCAACTGCCCCAGAGGCTGCAGGTGTGATCCACACCGACTTCCAACGCGGCTTCATCAAGGCCGAAGTCGTTTCCTTCGCCGACCTCATTGCCGCAGGTTCCATGACCGCAGCCAAGGCAGCTGGCAAGGTCCGCATGGAGGGCAAGGAGTACGTGATGGCTGATGGCGATGTCGTCGAGTTCCGATTCAACGTCTGAGGAGACCCATGGACGAGCACCTGCTCTACAGCGTCGAGCGCATGTTCGATGTCCCGGTAAACGTCATGTGGTCTGCGTGGACGACGGCGTCTGCGCTGGAGGCGTGGTACCACCCAACCGAACTCTCCGTCGTGCCAGGTTCTGCAACATCTGAGGCCACCGTTGGTGGCGCCTGGTCAATCGGCATCGACGCCTCGAAATTCGGCTTCACGCCCTACTTCTACGGCCAGTACACCGAGGTCGTTCCCCATGAGCGACTCCGGCACACCATGCACTACACCGAATCAGCCGAGGCGTTCGCCGCAGCAGAGAAGACCACGCCCTTCCACGAGATCGAGATCGACTTCAGCGAGGACGAGGGCGGCACCACGGTGACCTTCCGCCAGATTGGCGACCTCCCCGACGACGAAGCCGCTCGGGCGAAGGCCGGCATGGAGAGCTACTTCGATTCGCTCGCTGCGTACCTCGCCGAGACCGCGACCTGAGGGCATCCTCGGAGGCGTCGGTCGAATCCCAATGCCGCCTTGCTAGAGTGGTGGTGTTGTGCCGTCGAGCCCAGAGGGGCGGGCAAACGCAGACCACGTCCCGGCCGCGCGCCCAGTTCCTCTTGGAGGTACCACCATGTCCCTGTCTCCGTCCGACTACCGAGTCGCTGACCTCTCCCTCGCCGAGTTCGGCCGCAAGGAGATCGAACTCGCCCAAGTGGAGATGCCCGGCCTCATGGCCATGCGTGCCGAATTCGGTGCCGCCAAGCCACTCGCTGGCGCACGCATCACCGGTTCGCTCCACATGACCATTCAGACCGCGGTCTTGATCGAGACCCTCGCCGAGCTCGGTGCTGACGTGCGTTGGGCATCCTGCAACATCTTCTCCACCCAAGACCACGCTGCTGCTGCCGTCGTCGTCGGCACGCACGGAACTCCCGATGCCCCAGCGGGCATCCCGGTCTTCGCCTGGAAGGGTGAGACCTTGGAGGAGTACTGGTGGTGCACTGAGCAGGCCATCGTGTGGCCGAACCACGCTGGTCCGACCATGATCTTGGACGACGGTGGCGACGCCACCTTGCTCGTCCACAAGGGCGTGGAGTTCGAGGGCAAGGGCTTCGTCCCCGCTCCAGACACCGCAGACTCCGAGGAGTACGCGATCGTCCTCGAGTTGCTCACCCGCTCCGTTGCCGCCTTCCCAACCCGCTACACCGAGATGGTCAAGGACATCGTCGGCGTCTCCGAGGAGACCACCACCGGCGTGCACCGTCTCTATGAGATGCATCGCAGCGGCGAGCTCCTGTTCCCTGCCATCAACGTCAACGACGCGGTCACCAAGTCCAAGTTCGACAACAAGTACGGCTGCCGTCACTCACTCATCGACGGCCTCAACCGTGCCGTCGACGTCCTCATCGGCGGCAAGCTCGCCGTCGTGTGCGGCTATGGCGACGTCGGCAAGGGCTGTGCCGACTCACTGCGGGGCCAAGGCGCTCGAGTGGTCGTCACCGAGATCGATCCCATCTGCGCCCTCCAGGCCGCCATGGACGGCTACGAGGTCAACACCTTGGAGAACGTCCTCAGTCGCGCCGACATCATCATCACCGCAACCGGCAACAAGGGTGTCGTGACGGTGGAGCACATGGCCCAGATGAAGCACCAGGCCATCGTCGCCAACATTGGCCACTTCGACAACGAAATCGACATCTTGGGGCTCACCAACTTCCCCGGCATTGTCCGCAACACCATCAAGCCGCAGGTCGACGCCTGGATCTTCCCCGACGGCCACAGCATCATCATGCTGTCTGAGGGACGCCTCATGAACCTCGGCAACGCCACTGGCCACCCGAGCTTCGTGATGTCGAACTCCTTCACCAACCAGACCATGGCCCAGATGGAGCTGTTCGCCAATGCCAGCGCGTACGAGGCCAAGGTCTACGTGCTCCCGAAGCACCTGGACGAGAAGGTGGCGCTCTTGCACTTGGACGCCCTCGGCGTGCACCTCACCAAGCTCTCCAAGGAGCAGGCGGAGTACATCGGCGTCGACGTGGACGGCCCCTTCAAGCCCGACACCTACCGCTACTAATTCCCTGGTCGCACTGCGACCTCTTCGCTCAGCCGAGGCGAGCGAAGAGGTCGTCGTCGACCCCGGTGCCGCCGGTCAGGTCGAGCACTCGCACGAACGCCTCTCGGCCGAAGATTGAGGCGAATCGTTCCTCGGGCATCGTCAAGAAGAACGAGTTGGCCGTTTGGGAGCCGTGGGCGGCCAAGGCATTGCGCTTTGCCGCTGCGTAGGCCGACGTGTCGATGATGGCCCCAATGGCGGCGTCATCGGTTCCAAGATCGACGCTCGGCGTCTCGTCCTCCCCCGGACCTTCTGAGTCCGCAGCCGCGATCTCGGCTTGGAACTGTGCCATCCAGGACTTCGGGATTGCGGTGTAGAAGAGCTTCTTCACCGTTGATCCCGTTTCGGCAATTGCCGCCAACGTGATCCGATTGGCTTGGATGTGGTCCGGGTGTCCGTAGAAGCCATTCTCGTCGTAGGTCACGATGACGTCTGGCTGGTACTGCTCGATGAGGGCGGCGAGTCGAGCGGCGGCCTCGGCAACCGGGGTGTTCCAGAACGCTCCCTGCGCGTCGTTCTGCGGCCACCCCATCATCCCTGAGTCGCGATAGCGAAGTTCGTGGAGGTGGGTGATGCCGAGGATCGCTGCAGCATTAGCCAGCTCCTCGTGGCGATGGGCGACGACTGCCTCAGGATCGTGGTCATCGTGCTCGGGGTTGCGACCATCGGGACTGTCACCGAGTGCCCCGTCGGTGCAGGTGACGAGCACGGTCGTGATGCCACGAGCGTGGGCGTCGGCCAAGATTCCCCCAGTCATCGACGCTTCATCGTCGGGGTGGGCGTGGACGGCCATGAGGGTGAGCGCTGCGGTGGTCATCACCGAACCCTAGCGAGCAGCGCGAGGCGCCAATCAGATCTCGGTGGCGAGTGGAGCGCCGGTGGCATATCCCTTGGTGTAGACCTCAGCGCCGAGCATGGCGGTGAACTGCTCGTCGTCCATCCCCAAGAAGAAGTGGTTGTCGAGCTGGCTCGAGTGCGCGGCGATCGCCGAACGCTTAGTGGCGGCAAACTCCCGCACGTCGAGGAGGAGGCAGATCTCTTCATCGGTGGAGCCGAACTCCCCCATGTCGGTCACCCACTGGGGCAGGTCTCCGCCGTCACCGAGGCTGGCTGAAATCGCCGCCACGGCAGACCGAGCCACCGTCACGAAGAGGAGCTCTGGCTGAGAACTCGACAGCTCCACGGCGCGTACCGTGGCCTCATGGGCCTTGATGTGGTCAGGGTGGCCGTAGACGCCGTGTCGGTCGTAGGTCACGACGACATCGGGATGGTGGCGGTCGATCTCTCCGGCGAGTTGGTGCGCAACGACGTCGAGGGGTTGGCGGACGAAGGCCTCGGGCCAGGAGTTGACCTCCCAACCCCGCATCCCGGAGTCGTAGTAGTCCAAGGTGACGAGGTGATCAACACCGAGCGTCGCCACTGAGTCGCGAAGATCGCCCTTTCGTTGCACCGCGGTCGCTGCTGGATCGTGCCCCTCGGTACCGACTTCGACGTGGCCGGGTGAGTAGCCCCATCGCCCATCCGTGCAGCAGATCACCCCGGTCCACGCACCGAGTGCGTGTTGGCGAGCGAGCAGGCCGCCGGTGAAGAGCGCCTCATCGTCAGGGTGGGCGTGGATGCAGAGTACTGATGTCGCCATCGTTAGTGGCCTCCTCCCGTCAGTGTGACGGATTTCACGAACAACATGATGATCGAGATCACCATGTAGGCGCCCATCGCGTACATGGTGATCCGGCGTGGCACCGACCACTCCGGTCGGTCGAGGAGCGCCGCTGGCGGCATGCGCCACAGTTCGCGCCGACCGTCGTACTCCACCGGCGAGCGCGGGTTCCGCCGACGGTAGAGGAGCAGACTCACGACGACGACCACAAATCCAATGCCGAGGACCCACGCGAAGACCTGCAGGAGCGCAACGACGTCGAGGTGGGGGAAGATCGTCGTGAAGGTCAGTAAGAACGACAGGACGAACAGCACGGCGATGACGAGGCCGGCGACCAGGTTGAGCCAGGTCTTGTTCACCCACGGGCCGAGTACGCCGCGGTCGTTGCACAACAACAACAAGAAGATGGTCGATGCCGGTAGCAAGATGCCGGCCAAGGCCTGCACCGCGGTCACGATCAAACCGAGCGGTGCCCCGGGAATGAGGATGAGGAAGGCGGCGAGTCCGACGAGCGCAGCGAAGGTCGCGTAGAACGCCTTCGCATCTCGCCAGCCGTTGTTGAGTGAGACCGACACCGTCAAGACATCGCCAACGGCGTAGGACGTGGTGAGGGTGACTGCAGCGGCACCGATGAGCGACGCGTTGAACAGCACCAGTGCGAAGAACGCTCCCGCCAACCGAGAGACGTGGTGGGCCAGCGCGTTGGCGACACCGAGACCATCGGTGAAGTGGCCAGCGGTGGCGGTTCCCGCAGTTGCTGCAGCAACCGTCGAGACGAGCAGGATCGCTGCGCCGACCACCACCAACGAGCCGAGGAGGGTGTCGACCCGCTCGTAGTTGACGAAGCGAGTGGTGATTTTCTTGTCGACGATGTTGGACTGCTGGAAGAACAGCTGCCAGGGGGCAATCGTGGTCCCAATGATGGCGATGATGAGGAGCACCGAGGTCGACGTCGCTCCCCCGTTGATGTGCGGTGTCACCAGCGAATGCCCCATGGCGTGCAGGGAGATATGGGACTGGAATGCCAACGGGATCACGAGGAAGTTGGCAATGACGAAGACGAACATGAAGCGCTCCCAAGAGCGGAAGCTTCCCGTTGCGGTCATGAGGACGAGGCCGACTGCAGCGACCGGTACCGAGAGGTACTTCGAAATCCCGAAGTACTCGAGGGAGAGTCCAATCCCAATGAACTCAGTGGCGATCGTGAGGAAGTTGAGGAGGAACAGGTCCCCTGCGGAGAACCATGCCCACCCTCGGCCGAACCGCTCTCGGATGAGCTTGGCGTGGCCGACACCGGTAATGGCTCCGAGGCGGACCACCATCTCTTGGTTGATGACGAGCACCGGGATGAGGAGGGGGAGGACCCACAGCAGCGAGTAGCCGAAATCCTGCCCTGCCTGGGAGTAGGTCGAGATGCCACCGGCGTCGTTGTCGCCGACCATGACAATGAGCCCGGGTCCGAGAATCGCGAAGAACGTGAGGAGCCGCCGCTTCCAGGTTTGACGCTCGCCCATGGTGACTTCAGTGATTGAGCCGAAGGCCCCATGGATCGGGGTGTGATGATGGTGGTGGTGCTGGTCGTGTTCACTCCCCATGGGTCCTCCTCTCGATCAATCATGCGGCCAGTCCGTGTCATGCCCGGCCGATCGAGGGGCGACCTCAGTGGTCGCTGGAGATCAGCGCGAGACCATCCTCCAAGACGCCGTGCGTCTCGGAGGGCGAGATTGATGGGGGCCGCTGTCGTCGCTCGTCGAGCGACTCCGGTCCAAGGTGCGGTAGCGAACGACGGTGGTCCTCATGCTTGGTCCTCGTCGCTGGCGAGGTCACGGCGCCAACCTTGCGGCAAGAGCACGTCGATCACATCGTCAATGGTGACAACCCCGACCACCATCTTCGTGGCCCGGTCGAGGACCGGGATCGCCATGAGATTGAAGTCCGACAACTTTCGTGCCACTTGGTCGAGGTCGTTGTCGACGTAGACCTTGGCGGCGTTGGGACGCTGCACCGTCGTGATCAGACTCGCCGGGTTCGCCCGGATGAGGGCGACTGGCGTCACTTGGCCAACGGGAAGTCCACCGGCATCGACGACGAAGATCAACTGCAGGCTCTCATGCGCCGCGCTCGAGGTGCGGATGGCGTCGAGGGCGTCTGCCACGTTCGCGGTCTCGGGCAGCACGATGAAGTCGGGGCTCATGACGCCACCGGCGGTGTCGGGGTGGTAGCTGAGGAGGTTTCGGACCTTCTGACGTTGCGGTGCAGGCAGCAGCTCGAGCACGGCCATGCGCCGCTCTTGGTCAACGGCCGCGATGAGGTCGGCCGCCTCGTCGGGTGCCATGCGGCTCATGAGGCGAGCGGCTTCGACATCGGATCGAGAGTTGACGAACTCTGCTTGGTGCTCAACGTCGAGCTCTTCGAAGACATCAGCCTCGAGCTCTCGGTCGGCGCCAACGGCTTCGATGATCTCCTCGCCTTCTTCGTGGGACGCTGCTTCGACGAGGTCGGCGATTTGGGCGGGGTGGAGTTTCGCCAACTTGCGGTAGGGAATCCGAAGGCGAGCGGAGGGGACGTGGCCCACGAATGGCTCGATGGACTCCCAGTCCACGAGCGCCTTCGGGTGGATGTGGCTCGAGAGTCGTCCTGGGAGCAGGCGCCGGAGCAGCGGGCGACGTCCAGCATCGACGCCGACCACTTCCCACGTGCCATCCACCTGGGCGAGTTCGATCTCGTTGGCGGTAATCAGGCGTCCACCCACCAAGTTGATGAGGTGGCGGGCCATCAGGTCCTTGGCGAGCAGCAACTCACCAGGTCGCCGCTCGAACTTTCGGAGATCGACCCGTTCAGCAGCGAAGACGACGCGGTTCGGGCTCAACTGCGCAATCTTGGCGATCTTCACGAAGAGCTCTCGGCCCCCAATCCGAACGATGAGCCCGGTGATGGGAGGGTGTGCCGCGGTGCCGACTCGAACGATGACGTCAACGACCCGGCCGATTCTCCCACCATCACGGTCGACGAGAGGCGCTCGCACGAGGCTGGAAACGTGAGTGAGTTCTAGGGCCACGCGCACTCCTTCCTCGGTTCGCTTCGATGCTCAGGCTACCCGACCGCACTGACCATCCCCCTGACATCTGCGTGACGAACAGATGTCCTCGCTAGGGTTCTGAGAGATCGAGGAGGGTGTCATGGACTACGTGCAACTTGGTGAGAGC
>Ga0208378_1000929_pt1 | contig 8845 bp, 1 predicted proteins | sample CryBogCBE24Aug09_FD_184556 | JGI IMG/M metagenome (GOLD analysis project Ga0208378, IMG submission 184556) | Freshwater microbial communities from Crystal Bog, Wisconsin, USA - CBE24Aug09 (SPAdes) (version 2) | ecosystem: Environmental > Aquatic > Freshwater > Lake | place: Crystal Bog, Wisconsin...
GCTTTGTGTTGCTCCGCCGTAGGCTGTAACTACCTTGCCCTGACGATCTGTGATTGTCTCAAATCCCCAAACAGGGCCAGCCAAGTAAACGTATGTTCCGTTATTAGAATCAATCGTTCCAGACGCAAGTGTATTGCCAGCTGGATCTTTATATGTAATCGTATCACCAGCATTAAATGTACCAGTAACACCTTGGAGTTTCAATCTTGTTTTGCCTGCGCCAGATAGTCCTGCTGAACCTGCTTGGGCATTGATCGCCTTGTCAGCAAAATAAACGAAACCGTTTAACAGCTCCGCTCTAGCTCCGTTGGTCATGTACACGCCAGTAGCGTTCGGAACGATAGCTGTAAATTCATTGAACAGCATCGCAGGTTCTAAACTGCCTGCGGCTAATAGGCTAGCATCTAGTTTTACACCATTACCAGCATCGGCTTGATTAAATCCGTATGGATCGCTAGAACTTGTTACAGAACCTTTTGTAATAATGCTTACACGTTGTACATAAGGAGATTTAGTTGTGACTTTACAACCAGGAGCAAATGCTAGACCATAACCAGGTTTGAAGAAGTTAGCAATGGTTATATCGCTAATTAAAGTTTCTCCGTTTAATAAGAAACCGTTTTGTGTATTTGTTCCTGGTGTTGGTTGTACGATAGTCGAACGTAGTCCGGCACCTTCAACTGTAACTCCTGCTGGAATAGTTAACGGGAATGTTTCAGTGTATGTGCCTTGTGCGATCGCAACTTTGGTACCTGTAGTAGCAACGCTTAGAGCCTTGCCGATAGTAGCATACGCACTAGTTGGACGTAAACCATCGTTATTATCATTACCAGAAGTATTAGAAACATAACGTATATTTGTATCGTGGTTTAATAGATCAACTCCGTTAGCCCACACAGTTCCTGTGCCAGTACCTGTTGTTAGGTATAGATTATTTGTAATGGCTGTAATCGTTGTTGCATTGATTACATTATTAAATTGACTTAGTCCGTTGACTATTAGTCCTGTAGTAGCAGTATTCCACTGCTCAATCGTATTCCATACGTTTAGATTTTGTCCCAACCCAACACCACCGGCGACTGTGAACGCACCAGTGGTAGTCGAAGTAGAACTTACTGTACTTGCGATACTGAGTGGGTTATTAATGATACCACCGGAGAATGCATTGATAGTAGCAGATGTAACGATCTGCGCATTATTAATATAACCTGCTTGTGCAATGTATAGTGTTGTAGCTGTAATACCACCAGCAACATTCAACGCATAGTTTCCAGGACCTGGTTGGATGACAACCTGTGTGCCAGTTACTATCATTGACGTAGCTGTATTAGTAATAGTCATTGCGCTAGGAGTAGTTTGTCCTCTAGCCATAACTGTTGCTAATGTTGAGCTATTACCTACTACGATATTGCCAGTGTAATATGATTGTCCGTCCCAAGTAGAATATAAATCATCTTGTGCGCGAACAGTAAGGGCACCTAAGTTAGTAACTGTAAATGCACCAACGTACATGCCGTTTGGTGCTAGCGTACCAGATAGACCAATACCTGTGCTACCTAATAAGCCAATAACACCTGTGTTAGTTAGTGTAACTGTTACGTTTGAACCTGTTACTATTGTAGATTGTACAGCGATACCAGATCCAGCACTGCTTACAGTGTATAATGTTGAAGTAACATTAACGTTTGTTACAACACGATTGTTGTTATCATATAGTGAAGTAGCATATAAGGCGCCACCAATACCTGCACCACCTGCAACTTGCAGTGCGCCAGTAGTTGTGCTTGAACTAACTGTAGTGTCAGCTAGTTTTAATGTACCGAAGTGTGCTGTTCCAAAAGTTCCACTAAACGGATTAGGAACATTTTCATTTCCGCCTGGAGTAACGTTTTGTAAGAATACAAACTCACCAGTAGACGACTGGCGTCCTAAGAATGCATGGGTATCTGTCGCTGTTGTTGCACCAGTATTATAGTGCAATAGCAAACCACGATCTTTGCCATCGTTGATTGTTAGCGGAGTATTGTTTAAGTTTGTGCCTAGATCTATTACAGGATCTACGAACGCAGTCTGTGTTGAATTTACTATAACGGTAGTATAACTACCAACAACTGTTAGTCCACCGGATACTGTTAAGTTGCCGCCGATGGTCGTGTTCTTGCCTACGTTTAAATTTTCGCCAACACCTAAGCCACCATCAACTACTAATGCACCTGTTGTTGTGCTAATAGAGCTAGTTGTATTTTGGATGCGCAGAGTCTGCGTAATGATACCACCGATGTACTGATTTAGTGTACTTGTAGTAACAATGATAGCGCCATTGATATAACTGGTGTTTACTACGTTTAATTTTGCGGCACCGATACTACCTTGTACATATAATGCATTAGTTGTGTCAGTTGTTGTACTGATTGAACCGTTGTTAATTTGTATTGTCTGGTCGGTATAGTTGCCACGGACAGTTACAGATTCAAGTGTACTGATATCACTAATAGTTACGTTGCCTGTTCCTGGCTGTGCTCCGTCTCCTGATACCTGGATATCACCGCCGGCGATTATACTTAGGGCACCGGCGTTGCTAATCTGTATATTGCCTGTAGAAGTGTTTATTGAAATACCAATGTTTCCTGCTACCGCAGAAAGTACGCCAGTATTGGTTGTAATAATTGTAGCAGTAAATCCGTTATAGGTTACGCTTGATACGATTCCAGGACCTGGACTGGTTAAAATTGTGCTTAATAAATGAAGCTGTGGAGTTCCACCGTAGACATCGCCTGATAGGAATGTTGTACCTGTGACGGCTAAATTGCCGCCGATGTTCATATTGCCACCGATACCGATACCGCCTGGTGTTGTTAGTGCACCAGTTGTTGTACTTGTACTTTGGGTAGTTGTGTTGATGAATAATGGCTGGCTGATTACACCGCCCTTAAATCCATCAGCTTGTGTTAAAATCTGCGAACCTTTGATAAAACCCAGGCCTGCAATATTAATATTCTGTGCGTAAATGCCACCCGCAACTTGTAATGCGTTTCCGTCTGGAACGACAGTTGCTGTGTTTACTGCTGTGGAAAGTATTTTAGTAATGTCACCAACTTGCAACTGTGTTGCAAAAGATGAGGTACTAAAGACATTTAATTGTCCGCCGATATAGGCGTTTTCGCCGACTCCAATACCGCCGGGCGTTGTAATTGCACCTGTCTGGGTGCTAGTTGATTGATAATTTGCTAGGTTTGTGGCTCGTACAACGAGCCCGTTCTTGACAATAAAATCGTCATTAGTAGCCATTAGTTTCCCTCTCCACGTATGGCAAAAAATTTGCTTATACGTTATTTACCACGAAAGGGGAAACTACGGCTTTTAGATTACTTGCTTAGGGTCAATCTATTGAGTTTAACCACCATGCTTGTTGGAGTATAGTTAGGGGTCCACGTTAACTGCACGTTAGCACCGCCTCCCGTAATAACAGCGTCGAAAGTACCTAGATCACCTAAATTGCTGGCCATGCCGTATTCTGAGATATATGTCTGACCGTTTCCGTCATGATAAACGATAAGCTCGGTTACATACATCTTGTTAGGCTGTCCAACTGCTGTATTATCTGCAACTTGTATAAAGTACTTGGCAGATTGGTATGTGCTTGTAGCAAATGTATCTAGATTTACTGTTGAACTGTTAGTTAAAACAGGGCTAGTATAAGTGTAAGTTTCGCTATTTCCTAAGTTGAATGTACTACCTACAACATTTAGGCTATTTCCGATGTAAACATCACCGCCTATACCTACACCACCTACGACTTGTAAAGCACCAGATTGAGTTCCATTACTTACTGTCGTATCTGCTAGTTTGGTCTTACCTGCGCCGATTAATACTGCCCAAGCATTATTAATTGTAGTACTTCCGTTTCCTGCTGTAGGTGCTCCGCCAACATATATTGTTGCCGCATTAGTATAACTTACTACGCCCCCGCCTGCTGAAATAGTAGGAATTCCAAATGCATTAATATGCGCACTCGATACAATACCGCTACTATTACTATCTGTATATGTAGCTGCCGGTACACTGATTCCTACACCAGTTGAACCCCAAGCTGTTTTAGTTACAGCACCAGAGCGTGTAATTGTACCTGTTGATATAATATCGTATGTGTTTAATGCAACGTTTACGCTTACATGATCTTTAAAGAACTGTGTACTTGTAGTTCCTGCAACGCTTACATAAATTTGTTGTATCGCTGTACCTGTATCGATTACTGTAACACTAGATGTGTTCATGAAGATTTTCTCAGGATTTAATCCCAAGTATCCGCCACCAGCGAACACAGTTCCGTTAACATACAGGTTATTTCCAACAGCTACACCACCTGTAATTTGCACAGCACCTGTTAAGGTATTAGTGCTTGTAGTTGTGTCAGTAAACTTGATAGTGCCTGTTGATGCATAATGTATAGGAGCAACAACTGCGCCACCAACATTTATATTACCACTAATACCAGCGCCGCCTGTTACTTGCAAGGCTCCGCTGGTTGGAGTTGTTGATGCAGTTCCGCTAAGGATATTAACAGAAGTTGGAGTTATAGAAGTTGCTGTTACATTGGCAAATTGGAAGTCGACGTGTCTTGTAACTCCGTCGTCATATACAGTCGCATTGCTGGTTCCTGTAAAGATTGTCCAAGGATTTAGTCCTACATATCCGTTTAGACCCACTACCTTACCGCCGACGTACAAGTTACTACCTACGGCCGCTCCGCCAGTGACCTGTAGTGCTCCAGTTGCAGTATTGCTCGATGGAGTTGTGTTATTAACAATAATCTGATTGGTCGTAATGTTTCCGCGATCTGTTACAGTTTGTAAGGTACTTGTATTCCATACAACGATGTCGCCAGTTGCGGCAGTTACTGCGGTATCTGTACCTGCTGTTAGGCTTGTTACACCTGAGTTAATCAAGAATACTGAACCGGTTGATGTAGATGCTGTAATACCGTTACCGATAGTACCGATACTGTAAACACCTAAGTTTGTAATAATTACACTTCCAGTTGAAGTGCTAACTCCAATACCGGCACCTGCGATATTCGCAGTAACACCGATGTTAGACAATACCACTGAGCCTGTCGATGTACTAGCTTTTAGTCCTAGTCCGCTGATAGTAAGCGAATCAACACCGATGTTGGTAATTGTATAAACTGCACCTGTACCACTATTGATATTAATACCAATGCCAGCATCAATGTTTAAGATACCTGTATTGCTTAGAGCAATAATCGTAGAACCAGTTGAGGTCGTTACAGTACCTGTAATACCATTACCTGTTTGTAACTTGATATTTGTAGTAATTGGCTGTCCGTTTTGGAATATCTGTGAAGCATTTACATATCCACCAACGTTTACGTCGCCACCGATACCTGCACCACCGTCATGTATGATTAATGCGCCAGTTAGGGTATTTGTGGAGCTTGTACCGTTAGTGATGATAACAGGATTGAATACTTCGCCGCCATTATATGCTGTAGCTGTTGTTAGCACAAATCCACGTACAATAACGTTACCACCAACATATAAGTCTTTGCCAATCGCCTGTCCGCCTTGGACTTGGACAGCACCGGTTAGTGTTGAGCTAGCATTTAGTGTACTTCCGAATACAGTCTGACCACCGAGATAGCTGGCTCCGCCTACTCCTATTCCGCCTGCGACTTGTAAATCGCCTGTTATCGGACTTGTTGCCGCAATACCGCCAACTAATGATAGGTCGCTGAATATCGCACCAGCTACAGTTCCTGTATTTGAATAAGGATTTGGAACATTTTCGTAACCGCCTGGGTAGATATTTGTACGGAAAGTTAACTTGCCAGTAGCATGTTCGCGTCCTAAGAACGCATGATTATCTGTCGCAGTTGTTACACCAGTATTATAGTGTATCAATAGACCGCGATCATATCCGTCATCTAACTGTAGTGGGGTATTATTAATACCAGTTCCTACATCGATAACAGGATCAACAACATACGTCTGTGTTGAATTAATAAATGTAGATGTACCGCTTACTGTTAGGTTGCCAGTAATTAATGTATTACCTGCTTGTAAGGTTGTAAAGGTTGCGGTGTTACCACTGATTGCGGCTCCGCCAACACTTAAAGAACCGCTTACTAACAGCGTTCCAGAGAATATTGCGTTGCCTGCAACAACTAATCCAGTTTGTGTATTTGTAATACGTATTGTATTTGAAGTTACACTTCCTCTATCTGTTACAGTCTGCAATGTGCTAGTGTTCCAGATTACAATGTTTCCAGTTGTGCTAGCGACTGCTGTATCAGTTCCGGCAGTTAGACTTGTTACACCTAAGTTGAATATAGTAACTGAACCAGTACTTGTCGATAATCCAATACCTTGTGTTGGTGTTAGACTAGTAACACCGATATTACTAATTGTAATTGTGCCTGCAGGGAAATCAATATTGATTCCAGTTCCGGCATTTGCTTGTATCACACCAGTGTTGCTAATAGTGATAGTTGCAGTAGGACCATATGCGATATCCGGAGTTGAATATATACCAGGACCGTCATTTATATTAACGGCTGTTATAACACGATTTCCACTATCAAATACCTGTGGAGCATTTAATGGACCGCTCGCTTGGATGCTTCCTTGGATGCCGATGCCGCCTGCAACACTCAATGCATTTTTTAGATAATTTGTAGCAGACGATGCGGTGCTAGCGATATGTACTCGTCCATCGTTAACCCATACAGCATAAGAGTCGCTTAGTATAGTATTACTATTTTTTGCTTTAGGAGCACCTTCGATAAAGATTGTCTGTGCTTGTGCGTATGTAGAACCAAACTGAGAATTAATTGTTGGAATACCTACATACACCATCTGTGTATTTGTAAATGCTCCAGAACCTTGGTTATCTGTAAATGTTGCACTTGCTAAATTAACACCAATACCGATATTGCCCCAGTTAGCAGTTGTGATGTCGCCTTCACGATAGATAGTTCCACCTACGTGTAGGTCTTGTGCCATGCCAATACCACCAAGCGTTACAATACTACCGCTGTCTGTGCTTAGAGAATTGACACCTGAATTAACAGTTAATCCTGTTGTGTTTAATGTAGAAGTACTATAACCAATTTGTAATGGATATATAATCGTACCGCCCTGGAAGCCTGTCGGAGTTGCAGTTGTTAATACTGCCGCACCGTTAACAAATAAGTTGGCAGCATTAACAACACCGCCTACATATAGGCTTCCACCGATACCAGTACCACCAGTAACAGTTAGTGCACCTGTTGTTGTGCTATATGCACTAGTTGTATTGTTTACAAATAACGGATCAGTAATTGTACCGCCGTTGAAGTTACCGATTAGAGTTTGTCCTGCGTCTGTAAAGATTCTATGTGCGTAGATATCTCCGTTGAATCCTGCGCCTCCTGCGACAACTAACGCACCTGTGCCTGTTGATGTTGCACTTGTAGCATTTTGTATACGTACTGGACCAGCAGTATATAAGCTACCGCCAATGCCAACACCACCGGAGAATACAACAGATGCTACACTTGGGCTAGATGCCGCAGTAATATTAGCAAATTTAATCTGACCAGCAAAATAGCTGTCACCGGCGACTCCGATACCACCAGCTGACACTACTAACGCATGGTTGATTGTCTGGGTTGAGTTAGCTAACGGGCTAGCTAAATTTAGTGTTGAACTAAAATAACTAATACCATTAACGCCGATACCACCTTTAACTTGTAGATCGCCAGTAGTTGTGCTGATACTTGACAAGCCGCCGATTAATTTTAATCCGCCGAACTGTGCTGTTCCAAAACTTCCAGTGTTTGCAAAGGTTGGGCTAAAGTTTTCAACTCCGCCTGGCCATACGTTAGTCTTATAAACTAAGTATCCTGTGGTAGAATCGCGCCCTAAGAAAGCGTGATTATCAAACTGTGTTCCGATACCTGTACTATAGTGTAATACTAGTCCTCTATCCAAACCATCATTTGTTGTTAATGGTGCATTTAGTGGGCCTGTTCCTAAATCCAATACAGGGCTTTCAATATCTATCGTTGTCGAATCAACAAATGTTTGTGTTCCTAGAACTGTTAGGTTACCAGTTAATAGTGTATTACCGTAGATACTTAGGTCTTTCTTAACAGCTACGCCGCCTTCGACGTACACTGCGTTGTTTATCGCTTGCTGTGCTTGTGATATGCAAGGCAACAAATGTAGCAGTAAATGATTTATTGAATGTTAGTGCGCCACCTAAATCTAGGTTTCCACCGATGACAACATCTTTGCCAATGCCGGCGCCGCCTGTAACAACTAACGCACCTGTTGTTGTGCTTGTTGATGTTGCAGTACCGATGTCGTAAATCTGTGCTACTGTTAAGGTACTGGCGGCACCGCTAAATGATAGATTACCACCAATAACGACATTGCCGCCAATATTAACATCCTTACCTACACCTACTCCTCCTGTTATAACCAATGCGCCAGTTGTAGTTGAAGTAGATGTTGCTGTACCAATATCGTAAATCTGTGCAACTGTCAAGGTACTGGCCGCGCCTTGGAATATCAATTGTCCACCTAGCACCAAGTTACCACCTACACCTACACCCCCTGTTACGGTTAACGCACCAGTAGTTGTGCTTGTAGATTGTGAGCTCGATGTAACTGCCAGTGTGCTTACAGTTAGATTTGTACCGGAGCCTTGGAATATTAATCGTCCGCCAAGTACTAAGTCTTGAGCGATACCAACGCCGCCGCTAACAACGAGTCCGCCCGTGGTAGTCGATGTTGAATTTGTCGATGTAGTAAACAACACTTGCCCTAGAGCAGTTAGATTG
>Ga0208378_1000932_pt1 | contig 8779 bp, 7 predicted proteins | sample CryBogCBE24Aug09_FD_184556 | JGI IMG/M metagenome (GOLD analysis project Ga0208378, IMG submission 184556) | Freshwater microbial communities from Crystal Bog, Wisconsin, USA - CBE24Aug09 (SPAdes) (version 2) | ecosystem: Environmental > Aquatic > Freshwater > Lake | place: Crystal Bog, Wisconsin...
ATACTGCTTTTCAAATGCAAGAATCGAGTCTTTAAAATTCGCTTCAGGGAAAAATGTCACATTGCGTTTACTACGAATATAGGGCATAATCACAGACGCCGGCTGTCCTGTTAGCGCAATGAGCGACATGGCGACGACTGCCGCCGATCGCTGCATACCGGCAAAACAGTGAACAAGTATAACACTGCCATTTTTATGTTCGGATACAAGTTTATAGACGATTTCAGGCGACCAATTTGCCATATTGCGTATTTCCTCCTCTTTGAGGTTATCATCGACCGGTACACGATACTGGCGAGGAATGAGTGGTGAAAAAGGTAAGTCTTTGGTAGCATTGAAGACGGTGTTGATACCGGCAGTGCGTATAAATTCTGGATCGGTTGACGCTTTTTTATTACCTAACCACAACCGGGGCAAAATAAGATGCGCATGATGGTACGACTTTAAGTCCATCCCCTAGTTCTCTAAAACATTATTACAGTGAGGGGTGCGTCCGCGTCTACGATTTCGTTTTCATCGGCATAGATATGCGTGTTTATGAGATTGTATATTTCTTGAGTACGCTGAAGCGAAGATGTGCGCTCACGGCGGCGATATAGATTTTCGTACATATATTTACGGGTTTCCTTTAATAAATCTTCAAATTCATCTGTAAGTTCAGTATATGTTCTATAAGGCAATTGAAGAATACTGATATTTACATAAATCCATATTTTAGAAACTAATTCATCCCATCGGTTTTGTAGGGTGCTCGGCAATTTTCGTTCAACAATATAACTGCGTAAACTATAACTGAGCGAGAGAGACAATTCATGGACCATATCGTCAATTGTTTCACCGTAAATTTCGCGAGTATCATAATCATCTTTCATTTTGAATAATTCATCGGCAGCATTAATACCAAGCTCTATTTTACAGACTTTGGCAAATACATCCAAATTGAAATTTAGTCTAAAGTAATGGATGAATAGTTGTGGCGGCAAGCGATTAATTCCTATCATATTTCGTATGATTTGTTGAGAAATGGAAGTAAGTTGATATACAGTCCATGGAATATTTGTATACGGATTCTTGGGTTCGCGCGGTTTAGGAATGCCGTAAGAGCAATTCTTTAGTGAGGCAGTAATCATATTGAGGATAGTTATAGTATGAAAGACATATTTTGCTTTCGTCTTGAAATCGTATACAGCGACCTGCGAGTGATTAGGAATAGCGACGGTAGTATAGAGATCCTCATCGCCGACAACTCGCGTATCCATTTTAGCGATGAGCCGGCGTTGGACCATTTTTAGAATATTGGATCGCACACATAGATTTAGGAGAAACAAACTATAAATATGGTTTGCAATGTACCTTCTATGAAAGAATGGATTCGGGTTTTTAAGAGATACTGTGCCAGGATTTTGGTAATCGGTAATATCTGGTGCGTCATGTAGAGTATTTATCAATATGTACCAATCTGCGCGAGTTCTATACATACCTTTAATCATAGTATAGAGCCATGGACTATATAAGTCTTTGTTACAGTAGAGAATCGGCACACCGAACGGTTTTATCGGTTCGTTTGAACCGCTACATACATACATCCAATGCCGAAGAATAGATTCTGGTAATTTATAGGGTGGTGAAGGTGGTGAGGGTGGTCGCAGTTTCTTGCCAATTATACCATGACACTTATGGCAGAATTTTGCCACATATTTTCGTTTATATCGGTCAATAAATTTCTCGTATTTTGTACGAAGTTCAGATCTTTTTAGACGAGTATGATTACATATCGTACATTTTGCCCTTGTTTTGACAATAGGTATTATATCTATAATCGGAGCGGAGTTAGTCTCCATTAAACAGTCTCATTAAATTATTCATTGAAAAAAGCCGCACATAGTCAATTTTTGCTAGTCGTATATACGATCCCCTGATCATAATCAATGGTATATCCTTCTACCTTTGTGCCGTCTACAGTGTAGAGAAGTCCACCCTCCCCTGCCCAATAGACAATACCATTTATGCGTACGGGCATACGCCGAGGCAGCGTCTCAAAGTACGGGTCGTTATAAGGGCGAATATCGTGAGCAGTCCGCCGCCGCACACCATCAAACGACCGATGTTTGAAACAACAGGATCCCTCAAAGGCAGTACCGCTACAACGGACCCACATGCCTTCGGTGCCGCGTACCGTCATACAGCATGTTTGACCGATCCACCAAGGTTCAGCACCTTCTGTAGTGATTCGGGTTGGTAAGCCGCGTGTAGGAATTACTTTACGGAGGTCAGCAAACGGAATTTTTGTAATGCGAGATATTTCTTGTAGGAAAGCGTTGTCCATGCGACATAGAGTCGCTTCAAAATGCTCCCATGCGCCGAAAGGAATTCTATGAACAATATCCATACGATTTGCTGCTTACCAATATATGCGGTTCGTGCGTTTCAAATTTTTCACACTTGTAGTTAATGTATAGCGACATAGTAAGCCCAACAAGCCCCGGTTCTAAGGATTCATGGGGTCCTCGTCTATGGAAAGTACTTCATAATATCGCATGGTTAAGTGATCGTACGGATGTGATTTACATCTGGAAGAATGTTATGAAGTCTCTTTCGGATGTAATGCCTTGCCCTATCTGCCGCGCTCATTTGGCAGAATATATGAATAGTCGTGTGATGTTTTCCACGAAAAATGCACACTTGGTGAAGAGTACGGAATATAAAGAACGCATTGTCTATAATATATGGTTGCTGCATAATATTGTAAATACGCAAACTGGAAAAGGAGAGTATCCTATGGATTTATTAACTGCAAAATATTTGGATAGAACTCGTTCGGATATTATTCATGAAACGAACCAGATTCTACGAGAAATTTATGCTGAATGGGAACCCATTGTAATGAAGCAGATTACTATGGGTGCTTTTCGTGAGTTACGCTCAAATATAACTATGCTGATCGGTTTAGTCTCTGGTGGACCCAATTAAGCGGATCTAAGCAGAGCAGACAACTGGTACTGTATCCTCACCGGGCGGTGCCATGGAATTTACAACCTGTAAAACATCTGGTATCATTCCCGCGCCACAGACATCTAATAGATGCCAGTAGCCGATAGCAAGACCTGCGCCTAGGAGGAGACTGAGACCGCCGCCGAAATATGATTCGCAGCCACTGAAACCGCGTCCCATGATGAGCAATAAGAAGACAGCGCCAATAATGATTGTGGTCAGTGTAAATGCCTGGCGAATATCTGCCTTATCTTGATTGGCACCCTTTACGACAGGCATCATGGCAAGGTGTACGGAGTTGTAAATTGTGAATGTGGCAAAGAAGATGGCAGATGATAGCCAGTAGCTGGGCGCAATTATATTCGTACCGGTCGCATCACCAAACTTGCCACGAGGTAAAACTTCGCACGACGGATGACCTTTCTCTAAGAAAATCTGCTTTCCAAATGAGCCGAGTGGATTGAATATCACTTCAAATAATCCTTGTATAACGGATACCGAAAGACCGTTAAATATGAGACCAATTGATACCCATACTAGCGGCAGATATCCTGTAATAGAGCCAAGTATGAGGGATCCCATAAAGAGTACATTCGGGAGGTCATGGTATAGACCTAACAAGAATTGGCGCATTCTTAACATACTCATCCTCCTTGTTCTCTGTTTCTATTATTTTATGCCTGCCGTCCTGCTGTTTGAATCTGTATAAATTGGTCCAGCGTGAGTCCAAGTATAGTAAGCAGTTGATTCTGCGCGTTGCCGTCCAACTTACCCGTCGTAGGATCTATATTGTTTGCATAAAAGGTGGCAAAAGCATCCAATTTATCCGCTGATATCGGTATACCAGTACGCTGGCTACCGCGCACAAGCATCTCACGGAACGCCTGTAAGTTGTTCGCGTCGCCTTTGGTCACAGCACGCGTACAGGTGGGCGCGGGCTTCTTCACTGCCTTTTCGCAGACATAGATAGGTTTGCCGTCGGCGGCACGATTGCGGATGAGCGGGAATGCCAGGATATTTGTTAGGCGACGATCGGAGATGTAGGATAAGAATAATACGCATAAGAGACCGAAGAGTCCGCCGCCGAGTATGCCAATGAACAGGCTGAGCGGTGTTTCGCAAGTGCTAAAGATGCGGTAAAGTGCGCAGACAGTCACAACTAAACTTAGGACAACCAGACCGTAGGTCGTAGATGCCTTTCTCTTGGGCGAGTACTCAATCTCCTTACTGTAGATGATAGGTAGAGCGCCGACATAGGCGGTAATAAAACCTAAGAATAGGGCATAATAACTGGGGAATCCGCTGTGGTCCAGATCGCTAAACATCTTTGTATCGGTAAGTTGTAGGATACGCTCAAATGATACACCGGGAAAATGACCAGAGCATCGGCTGTCGGATTCACGATTGACAATCGCAGAATCACCGACGAAACTGGATAGAAATTTGGTCAACATAGGAGCGATCATGTTGAGCGCAAGGATACTGCCGGTAAGCGCACCGAGCGGCGGAGACTGGAATAGGATAGTAAATAGGAATGCCGCTGCTGTCATAGTATCAGGGAAAGTTTGTAGGTTATATTTAAACCCATCATTCGCAAAACTAATAAAGGACTTCACCCTACGAAGTATTTGATCAGCCATGGGTATTCCCTCCTTCTATAAACACATAATACAAACTATTGCGGGCGTGACCACCCCCACCACCAAAACCCCGCCGGAGTTTTTTGGATTGGATCTCAACTGCGCGATTTATTATTGTGTGCGAAAGGTACAGCAGAAGACTCCTTACACCGATGCAATCAAAGCAAAATGGGAAGCGGACCTTATCGTAGAAGTGATTGCGTACATCAAACAGATGACCAATCTCGTAAATCCTACCGATATCTTATATATTGCAGTAGACGGGGTGGCACCAATGGCGAAGATTAAGCAGCAGCGTCTACGGCGGTTTCGGTCCGCAGTTCAGGCGGAGGAGGAAGCAAGAATCAGGGCGGACGCAAAGGGTGTCAAATACGAGCAGAAGCCGCGTTGGGATACAAATGCCATTACGCCAGGAACACAGTTTATGAAAAACTTATCGTTTGCTTTGCGTCAGTTTGCGAAGATGCGCCCCCAAACGATTGTAAGTCCTGCAGATGAGCCAGGAGAGGGGGAGCAAAAGATTATGGAGTTCATTCGTGCGAACAAGCCAAAAACCGCTGTAATTTACGGTTTGGATGCTGATTTGATTGTACTTTCTATATGGGCAAATGCGACCCTTGGCACGACCCTGTCATTGTTTCGCGAGGAGATGGAGTTTAATGGATCGGTCAAAACCGATGCTCTGGGCGGAGAGAAGTTTCTATATCTTTTGACAGACCAACTTGCCGATGCACTGTTTAGCAAGTATCAGAAAACTCCCAGCCAGCCGAAACCGGAGTTTCTGCGGGATTTTGTGGGGCTTATGAGTCTTTTGGGTAATGACTTTGTGCCGCATGGTATGGTACTGAAGATTAAGGACGACGGTATTGAAGCCCTCCTGCGTATGTACCGCGATCATCTTCCAACTCCTTTTGTTCAACAAACCGATAGCCAATGGCAGTATAATCTTACCGCCCTTAAGGATTTATTCCAACGGGTTGCCGCAACGGAGGAGCAGCAGATTCTTAAGTCGACCTCAAAGAAACTTAACTCGCGCCCTGGTATGACGGCATCCAAGGAGCCAGAGGACCAGGCTCTTGCCCGCTACAACGATCAACCGATCGTGTGGGGAGCAGAGAAGATTTTTGCTACGCAGATTCAATTAGAGGATCGCGAGAAGCCGAGTTGGGTGCTCAAACCAGATTGGCGGCAAATCTACGACCAAGAAGCCCTTCTGGGTGCCGACCCCACAGTCGCTACGAAGGAGTATCTCAATTCGCTTGCATGGACACTGGCGTACTATTCTGGTGCTCCTATGGATCTTCATTGGTACTATCCGTGGTACTTGCCACCACGGATAGAGACGGTCGCCTCCCTACTCGCCAATCCATCGTTCCTGTTAGAAACTCCAGCCACGCCACGGACGCCATTGAAGCCAGAGGAGCAGTTGGCAATGGTGTTACCACAAACTTCGTTTCATCTATTACCGAAGGAGTTTGAGGCGCTTCCAATCCTTTATCCGCATGCTTTTCCTATCCAATGGACTCTGTTCTCATTGGGTAGGAAGATTCTATGGGAGTGCGAGCCGCTCATTCCACTCATCCAGCCGACGCAGATTACACAGTGGATTGAGACTATGTACGACGCCTAGTGTGACGACGACCTTTGCGGTTTTTGAGTGTTTTGCGCTGTTTATAACGGCGGGAACCACCTAACTGGTTACTATTATTATTAGGTGACGGTTGATAACCTCGTGACAAAGAACTTAGTGCGCCTTGAGGACTTCCTGATAGTAAAGAACTTGGCGCGCCTTGAGGATTTAATGGCGGCAAATTGATTGCCAAACTTATAGGATCTCTACGAAGTTCAACTGCAGGAAGAGGTTCAAATCCAGATGTAGACGAATGTGCAAAAGGAAGTCCGAGTGATAAAGCAGACGGTAGAGGAGCAGGAGCGGCGGCGGTGGCAAAAGGAGCAGTCGCAGCAGTCGCAGCAGTCGCAGCAGTCGCAGCGGAGGCAACAGGAGAAGCAAGAGCAACTCCAGATTGTCCTCTTCGTCTAGCTCTGGCTTCTCTGGCTTCTCTGGCTTCTCTGGCTTCTCTGGCTAATTTCTTCGTGTTTTGAAAAAAGGATTGTATTCGTTGTTGTCGTCTACTTATTAATTTTTTTGGCGGTGTTGGTGATTTCGGTGATTTTGGTAATTTCGATAATTTCGATAATTTTTTTGATGGTATTACTTTTTGTCTATAATCGCGCATAATCAGGAATTCTTTCACTTGTCTACTACTAGATTGTTGGATTGTAATAAGATTCCAACCACCATCTATAGCATAAAGTCCTGCTAATGCTAGAAATATTCTATCAATGGATACAAGCCAAAGAACTCTGCCGCTATTTTCAGGTTTTTTCATAATTGCATCTATTTCTTTTAATTGAAAACTATCACCGTAAGATTTTAAATGCAAAATAGTCCTCATAGTTATTTGAAGAGCCGTTTCAGGAGTACTTTTATATAGTTGTTCATATATGTTTACAGCAAGTATAACAAGTTTTACAAAATTTTTAAGATTTTTATTACTTTTTTCATATACTTTTTTGATTTGAGGTAGAAGATGTTCGGCAGGTTTTAACATGTTATTATTATGCATTTCAAACATAGATAAGTTTTCTCTATTGCTTTCATATCCGCTAAAACCTCTTGGTCTTCGTGCACGAGCGTCACTTATACCAGGTGATGGTCCTTTTAAAGATGCTTCATATGCAGCAATAATCTCAGGAGATTGTTTGCCTAGTTCATTTATTTTCATAGCATTGGCAAGACTTTCTAATTCTTTTCTTGCTTCTTTAGAATTTATCGAAGAATTCGATTCACTGCTACTAACTCTATATTCACCACGCTCTGCTTCATCGGCTATTTGAATAAGATGATTCGCACCTTTTAAGATAAAATCGTGCAGTAATCGTTTGAGTGTGCCTTTAGGTAAATTTGCGGAATTATTTGATGATGAATTTGACGATGAAATCGACGATAAATTAGACGGCGAATTCGATTTAACCGCTTCAATTTCAGATTCTATTGAGTCTTGAGATTCATTTAGATATTGTACCGCTTCTATAACTTGTTGTGGTTTTGATGATTTAGTTTTATATACTTCTTCTTTTCGTTTATTATGATATTCACTTAAAATATTAGCAACCAGACCTGCTGCGGCAGCGGTTGGAAATGATAATAATGGATAATCCTTAAATTTTTCTGCAATAACGCTTGTTATATTTGTATCAGTGTCGTTATTTTCATTTGAATTATTTGTTATATCAGGATTTACTGTACATTTTATATTACCCAGTAGACCGACTAAGTCATCGCTAAAGCCTGTAAACGAAAGATTTTTAGTCGTTTTTTTACTGGACGCAGGATCTACATATCTTGTAGCAATTTCTATAGGAACTATACCCTTTTTCTTAACAAATTTTGTTATAGAACCTATGCCAGTAGCCTCTGAGTAAAAAAAATCGTATGGGTTCCACTCGCTAAATAGTGAATCTACACTGTCTTTATTAAATGCTACAGTACGATGGTATTTATTTCTTTGCTCTTTTTTTCCTACATTACTAATAATTCTATGAATGTTAAACGGGAATTGTTCAGGACGATACTTTGATATATATTCACCTACAAGAATTTGAATTGCCACTTCTGTACCAACCGTTTCGTCTATATTTGCCATACCTAATGCTTCGGCACGCTTACGAAGCAAAAGATCCAAATCAGTTAATTTATGTTCGTTGTCAGGAATTGTAATATCATTTATTATACTACTACTAGCAATATGTATGGATTGAATATCTTGTAATACATCCCAGTTGACTATGCTTAGTATTCTATTTATAACACAAACATGTTCTGCTAAACGAGCTTCGGTACAATCGTGAAGGGGTTCTAGTTCCTCCATAAGTTCTCTGAACCAAGTGGGTCTGTGGGCTGGATGCCAACGACCAGCAGAGACTACAGGTGGTTCTGCTGCTGCTGATGCTGCTGCTGCTACCGGTGGTACCGGTGGTTCCTCCGAATTATTTGAATTGCTTGGTGCATTCGAAGCCATACCCTAATAAACCCTACGAAAAAAATGAATACCCATTACACCCCAACAAAATCTGTAAAATGCCCA
>Ga0208378_1000940_pt1 | contig 8755 bp, 7 predicted proteins | sample CryBogCBE24Aug09_FD_184556 | JGI IMG/M metagenome (GOLD analysis project Ga0208378, IMG submission 184556) | Freshwater microbial communities from Crystal Bog, Wisconsin, USA - CBE24Aug09 (SPAdes) (version 2) | ecosystem: Environmental > Aquatic > Freshwater > Lake | place: Crystal Bog, Wisconsin...
TATACGCATGAGCCTACTACTAGCAGAATGGAATCCTGAAGTGTTTGAGCGCTTAAGAGTACAGAGCGATTGGGCTATAGATGAAGATTACGAGCCACCTCTGCCCATATACATCTCCATGGGCTAGGATAAATATAACATGAACGCAAATTTAGATAAAATAGCACAAGACTTGTATGGTAAAATACAAACACGTTTTTCCAACATCAAAATTGGAGATGCCAGCGGCGAAGTCTTAGAAAGAAAACAGGACATACCACATGCCCGTTTCTTTGAATTTGAATACAAAGAAAATGGCGAAAGTCTAGGTACTGTTAGCATTACCTTAGACGAAGATGATGGAATTATTGTAGAAATCAGCGGTGACTTAGCAGATAGCAAACACCCTGGTGCATTTAAATTTTTTCGTAGCTTCAGACAATTTGCTAAAGATCGTTTGTTAAATTTTGACTTGCAAAACATTGGCAAAGACAGTTTAGACAAAAGAGATTATACTTTTAGAGCGAAACCCAAGGAAGAAATAATGGACCCTATTATGGAAAATAAGATGTATGGTACGACTCGAATGAGCTATCAGGATTTAGGTGAAGCACGTCTAGTAGTTAAACACAGTCAGCCCGTTAACTTAGATCTAGCCGCTGGACGTACAATGCATATCGAAGCAATTTATGTTGAGAATGCAGATGGTGAACGTTTTAAATATCCATACAAGCATCTTAACGGTGCTCGCGCTCTAGCAGAACACATCAAAGCAGGTGGTACACCATACGATGCTATTGGTAAACACATTAGTAGTCTAAGTGAAGAACTAGCACAACTACGCAAGTTCAAAGGGTATGTTGGCCGTAATGAAGCATTGTCAGAAGCAGTTGGCGGATTAACAGATGTTGTTAGTGAACGCATTGAACAAATTAAAAAAGAAGTAAACAACTTACAACGTCCATCATACTATCAAGCATTTGCAGAATCATTTACTGCTCGTGATGAAGAAATGATTCCAGAAGAAATCTTAAATGACTTCATTGATCGTTTAACAATTCGTACATTTAATGAAGACTTAAAACAATCATTCCCATACATTTTTCGTTTAATCGATGAAAGTGATATTCCAGTCCGTGAACTATCAGCAGAAGATATCTTAGGCGAAGGCGGAATTACATTACCTAATCCAGATGGTAGTACACCTCCAGGAGCATTTACTGCCGCGGATCAAGAACGTTTAAATCAGATGGTTGGTCAACAACAGCAACAACAACCAGCCGCACCTGCTAACCCACTTGCGGCTAATATGTCAAATGACTATTTGATGAAAGCTGTCAATGCTATGCGTAATGGAGTACGTATGCGCTTGTTAGTAACTGGTCCAGATGCTGAAGCAGAATTAAAACGTCGTGGAGTTGAAATTCCTTCCCCAGAACAAGAATCATTTGACCCCGAACTAGCTTTTGAAAATTTTATCAATAGAATTGTAGAAAGTGACGAAGATGATTATGGGCAAGGCATTCTAGATACTAATCCAACAGTTAAACAAAATGCAATTAAAAAATTAAATGATTTTTTCAAATCTGAAGTTTCAACAGGAATAGGCGGTGTTAATTTAGAAGAATTACCTAAGCTAATTCCAATCCCAGAACTTAAAGATAAACTTGATGAATTAGTAAGTTTAACAAAAGATGAATCTGACAAAGACGTCAGTACAACTATCGAAATGATCTTAACTGATCTGGCACAAGACAATAATGATCTTGCAGAAATTTTGCAAAATGGGTTGATTGATTTTAATGGCGATGGTAGTGACATTGGTGGAGAAGAAGAACCTCCAGCACCAGATGCAAGTGCTGAGCCGGCACCAGCACCAGAAGCAACACCTCCAGCACCAGAAGCAGGTGCCGCACCACCGCCAGAAGCAGGTGCAGAAGCAGTTCCTCCAGGACCAGAAGCAACGCCTACACCACCGCCAGTAGCAGAAGAAATCGTGAGATTGCGTAAACTATCTGGATTAAATGAAGATGTAGATAGTGCTAATGTTAGTAGCCAAGCTACAATGAAAAATCCTGCTCCAAGTGCAGAAGTTAAACCAGCAAATCCTAATATGTCAAAGTTGAAAGCTAAATTCATACAAGCTAGAGAATGTGGCGCCGAATTACATCACGAGTTAGACTTCGGACATAAAACTATGACTTTGCATGATGCTATCCGTGAATGCGGACTAACTCCAATGGAGTGCGGCTTCGGCGATCAAGAAGCCGCAGATGAACATCAAAGTGGTGTACATCAGATGCTAGCCAGTGTTGCAGGCTTTTGGAATCGTGAAAATAAAAACTTTACCATAGGCGGAACTCGTGCTAAAACTAAAGTAATTAAAGGTTTTAAAGACGGCGAATTTCCAAATGCAAGCCAAGAAGATTTAGATCAAGTATTACATATTATTGATAAAATGGATCCAAGTCACGGTGATCATGAACTAGGACGTATTAAGCATTTAGCCGGCGCACATGATCATGCAGTTGACGAGAATTCAGAAGAAGAAGACGATTTTAGCACTATGATGAGTCAATTTTTAGACAAGCATCAAGGTGTTAATCCAGACGAAATGTTAGATAAATTCTTGCAAGCTCATCCAGATGCACAAGTAACTCGTAATAGCACCAGCAGTGGAACTATCGATGGCAAGCCTGCTAGTTATGACGATGCTATGGCAAAATTCAAAGGAATCGGTAGTCAAGTAGGCAAAAATTTAGGCATGGGTGATATAGATTTCAGCAATCCACAAGCCGCAACTAATGGAATGATGAAAGGTATTCAAGACAAATTAGGCAGTATGACAAAGAATATGCCTAACCAAAATGTACAATTTCCAGGCGGTCAAATGAACCCGCAAGATATGATGAAAGGTATTATGAGCAAGATGCCACAAGGCGCTTCTGGTATGCCAGACGTAAATAATATGATGAAAGGCATGAACATGCCAGGAATGAATGAAGATGCTGAGCTAACAGCAATGCTTAAAATTGCAGGATTAAGATAAGGAACTAACATGCAAAAAATTAATGAATCAACATTGGCTAGTCTTACAAAAAGACTAAGAGAATATATTGCAGAGAGAGATTTAACTAACTACAACGATGATTATCTAAAACAAGCTGCCAGCGGTGTTGGACGTTCGATGGTAAGTGCAGAAGATGCTAAAGCTGAACTAGCAAAACGTCAACAAGCAGGCGGCACACCACCTGTACAAAGCTCAAGTGGTTCTCCAGTTACAGATACTAGTGGTGCTCCAGTGCAATCAGGTACATCTTCGGCAGCTCCTGCTCCGGCGGCAGCTCCTGCTCCGGCGGCAGCTAGTGCAACACCTGGCGTTCCAGCAAATGCTAAAGAACAAAATTATCAAACAGCATTACAACAAATTAAAGGTTTGTATGCTAAGGCACAAGTTCCTTATCCTCCAACAGATAAAATTGTTCAGTCACGTTTTGGATTACCTGATCCACTTCCTCCGATTGATCAATGGGATGGCACAATGCCTAAATCTACAGGTGCAGATTTCTTGACACGCAATGTATTTGGTCGTCAAGCAAGTAAAGATACTGCGGCACAACAAGCAGTAAATGACAAATCAAATGCTGGTAATGCTAAAGCAGATGCGGCAGTTGCGGCAGATATGGCAAAACTAACTGACTTAGTTGGTAAATTAAAAGCATTGAGTGGCAGCGCGGCAGCACCTGCGGCAGCACCTGCGGCAGCACCTGCGAATGAAAGCACAACTTATTTCTTAAACAAATTAAGATTGTTAGAAGGCGGAATAACTTTAGGTGCAGATGGAAACGTTGATCCTAACGGATTCACCCCAGAAAAACAACAAGCATTGAATAAACAAGTCGCGGCTAATATGTCAGGCGGAGATAAAGTGGCAATTATTAAACAAATCCAGGATATTATGGCTGACATTAATGCTCAGAATGAAAATCCTCCTGCAGATGTTGCAAAAGCATTAAGTGATGCACAAGCGGCTATCGATGCGGCTAATGCGGCACCTGCTCCAGCAACACCGACAGGAAGTGCGGCATTAGATGGAACTAAACCTGGAGCAGATCCAGCAACAACTATCCCTGGCGGTGCATCAACTGCTGCCGGCGGAGCTGGCAAAGTTAATCGTGATGATATGCCGTTTGGCCAAGCATTTGCGGCAGCTCGTTCAGCGGGCGAAAAACAGTTTATGTGGAAGGGCAAACCTTACACAACAGATTTAGCCAAGCCAGGTGCAACACCAGCGGCCCCAACTAAACCAGGCGCAAAACAAATGCCTAATTTGAGTAAAGCACCGGCAATGAACGGTGTTAAGACTCCTACGTTTGATCCAAATCAATTTACAAAATTAAGTACTCCTCCAGTTGTACAGGATCCAAGCAAACCAGGATTTGATTTCAAGAAAGCATCACAAGCAGTTATGTCTCAACCAGTAAGAGAATCAGCAGGATTGGATGAAGTTCAGCGTTTAGTAAGTCTAGTACATTATCGTTAAACGAGTAAAATACTCACATTTCAGGCAAGATTCTTCTTGCTCTGCTAAATAAAAGCGTATACAATAACATGTATGCGCTTTTTCTTTAAGTAGATCTTAAAGAGATAATAGGCAAATAAAAAGCACATAAAGGCTAACAATAGGAGAATATTATGGCAACTTTAGCTGAAATTAGAGCAAAACTAAAAGCATCTGAACAAAAAGGTTCAGACAATAAAACAGGCGGAGATAAATCAATTTATCCGTTCTGGAACTTAAAAGAAGGCGGAGAATCTACACTTAGATTTTTACCAGATGGTAACTCCGACAACACTTTTTTCTGGGTCGAACGTGCAATGATCAAATTGCCATTCGCAGGCGTTAAAGGTGAATCAGAAAGCAAACCCGTAACAGTACAAATTCCATGCGTTGAAATGTATGGCGACACATGTCCAATTTTGTCCGAAGTTCGTGGTTGGTTTAAAGATCCAGCATTGGAAGATATGGGTCGTAAGTACTGGAAAAAGCGTAGTTATATTTTCCAAGGTTTCGTTGTTGAAGACGGACTTGGCGAAAAAGCAGAAGAAATTCCAGAAAATCCAATCCGTAGATTCATTATTGGTCCACAGATTTTCCAATCAATTCGTGCGGCTTTGGTCGATCCAGAATTGGAAGATTTGCCAACTGATTACGTGCATGGTTTAGACTATCGCATGAAGAAAACAAGCAAAGGTGGTTACGCAGACTACTCAACATCAAGTTGGGCACGTCGTGAGCGTCCATTGAGCGATGCAGAAAACGAAGCTATCAAAGCAAATGGTCTTTATAACTTGAGCGACTTTTTACCTAAGAAACCAGGTGAAGTTGAATTAAAAGTTATGAAAGAAATGTTTGAAGCTTCAGTCGATGGCGAGCCATATGACATGGATCGTTGGGGACAGTATTTCAAACCAGCAGGTATGAGCCAAAATACTGGCGATCCTAACAAAGCAACTCCTAAGGCATCTGCACCAGTAGCAGATGACGTTGATGAAGACGAAGCACCAGCACCAGTAGCTAAATCTACTTCTGCTCCAGCACCAAAAGCTGAAGCAAGTGCAGGCGGCGATAGTCGTGCCCAAGACATCTTGGCAATGATTCGCAATCGTCAGAAGTAAGCACACGGGTAGGGGACTTCGGTCCCCTATAATCATTTAGGAGATTTAATATGGCTACAAAAGCCTTCGATTTATCAAAATTTAGAAAAACTCTAACCAAGTCGATCGACGGGTTAGGTGTTGGATTTAACGATCCTACAGATTGGATTAGCACAGGCAATTACACGCTCAACTATCTAATCAGCGGAGATTTCCACAAAGGTGTTCCGCTAGGTAAAGTTACTGTGTTTGCCGGTGAATCTGGTGCAGGTAAAAGTTTTATCTGTTCAGGCAATCTAGTTCGCAACGCACAACAACAAGGCATCTATGTTATCCTAGTTGATACAGAAAATGCTCTAGATGAAAAATGGTTACACGATTTAGGTGTAGACACTAGCGAAGAAAAACTTCTTAAACTCAACATGGCTATGATCGATGATGTGGCAAAAACCATTCACGAGTTCATGAAAGAGTACAAAGAAATGACCGAGCGTCCTAAAGTCTTATTTGTCATAGACTCATTGGGTATGTTGCTTACCCCTACCGATATCAACCAGTTTGAAGCGGGAGATTTGAAGGGCGACATGGGTCGTAAACCTAAAGCATTGACAGCACTTGTTCGTAACTGTGTTAATATGTTTGGTAATTACAATGTAGGTATGGTTTGTACCAATCATACCTACGCAAGCCAAGATATGTTTGATCCAGATGACAAGATTTCAGGCGGACAGGGCTTTGTCTATGCAAGTTCTATTGTTGTTGCTATGAAAAAGCTCAAGTTGAAAGAAGACGAAGACGGCAACAAGACGAGTGAAGTGAATGGTATTCGTGCGGCATGTAAGATTATGAAAACACGTTATGCTAAACCCTTCGAGTCAGTGCAAATTAAAATTCCTTACGAAACAGGAATGAATCCTTATAGCGGTATGGTTGATATGCTAGAAAAACAAGGCCTATTAACACAACAAGGTAACAGACTAAAGTATGTTGATCCAACTACTGGAGAAGAAACCTTATTGTACCGAAAAGAATGGAAAGATGATAAATTAGATATGATAATGGCAAATTATCATTTGAAAAATACAACAACTACCATTCCTGAGGAGACAGAAGAAAATGTTGAATGAAACACAAATCGGTGACATCTGGTTGCTATTCGCAGACTACATTGATAAGAAAGTTATTGACAGCGTAGCTGAACGTTATGTTGATCTACTGGCAGATTTTGGTACCAGTGATCGTATAATGCAAAGTGCGACTGGTGTCGATAGTGTTTTAGATTCTGCAATCGAGTATTATCTTGACGAAGAGTCTGACGAGGTAGAAGAAGACAATTATTCTGACGAGGACGAGGATTATTAATGGGTTGGTATACTGATATTGCCAAAGACATCAGCAATATTCCTGATGCCGTGCTATATTTCGAACAAGAATTAGTGGAAGCTCGTAAAGAGGTAAAACTATATGGAAATGTTGAGAAAGCCAGTGCGGCATTGCCAGGAATAGTTGAACACAGGTTTGCTCAACTGCAAGAAATTGAAGCAATATTGGAATATCTTAACATTGAGCTCAGAAGACTCAAGAGTAGTTTCTTTCGCAAGTACTTAGAAAACTATCAACGTGCTTTAAGTAGTCGTGATTGCGAACGTTTTTGTGAAGGTGAAGCAGATGTCATTGATATGGAAAAAATTATCAATGAATTTGCTTTACTACGCAACAAGTGGTTAGGTATTACAAAAGGTCTCGACCAGAAACAGTGGCAAATTACAAATATTGTAAAATTACGCATTGCAGGTATGGAAGACGCTAGTATATAATCAATCTGCTCAAAAGATCGACCACAGGCCTTAAATAATATTGAGGCCTATTTTTTTCTTTGAGGTTGACCTTTGATATTTGTTAGTGTATACTTACTAGATGATGACAATAGATAATCTTTTACTAAAAATTGTAAATTTTACAGAGCCCGCTATCGAAGCTTTGATACCTGCTCGTGACAGTAAGGTACTACGTAGCCTAGCTACATCAATTTCCAGCAATTTTTTCATTACAGAAAACCAAAGCAGACTGTTGATGAAGATTTTAAAAGACAACAGTAAAAAAATGCCAAATTTTTCCGAAGAAATTTCGCTGGCATTACAGGAACCCATGTGGTCGCGCAGTTTTCGTCACATAGAACAAATAAAGAAACTATACATCAAAAAAAATGAAGAACAAGAACCTATACTTGTTGTAGAATTCACTTTTAACTCAGAAATTCGTAAAACTTTAACCGGACTAGGAAAAAAATTAGATGGCGGATTGAACTCATCTAATCAAAAAGTATGGCCTGTTGAGCTTACTGAAAAAAATATAGTCTTAGTATATGAAGCACTTGAACCACTTGGGTTTGAAGTGGACGAAATTGTAAAAAATCACTATCGGACCATAAAATCTTGGTCAGAACACGAAATTCGTGACCAGTTTTTATTGACCAATATTGAGCATCAAAATTTTCAAAAGGCTATTACTGCCGACCTAGGCATTGAAACAGCAATTGATCAAAACATCATAAATGACCGAAGTATAAGATACCAATTTTTCACAGAAAATGCGAAAAATCATGGGGAAACGCTGACCGAAACAATTGCCAACAGGTCAAAAAGTCGAGTGTGGATTGATAAAAATCAACATTCGGTAACCGAAGTAATTAGCAGTTTAACAGAATTGCGAAGATTGCCTTTGCTTGTGGTCTTCGACACAATAGTCAATGACAAGTACCTAAAAAATCTCAAAATTTTGTCAGAATCTTTGGAAGAAAATGGAATTTTTGACGGTGTTGGTATTTACTTTAGATTGCCCAATGACGACATGGGCAAGCAGTTTAATAATTTTATCGCAGAAAAAAAATACAATCAGCGCCTGGATGACCGTTTAAAAGTAGCCGCAGTTATGAGTGGAAAAATTCCGAAATTTTTTCTATCTACTTCATGGAAACCAATGAGTGTTATAACGCTGGATACCAAAATGGGCCTACGTCACGGTAAAACTAGTGTATACTCTAATTGCTGTGACTGCATTGTAGAATGGGCAGAAGCCGATACAATGTTCGACAAAAAGGCAATATTGCAATGACCGT
>Ga0208378_1000947_pt1 | contig 8717 bp, 10 predicted proteins | sample CryBogCBE24Aug09_FD_184556 | JGI IMG/M metagenome (GOLD analysis project Ga0208378, IMG submission 184556) | Freshwater microbial communities from Crystal Bog, Wisconsin, USA - CBE24Aug09 (SPAdes) (version 2) | ecosystem: Environmental > Aquatic > Freshwater > Lake | place: Crystal Bog...
TGCTGAAGTAAGACGTAAGGCTTTTGCCTTATTCGCCTTTCTTGCGGCTTTTGCTGCTTCTGACATTTTACTACCCCTAGCTAGGTTTTACGGGCGTCCCCGTTTGAGCTGCCTTATGCAGTGACCAATTCGGACAGCGCAAATTGATGCATAAACATATCAGAAATAAAGATATTTCGCAAATTTTTAGCTAAGTTTAAAATGCTTGCATTGTTTTACTGGTTGTTTATTATTATCCCACCTAAACATGGGAAAGACTAATATGACTAAATTAAATATTTATACTCACGAAGAAATCTACCAACCATTGACGCAAGAAGTTGCGGACAAAATTATTAGTCAAGTGAATAATGTTTTTAATTTTATGCTTAATGAAATGGATTTTACAAATGAAAACATACCACAGCCAATTAAATCAATGATTGATAATGTAAACATTATTTTATCTCAACTTGACGATTATGGTATCAAACCACCTTTATAATATCCCCATTTGCGTTTATCTTTTTCTAGATATTGCATAATTGCATCAAGCCATTGTTGATCTGCTTTTTGAACAGGCATTTGTGTCATCAATGCTTGTTGTCTCATTGTAGAAGTAACAGGGTTACCATTTTTATCTACGGTTTTACCTGCGTTCCACCAATCAGGGAACATCAAACGAGATGGAATTGGATGTCTAAATCCGCCTTCATATGTGCCAGTAAATGGTCGATCATATGTTTCATGAACAGTTCCAATATCAAGAGCTTGTTGCGGAGATAATTTTCCAATTGAAAACCCACTTGCAAGTTGTTCAGCACTGATTAAACGTGGGTCCATGTTAGCAAGACGTGCCGCTCCGACATTTGGGAAGCCAGCTTTTTGTGGCCCAGCTTTGTCAAATGCTTGGACTAAAACTGCTGCTCTTGTCCCTGTTTTATCAGCAGCCATAAATTGTTCGGCTTCTTTTGGGTTTAAAATACCGGGCCAACCAGCCAATTTACTACCCACAAAATTATCAAATTTTTCTGCATCTGCATTACTTATGTTTGATTTCAAAGGTTCAATTTGGCGAAGCATAGTTTGAACCATGCCTTGAGTGCTATCTATTGAAGGAATACCCATAACTGTATGTGACATAAAAATAGGAGAATTTTCATCACCTTTTTGTTCATTTATTTTTTTAAGCATCCCCTTAACAGCAGAAGATCGAGATGCCCAAATAGCATTTGGGTCTTCTTGCGATCTTGCAAATTCACCACCGCCTTGTTGCGTTACAGGCTCTGTTAATTCAACATCATTAACCTTATGAAGCATTGTTCCAGCTCGACTTTTATCACCAAGAGCTGGAGTTACATATCCATTTTGATTATAAATATCTTCAGGAGTTATTTCTTTCCAAGGAAGTAAATCATTTTTTTTGCTATATTCATACTCAATGTCATGTGCAGTTTGAGGTGCTATTTTAGCCTCTAAATTAACACTTGATAATGGAATATCTGCAATAGATGGGTCTTTTGATATAAGATTTATTCCGCTTTCTTTAATTAAACCTTTTGTATTTCTTATTGGCCCAGAACCAAGTGACGTGCCGCCTTCTTCAACGCCGCCAATGCCACCACCCATAATTGTTAAAGCTAAATTAGTTGCCCTTGCTATTCCCTCATCAGAGTAAGGATCAACTTCACCCGTCATAACTTCATGTGGAAGGGAAACCGCATCAGAAACCCCTTTGGCAGTATTTACAGCAGCATCCGTTCCAACAGACTGAATTAGTGGAACGCCAGTAGGAACGTCATCCGATTGTCCCGCAAAATTTAACCATTGGCTTGGATCATTAGGATCAACATCTTGTGGGCTGCCGCCAAATAAATAAGCTTTACGCAAAGCATGATCAACCATGCCGCCAGACGCATATCCTTGCCCCATACCTTGGCTGATTGCTTTATTTTGCAATAGTTTGCGTTGTGCGTCTGTTAATCCGCCAGCCCATGAACCGCCTTGCATACCGACCTTATCCCCACCAAGGTCAAGGTGCATAATATCAACAGCTCCATAAGGGCCACCAAACGGATGTGTTTTGCCTGAAAAATATCCGCCCCAACGCAGCTGATCGTTTAACTCAGGATACATTTGCATTTGGGCTTTGCGAGCCGATTGAGCAAATTGTTCATAAGTTCTGAAGGCTGGCAAGTTTTGATAATTGTTTAAAACGTTGCCATTGGCATCGGTAATTTGAAAATCAACTGCTTTACCCTGCCCATGAAAACGAGGATCGCCAGCACGATAACCAGACGTTAGTTGAACGCTGTAACCCTCTGGCAGGGATTTAGATGCCTCGTTGTAAATATCAATTAAACGTGGATCAACGCCCTTGACATTAACGTTTTGTGGCGGAGGAACAGTCGAGCCACCTTGCGGAGCAGATGCAGGCGGCGCTTGAGTTGATGTATCTGTAGTTTCATCGCCTAAATTAGACGGCCTAACGGGAGGCAACGGCACATTATTTGGCGTTGGATTGGGGATAACTTCTGGAGGAATAAGTCGTGGATTTGTGTTGCTATCAACGTCAGAATTTCCGTTAAGTATTTGATTTGAAACAGCTAATGCTTTTTGCAATTGTTGATCAGCACGAAAGAAATCAGCAGAACTATCAGGATTACCCCAATCAATACCATACAAACCAATATTTTGTTGGGTACTAGGAACAGGGGTATCTAGATCAATTAAACCGCCATCATAATAACCAACACGCCCACCACGCTTTTGCGTATTGGTTGATGTCGTTTCATCTTTTTTGGCAGCAGGCTTACCAGCCGCAGGCGTAGGCGTTGGAGCGGGTGTCGATGGCGTAGGAGCCGCAGGGCCAGCCGCCACAGAAGGAGCCGCCTGTCCAGCAGCAGGGGCTGACAATCCGCTAATATCTGGCTGAACGGAGCTAGGTGTGCCAGGCGTTTGCATCGCCGATGGTTTTGCCACAGAGGGAGCTATTCCCATCGGCAAAGATGTAGGTAACCCACTGTTATTTAATGAAGATTGACTGGCTGCGTCGCCATAACCTAACAAGCTATTGGCATAAGCAATTGGATCAGATGTATCACCCCCGTCAGCATAACCACCTCTTGCCATGCGTTTAGCAAGTAAGATGGCATGGAAGATCGGGTCATTTTCCATTACTGCACCGAGTTAGGCGTCGTTGGTAGCAATGAAGGTTCATTAGCTTCCAAGCGGTTTATCATATCTCCATGTAGCAGATTTTGCATTAGTGGGATAGCTTGTGGATTAGCAGCCATATCTTCTGCCAACTTAACAGCCGCTAACCGCTCACGGCTTTCACGATCACGCTTTCGGTTAATGGCATCAAGAACAGCATCTTGGGACTTTTGCTGCATTTCTTGCTGCTCAAGTTGCATCCTTGCCAGATCAATAGGGTCAACTGGTTTTTGCCCATTCTGACCATTTTGAATTTCATTTTGCATTTGTGCAGCTTTTGCTTGAGCCATCATTGTCTTAGCATCAGCTTCTTGCTTCTTGATTTGAAGCTCTGCCATAGCCTGCTTCATTTGCGGAGGCATCTGGCCTTGGGTTTGCGGAGGAGCCATGAACTGCTCAGGGTTGCTCCAGCCAATAGCCTGCATAGCAGCAGTGTCGATCGCAATAGGATCGTACATGGTTGGGTTTTGCTGTTGCAGTTGTTTCAACGCCATAATCTTCATCAGGCGTTGGGTATGGCTTGATGTATTAGGATCAGCTTGTGGCTGAAGGTCAAAGTTTTCCAAAGCCTGCAAGAATGTTTGCTCGTCCCATTCCATAGCTGGCTTGCGATTACGCTGCCAGAAGCTCTCTGGATGCTCTTTAAAGCACTCAACAAGCAGGCGAAATTCCTCTGCCTGAGAAGCGTGCATCCGCTTATGAACGCTGTTTTCAATCTTGGTGGCCTGATCAATCATAGCCAGCGTTGTGCCTACAGCGGCATCAGCTCGGCCTTCACCGACTTGAGCCTCTGATGTGCCACCGATGCGCATACCAGTTTGAGCCATATCCTGAACCAAGGCAGCAAGCGTGCTGGATGGCTCTTTATATGGCAGGTTCATGATCGCTTGGTTGATCGGCATACCACCAGTTTTAACAAGAGCAGCTCCGCCCGGAGGAATACGAAAGATATTCGTATTCTGTCTAGCTCCCGTGTCCGCCATAAGGAAACCGGGAAAATTCGCATACATACCTGCGTCAAGAAGCTCACGCCACGCAGCAGTAACTGCATTGGTCGTATTGCCCAATATATGCAAAAGTCCAATATCATAGAAACCCATGCCAGGAACGTATGTGTATTTGACGAAGTTTGAACGGGCTTCTGGTAGCTCTTGATCGTCTTCATCATAGTTCCTCACAATTGATAAAATTTCCTTGGAGGAAACGTCAATCGTCACACGATATGGAATTTCCAGACCGCTTTCTTTACCCTTATACTTATGCTCAAAGCCTTGGATGTCCAATTCACAATAGCACTCGTAAATTTCACGATCACGATCATCAGGGTTTTTTGTATCCAATTGGATACCCTGCTGATCCATCTTTTGGCGCTGTACGGCATCCAGCTTGGGCATAGCCGCCTGATGCAAATCAATGTCACGATAAACGCCGAGAATTTGAAGACGCTTAACTGTGCTTGGCTTCATGTACACACGATGTGTAATACGGCGTGCATTACGCAAATCAGTAGCTGCGTTGTTAACGATCAAGTCGTCAGCATCCACAGTTTCAGATACAGGGCGGTTTCTTAATGGGCAGAAGTAAATTTTCTTAAAAGCTGTCCCACCAAAACCGAGCATAAGAAGCATACGATCTGTGTCTGGATAATACTCAGACGCCACGCTGGTCAGGTAATGGTTTAAATCCCGCTCCAGCGCACTCGCAAGCTGGTCCTCCCCCAAATAGGCATTATTATCGTCATTGCGGATTTTAACTGGACCATCCGTAGGAAGCATTTCACTACGAGCATTAGCCTGAAAACGAAGAACAGCCTCTAGCAATAGTGGGTGTCGGACTTTTGACATACCCTCGACAGGTGCGCCGTCAGATGCCCCTGCCAGATTAGGAAGCTCTACCTTCAAGCCTAAAAGTTTAATGCCTTGCGCACGATCCTCAATCCACTCTTTACGGCTATCCAAATCGTCTTGAATACCCCGTAACAGTTCAGAGCTAATACGATTAAGCTCCAAACTATCAATCTCATCAACCAGATTGTCGAACCACCCCTTTGACGACTTTTGATCGCCTTCTTCAATTGGTCTGCCGTCCAAGGAGATAGTAATTGACCCATCGCCATGCTCTATCTCCAAAACGTTGCCTTTAGTATCAAAAACTGGCTGGTCGCCGTCTTCAACCATTTCAATTACTACATCATCGGCAGAGGGCATTGGCTCTGCTTCAGGAGCTTCTTGGCGTATAGATGGCGTAAGGCCAGGAACTAAAGGCATGGTAAAATCCTATTCCAAAGGCAGGCGTTCCATCTCATCAACAAAACGCCTAATTCCTTCTTGTGCCGCTAATGTATCAGACTTTGCAGCAATTTCATATATGCGAACAAAATCATAAGGTTCTTTACCCCAAGTCTCAACTCGGTAAGTAGCTAAACCCTTGTTGCCCATCTTAGGCTCTTTAATAATGTCAACTATTGCTTGACAGTTCACCCGTTGCATAACGTACCCCAAAATAATTGTCCCGTTTGCCATCGTAGGCTAACCACAGTGAACGATGACTGACCTTTTTTGAGCAAAGAGGTTCTTACTTGTATCCCGCCACGGGAGCAAACAGCGGTTAATATATATAGCATAAACAATCAAAATTAACCAAGTTATTACCTAAAAACTCTTTGTATTCAAAGTTTCATGCAATTGTGATATGTAATTTATAGTTTGTGGCGGAAACTATCATGATATTATCTCCTGAAGATATAGAGCGATTACTTAAAAGGTTTGGCTCTAATAACAAAGTAAGCAGGTATTTAGGGTTCCCAGAAAGTACGCTTAGAAGCAAAATTAAATTCAATAGAGAAATCCATGTATCAGACAGCTTGAAAGAGATGTGGGCATTGGAAGAAGAAGTTAAGTCGCTCAAGAATGTCATCGAAAACATACAGAAAGCGAAATCCTTAAAGCCAAGGTATATTGCTGGCAGGGAAGACGCAACGAGAGTTGTTGCTATTGGCGATACACATGACCAGCCAAATATGGACAAAGAACGATTTACATGGATTGCTCGGCATTGCGCCGAAACCCGACCACATAGAATTATACAAATTGGCGACTTCTGCTCATGGGATAGCGTATCAACCCATGAGCCTATTGGCTCACAAGGATATGCTCAACGCCCAAGCTTCAAGAACGATCTTGAAAGCTGTGAAGAAGCAATGCGAGCTTTCTTAAAAGAAATCAATGGTTTAGATATACACATGGAGCTAATTGCTGGCAACCATGAAGATCGTATCAACCGATTTGAGAACAAATCACCTGAGACTGCTGGCTCTCTTTATATGCAGTTTGAAGAAATCTGTGCACAATATAGATGGCGTCTGCATGACTATGGTCATTGGCTTTTTGTTGATGGCGTTGGCTTTACCCATGTCCCCAAAAACATTATGGGCAAACCCTTTGGTGGACAAAACTCTGAGAATTCAATAGCTAACCACGCAACTCACTCAATTGTGTTTGGACATACGCATCGGGCAACCTTCCGAAAAGCCCCCAAGATTGGCATCAACAACAGCATTGAAGTCCTCAATCTAGGCTCTGCAATGCCTGATGGCTATGTGGCTAAGTATGCAGGAACGGCTACAAGCGGATGGAGTTATGGTATATTCGATCTATCCATCAAGTCAGGCCATATTGTTTCTCATCGCTTTATAAATATGGCTGAACTGAAAGAAAAATACTCATGAGGTTTGATAAAATGACTTCCGATGCTGTTGAGCTTTGCAAATTATTTCGTGTGAAATTTGGCCCTGCTGATGCAGAAAATGAAATGGCTAGAGAATTACTAGAGTTAAATCAATTAATTACCAACCTTGAGCAACGGATTGTCTATCTGGAACGGGACAGGCATCGTGCTTACCATCGTGAGAAGCCTCGTCAGCCAATAGCATTGTTCAAATTTGAAGAAGATAATCCTGTCGAAACTGATGAATGGATTGTAACAGGAAGGGAAACCGCATGAATGAAGATGATGAAGACTATGTATATCAGGAGGAAGTCCCGTCTTTTCCTGCTGACCCTATAGCTCAACGTGGGCTTGCTTTTGTTGTTGTGGCTAAATTTGCAAACACAACGGAAGATGAGACTATGCGTACTTTGTCCATTCTTATGATGAAAAAGATAATCTTATCCATCCCTACCAAAAAGATGGGTGTTGTTGTTCCCTTTCAGCAAAAGAATGATTAGTTAGCTTCCATCAAAGAATTAACAAAATCTAATAAAATGGCATGATGGTATCCGTTGTGCCATTTTTTATTTAAATATTTATATTGTTTGTACCATTTTTCTTCGCTCTCAGGATGGCATCCTATAAGCCCTATACGGCCCTGACGTATTGCCATAGGGTCTCCATTTGAATATCTGGCTATGACCTGCGTGGAGCCTTCCCCTTGAAACGTTGGGCCATCGTAGAAAAACATTTCCTGAGGTATTCCCAACCAGTTGATCTTAGCAACTGTCGCATAAGACCTACGAATGTCACTTTCAGGACGCTTAATATACTGATGGGCAGTAATACCATCAAGAATATCAAAGTAATTACGATCAGCCCAATAAGCGCCCATACAAATTCCGAGATAGCGGCCCCCACCCTCAACAAACTGGGCCACAAGATTACCTTCACGTCGTTTAAAAAAATCGTAATAACGATCTGCATCTCCGATACCCCCACCAAAGGCCACAAGATCAACTCCTTCAAAAGTTTTCTTAGTAAATTCAGTCTCATCAAATAGCCTTATCTGATAATGAGGGTACAACGCCGCAATCATGCCATCACAGCAATCGTCAGAACATTCTGGGTCATGCGTAAATATAGCTATGGTTTTCATTTTGTTAAGGTTGAGTATGTCATGGCAATAGCAAATATTAACCAGACCAACCTTAACACATTATCTATGAAACGTTCATATTTATCTAAAGAAAACTTCATAACAAACCCCTGTATATACAATGTACATACAATACAACGATAACAGGGTTGTGACTACATAGACTTGCGCTGAGAAATAGGGTCGTATTTTAGTCCCCTAAGTATTTCATTTTCTTCTTTTAAGTTTTTATTTTCATCCCGCAAGTCTTTTATTTCTTGTGCAGCTCTAACCAAAAGGCCAACCCATAGCTCGCCATGATCTGCGCAATATAACAATGCGTCAAGGACATCCATTTCCTTTTGTATTTTACTGTCATACCAGCGCAAAGTCATTGTTCCAGTCCTTTAATGCCATGATTGTTTAAGCCTTAGCCATTGCCGTTTTATAAATTTAATCATCACTCAGTCTCCTTTTGGCGGCTCAGGTAATGGCATCCAATGGGTCGGTTGAAACTCTGTATCTCCAGATAAAAACAAGCCGCCAACATTCCAAACCCTAATTGGCTCATCGTAAAAACCATCCATATCAGTTAAATCGCAATATGCGACTGCTTGTCTTCTATCACTTGAATAAACAAGAATATCGGTCATTTCTGGTGCTGTTTCTATTGGTT